>WOR8_10007907_pt1 | contig 10578 bp, 3 predicted proteins | sample DeeMarSeWOR38_10_FD_19890 | JGI IMG/M metagenome (IMG submission 19890)
CCCACAGGTCGCTGCCGTCCACGTCGCCGTCGCCATTGTCGTCGTAGTCCCACAGGCAGGCGGTGGCCACGGCGAAAAAGCCGGTATTATCCATGACCGCGGAGATGAGCCCGGCGTTGGGCCCTCGGGCGTAGACCGGTATGTTTACCCCCGTGTGGCCTGTCGTGGACCAGGTGACCGTGGGGTAGTTGCCGGCGCCGTTGTTGGCATCAACGTTCAATCCCCCTGTCTCGTGGTCGGCGGTCACGATGATCAGGGTATCGGTGCGACCCGCGGCCCAAGCGAGCACTTCCTGCACGGCGTTGTCAAACTCGATGGTTTCCAGGACCGCCTTGGAGAAGTTGTTGATATGGCTGGCCCAATCGATAAGGCCGCTTTCCACCATCAGGAAGAACCCGTCGGGATCGTTGTCCAGGATCTTCAGGGCCGTTTCCGTCATTTCGGAGAGGTGCGGCAGATTGTCCAGCCCATCAAACTCGTAAGGGAGCCCGCCGCATGTTGGCGGTTTCGGTATTCAATGCCAGCATCCCGGCCGCATCCGTCACCACGGTGTAGCCGGCGGCCTGCGCGGATGATACGCTCATGCCGCTGCCTCCACCGCCGAAAAGCACGTTGGGCCGGGTCTGGTTCAGGTAGTCATTGGCGATGGCTGAGTAGCTGTAGCGGCTGGACTCGTGGGCACCGAAACAGGCGGGGGTTGCGTGGGTAACGTTGGTCGTGGTGACGAGGCCCGTGCTCTTGCCGAGGGTTTTAAAATATTCCAGCAGGGTTTCGAGCTCGCCACCGTCGCCGGGGGTCGCCACGCTGACCACGCCGTTGTTGACCTTGTAGCCGGTGGCGATGGCGGTGGCGGCAGCGGCGGAGTCCGTCACCGGTGAACTGGCGGAGTAGGTGGTCACCTGCCCCTGGTGGGGAAAGGATTCCATCATCAGGGTGCCGGGGTCGCCATTAAGGTAGATGCCCGCTGCCCTGACATGTTCGAAACCCATGCCGTCTCCGATGAGGATGATAACATTTTTAGGCGGGGCTCCGGCGGCAAGCCCGGTGAACACCAGGAGTAGAAGGAGCGTAAGACTCAGGATCAGCTTGTGTCGCAGGCAGTATTCAGGACGCATACATTTTATCCTCTACCAGACCTTGATTTAGTTAATGGGGTCGGGCCGCCTTATCTTCTTGATATTTATGAAAAAAAGCTCCAATTATAGGTGTTTTTGAGGCCTATATCCCCCTTTTTGGCATCAAAATCGACGATATAGGAGTTTTCCCGCTCTCTGAGCTCGTAACTGCCATGCACTTCACGAATTTGTCTCCCCAAAACTTTGGTACCAAGATCGGCTTTTATTCTTTCTACAAATTGCTTGCCGCCTACAGCTATACTTCGCGTCCACTGGCTATCATACACGTTGTTGCCATTCGCCAGTGATTTATTGACACATTCCTTATGCGACTGACGAAACTTCTCATAGGCCTGAAAGCCGGCTAACGTTGCTAACTTTTCATAGGCAATGAGCACGCATTTGCGGCGAGGGGACTGAATCTCGTTGTATCCTCCAAACGACCATTTGGAAGGATGATTCACAACTGCGGCACGGACCATGTTTAAATCAATGTACACCAGACAGCGCAGCAGGTGATCCCCACGCTCCACGGCAGTGGCGTGATACCGATCCTCCCAGTAGGCACCTTTGCGTTTCTTTCTCTCATTGTACTGCTGGGCACAGCGGCCCGCAACCAGTTGGATGGACCGCGGGATGGTGTCTTGATCGGCATCATCTACAACCAGCAAATGGATATGATTTGAAGTCACTGTGTAGTTGAGGATTGTCAGCCCGTAACGTCTCTTTGCTTCAAATAGCCACTGTAAAAATCTTCGTTTGTCTCTGGCAAATTTAAGCAAAAACTCCCCCTTGTGACATCTATGGGTCAGATGCCAAACCTGTCCGGGGATATAGTGTCTTTTCGCTCTTGCCATGTGTGCGATCCTATATCGCTCTTTTTGTCCCTAAAAACGCCTTTATAGCCTTCAAATAGAGACCTCTTTTTAATTTAATTCTTATGATCTTAACCTCTTACCACGGCCCGACCCCGATTACTCCTTTGAGATACGTAAAATAGTTTCGGCCTATATGATATATTAGGGAGGGGAGGGTCGCCCTCGGCTCATATACTATGGAACCGGGCAATCGGTCCTCCCAAAGTCTGCAGCAAAGACTGCCAGGTCGGAGCCGTCCACATCGCCATCAGGTTCAAAATCACCCTCGCATGGTGGCGGAGTTGCGCAGTCCGTCCTGCCGAAATCTGCGGCGAACACGGCAAGGTCTGAACTGTCCACATCGCCATCAGGTTCAAAATCACCCTCGCATGGATCATTTGGTGTTACAAGATTATTATATATCCATACCTGAAGAATTACAGTAACTGCATCAAGATCTCCATCTCCGTCTACATCTCCAAGAGCTGCGCTGTAACTTCTCTTTTTGTCAAGGCTCTGGCCGCTGTCAATAAAGATTCCGCTTCCCTCATTTAACCAGACCTTATTGGGTTGGTCAAAATTTGCAATAAATGCATCGAGGTCTCCGTCTCCGTCCACATCGCCCAGAGCCAAGTCTTGGCTCTCTGAATCTCCCAGGCTTTGGCCGCTGTCAGCAAAGATTCCACTTCCCTCATTTAACCAGACCTTATTGGGTTGGTTATAATTTGCAATAAATGCATCGAGATCTCCATCGGCATCTAAATCCCCCAATTTTACGGCATTACTAGCTGAATATCCTATACCCTGGCTGCTGTCAGCGAAATTTCCATTACCGTCATTCAACCAAATCATATTTGGTTGACTATGATAATTTGCAACAAATGCATCGAGGTCTCCATCTCCGTCCATATCACCCAGAGCTACGTCACGGCTGGTAGAGAAGCCCGAATTTCCCAGGCTCTGGCCGCTGTCAGTAAAATTTCCGTTTCCGTCATTCAGCCAGACCTTGTTTGGCTGTGAAACATAACTACCATTTGCAACAAATGCGTCGAGGTCTCCATCTCCGTCCACATCACCCAGAGCCAGGTCTTGGCTAAATGAATTTCCCAAACTCTGGCCGCTGTCAGTAAAATTTCCGCTTCCGTCATTCAACCAGACTTTATTGGGTTGGTTATAATTTGCAATAAATGCATCGAGGTCTCCATCACCGTCCACATCACCCAGAGCCACGCCGCGGCTATCTGACCCTCCCAGGCTCTGCCCGCTGTCAGTAAAAACACCGCTTCCGTCATTCAACCAAACTTTATTAGGATCGGTATTAAAATTAGCAACAAATGCATCGAGGTCTGCATCTCCATCCACATCACCCAGAGCCACGCCACGGTTTGAAGAAGTGTTCGAGTTCTGGCCGCTGTCAGAAAAAAATCCGGTTGTTACCACAGGTCCACTAAGTGCACCACTTGGCGGCAGTCTATCGGCATAAGTTCCATCAGATGTAGCGAAGTAGTAGTCATGAATACCGGCACTCAACATGGTGGTGTAAACATACTGTTCTCCATTGGTGTAATTTCCATCATAGAGGATGGGATTTGATGCCGATGTATCAAGGAACATCGCGAAACCTTGTTCGTTGCCGTCTATGTACACGCTAAGTGAAAGTGGCGCATCATTGTTTATATCGGTATAGATTACCTTGTACGTATAATTGAAAGCGTCAACAATCGTGCCTGAATAAGGGGCCACTCCATCGCTTCCATACCCGGCTTCCGAAGAATAGGAGAGAACCGGCGGAGTGTTTCCTATGATATACTCCTGAGTGCGTATACCTCCTCTGTTATTTAATAAATCAACCGCAAAGAATTTAAGAGTTGTATTTGAGGCAATCAGAATGGGAGAGATATAAACGCTTGACAATTCATCCGGGTCTGAACCATTAGTTGTATAATAAATTGTTGAAGTTTCATCAGAGAGTAATGAAACTGAAATAGGTGTTGCAAAAGAACCTCCGACAGGAACTGCCCACGTAATAGGAGGAGTATGATCGCCATATACACTTGTGTTCCGTAAATCATACCCAAACATCCCCCATTCTATTTTGTCAGGATTATATGGGGCCGGTAAATCCCAAACATAGATGTCATTGAGCATTACGTTACTCGATATGACGACATTTAAATTTCCGTCATTATCCAGGTCACACAATGTTGCCGAAGACCCTATTCCCTGATTTGGAACAGAGCTAAGCAGCTTAGGCCACCCTGACAACGGGTTCCCAGATGAATCATATGCATAGACTTTTTCATACGCGGTGTTATCTTGGTCTAAAGCGCTCCTTGCTCCAATAACCATATCTACATTACCATCCCCATTAATATCACCTAAAACGGGTGCTGCACTCCTGACTATAGCGGAAGCGCCAGGAAGACTAACAGGCCAATTTGTCAATATGTTGCCATTATAATCCCATGCGTTTACTTTTACATATCCGTCATAAACAAAAATACCAGACTCAAGAAACACTTCAAGGTATCCATCATTGTTTATATCTCCGATAACTGGGCCATGTGGTCCATTGTTGCTAACTGTCCCTGAATAACTGACAGGCCAGCCAGGCTTAACGAAACCATTGCTGTCGAATACATAAACTTTGGATGCATTTGTTACGGCCAATAAAATCTCCAGGGCCCCGTCATTGTCAATATCTCCAACTACAGGATTGGAATATGAAATATCTTCTAATGTTATTGGCCAACCTGACAATGCACTTCCGAAACGATCTAAAACATAGAGTTTATCCAGGGATGCAACAATGATCTCTGTTTCATTATCGTTATTGATGTCAACAACCGCCGGCGATGATACACCGCTGTAATATATTGGCCATCCGGAAACGGGTGTGCCATCATGGTGCCAGGCAAACAGACTTGCTCCGCCAATAAGAATTTCAAGATCACCGTCTTTATCGATATCCGAAAGAACAGGATAATTATTATTCGAATAACCAATGCTAGGCTCTCCACTTTGGGGCCAGTTATCAACAATGGTACCATCATTATTAAAAAGATATACATCTATCCCCCCTACATATCCTAAAACGACCTCAATCTGACCGTCACCATCAACATCCCCTGCTCCAGGAGGTACTTGCATACGAAAAGGTACATCAGCAGGCCAGCCGGAAACCACAGTTCCATCGTGATGCCATGCATGAGTACCCCTACCAACACCTGTTCCTACATGGGCAATGACTTCCATATCGCCATCTCTATCGAGATCTACAACGAGGGGTGGTCCGATATTTTCATACGTTTTTGGCCATCCAGGATGAATTGTGGAATCAAGGTATATTTCAAGTTCCTTAATGCTTTGCAAACCGGTCCCATAGTTGACGATAACCCTTAACTTATAATATCCTTCATTATTCAGCACTGTAGTATCCCAGGAAACAATTGCTCCATCAATAACTTCCTGCAATCCATTGTTCTCCATTGCTATGCCGGTGGCATACCAATTGGTAGGAGAAGTGCCTTCACCCCATTCAATAACATAACTCAGAAAATTGTATGCCTGGATAGTTCCAAAAAAATCAATAATGTCACCGAATCGTAAAACAACCTTGTCTTCTGTTTGATAAGAATATGTTTCTCCTCTGGACAGATGAAGTTCAACATTTTTTAAGTCAACAACCGCTCTGTCCACGAATTCGTCACCATATATATCCACCACTGTTAATTTAATTGTATATGTTCCGTCTTCAGTCGAGTCGGTATCCCAGGAAACAAGAAGGTCATCATCGATTTGGCTATAAATGCTTGAACCTAACTGATTCCAACTTGTGGGGTTGGTTCCAGATCCATATTCCACTTTATAATGTTGAAAATTATCGCCACTAGCAGAGCCATAGATGTCAACTATTCCTGAAACTTCTTCGTACCGGCCAGGAGATGTAATATTCGCTATGGAAACAGAATTTAACAGAATTGCATTATAGGCATTGATCCTTCCATATCCAAAATACTCATCCCAGCCGGCATCCCCTATATCATCAGTAGATACTCTTATAATCTGTCTTACTTCTTCAACAGAGAGAGATGGATCTTTTGACAGTATTAACCCTGCTAAACCAGAGACAAAGGGAGCAGACGCAGAAGTTCCGCTCCAGGTAACGTATGAATCGTCAAATACTGTGCTATATATGCCAACCCCGGGGGCAGCAACATCAATCCATGAACCGTAATTAGAAAAGCCGGCAATCTGCTCATCATCATCAGATGCAGAAACAGCAAAAACATTATCATAGGCAGCTGGATATCTCATAGAGGCAACGCCGTCATTGCCGGCAGAAGCAATTAGAACCACCCCGAGTGAATCGGCATAATCTATTGCTTCTTTCTGACTTTGGGAATATGAGCTGGAACCAAAACTCATATTTATAATGTCAGCCCCATTATCTGCTGCATAGGTTATAGCGGGTATAATATCAGCTAGTTGTAAAACTCCAGTACCACTCGAATTTTTATATCCTGCTCTTACAGCCATGATTTTACAGGTCCAGCAAAGTCCAGCTATACCTTCATTATTATCAGTTGCCGCTGCAATAATTCCGGAAACCCAGGTCCCATGGCCATGAAAATCTATTGGATTGTTGTCTTCCGGCCCGCCGTCTTCTCCTGGATCTATATCGCTGCCAAAGTACGATACAAAATCCCAGCCGGTACAATCATCTTCGTACCCATTACCATCGTCATCAAACCCATCAGAACAGTTTGCTTCTGCCGAATTTGTCCAAACATTTGCTGATAGTTCGGGGTGGTCCCAATCAACGCCAGTGTCAATAACAGCTATAACAGTATCCGGATCTCCTGTCTCGATATCCCAGGCCTCGGGAGCATCGATATCGGCATCAGGGGTGCCTCCAGACTGTCCTGTATTATGCAGCCCCCACTGTAGGTTGAAATCTAGATCGTTTGGGATTGTAGTATCCGTAAAATATATGTAATTAGGTTCTGCATATTCGATATTTTCATCACCCTTGAAAATACCAATTGCTTGCCATATATCAGTTCCTTGTTCGAGTTTTAATTTAAGAATTGCATTCAATCGATTTCTCTTATTTAAAACTTTGTTTTTTCCTTTCTTGCCCTTTTGTTTGAATTTCTGATTCTTTAGTAGGATGTCTTCCTTTTCTCCAACAATTTTTTTCATCTTTTTAACTTTAAATTTCTGTAGAAGCTCATCCAGCGAGGTGAGTCCGGTTTTAACATATCCACTATTATCTTGAACAACTGATACTATTCCTGCAGAGCTCTTAAGCTTGATTATGATTTCATCTGGAATAAATTGATTATCTTTAGCAGCCTCTTCCGCTCCCTGGTAAAAAATCATATGGGATAAACCAGGAGCCACTTGTAATGGATCTTTTATTGAATCATAAGAAAAAACCTTATCTGCATATACCAAAATCATTAAAGAACATATAACCAGACTTAATAACCTTCCAACAATAGCATTCCCCTTCATCTGTTTATCTCCTGCTGTGAAGAAGTTCTTCTTTCCTGGATCTATATTTTAACAAATAATCATCTTTACCATCACTGTAACAATTTTCTGTTATCCAAACATCAAAGCAAGCACCCAAATCTGGTTGTATAGTTAGTTAATCAGTTTATTCTTCCGTAATCTTCTGCGAACAGGAATAGGTCGATAAAATCTACATCATTATCAGCGTCAAAGTCGAAGTAGCATTGGGTCGACAGGCAGGCTGCATTTTGGTAGTCGTCCAGGAAGAAGGATAAATCAACGCCATCGACACCACCATCGGGCTCATAGTCTGCTAGGATATCGGGAATATCCATGTCGTTTCGCGGATCGCTGATTGAGAGAAACTCTCTAAGGTTGCAGAAACCGTCTGTGTCATAGTCATCCAGGGGGTCAACATCATAAATATCGTACTTATTTGGATCGGCCTGAATGATCTGCTGCTCCCAGAGGTCGCCCATTCCGTCACTATCCCTGTCCTGGTCCAGGGCAAAAAAGTAGACCGAACCGGCAGCCCCATCGTCATGATAGGCTCCGATGACAACCCGGTCAAGGTCAATAGAAACACTGTGTCCAAATCGATCTCCATCGCTAGCATCATTTACTGTGAGCTTAATAACCTCTTCCCATGATACGCCATTCCAGTCAAAAACATAGGTTTTTCCCGGTCCGCCAAAACCTTGATCGGCCCCTACAATCAGCCGGTCATTTGATATTGATACGCTTACACCAAAATGGTCATCCGTTTCGCCATCACCTGGAACGATCCTCGCTGACTGGATCCAATTGCCGAAATCGTCCCTGTCAAATACATATACCGAACCTGAATCAGCACCATATTCATCATCCTGATAGGAGCCGGCAAAAACACGGTTACCTTCAATGGCCACGCTGTATCCAAAAAAATCATCCACTGCCTGAGGCATGCTTTTCAGGGCGGCCACCTCGTTCCAGTTGCCTGAACCGTCACGCTCAAACACATAGATGGCACCCACCGTATCCTGCCCGTAAGCCCCGACAACGATACGATCGTTTTCAATGTCGACACTTCGGCCAAAATAGGCATTTCCCGCACCGTCACTTGCGGTGAGCTTGACAACCTGGATCCAATTCCCGGCTTCGTCTCTTTCAAAAACATAGGCCGAACCTGAATCTGTACCGTTGTCATCATCGAGAAGCGCGCCAATGACGGCACGGTTTCCGTCTAAAGCCACCGCCACGCCGAAGTTGTCCGAAAGAGCGCGATCAGCAGCCACGAGTTTGGCCGCTTCATGCCAGTTGCCGGAAGCATCACGTTCATATACATAGGCCGAACCGGCATCGGCCGGAAAAGGATCATGATTGTCGCCATAGGCTCCCACAAGGATAAGATCGCCGGATATGGAGACGCTGCAGCCAAAATAATCGAAGCCCAGACCGTCACCGGCCGTCAGATTAGCGGCCGGGCCCCAATCCAAGCCGTTCCACTCATACACGTATGCCACGCCGGGTCCGCTTTCGTAGGCGCCGACGACGGCCAGATCCTGTGAAAGGGCCACACTGTAGCCAAAAAAATCCCCTCCGGTGCCGTCGGCTGCAAATGCTTTTTGCGGAACCAGGATAAGCTGATCCGGGTTGTCCTGCTGGTCATGGGGGTCGGTGCCGGCTCTAAACTCGGATGTATTGTCATAACCGTCCAGATCGGCATCCTGGCTCCCGTCGGACGGATCTTTCGGATTAAAACCATTGCTGGTTTCATAGGAGTTGGGCATGCCGTCCCCGTCGATGTCGGCATCCCGGCTGTCGGCAATCCCGTCATTGTCTTGATCCAAGGAGTAAAAATAAACGGTGCCCGAATAACTGCCGCTGTCATCATCGAGCGGTGACGCCACGATCACCCTCGCCCCGGACACGGCCACAGATGAACCAAAGTAATCCTCATAATCTATATCGCCGGGCGACAACTTAATCGCTTCCGCCCAGATGCCTTCTCCCGTCAGTTCAAAAATATAGGCGGCCCCCCCGTCTGTGCGAGGCTCATCATTTCCGGCGGCACCGATGATCGCCCGTTCCCCGTCGATTGAGACACTGGCACCGAAGCCGTCCAGATCTGCACCGTCGCTTGGAGTCAGTCTGTAAAACTGATTCCAGATGCCGGGGCTTTCGCGCTCAAACACATAGGCCGCGCCGGTTTCCCAAAGCATATATATATCGAAATACTTTGGCGATCCCACAATCACCAGTTCGCCGGAGATAGCGACACTTATCCCGAATTCCTCAGCCGTATCGTCACTGGAGATGAGCTTGGCTGTTTGAGTCCAATTACCCATGCCGTCGCGCTCAAACACGTAGGCCGCTCCGGAATCTGTTCGAAGTTCGTCTCCATATGGAGCCCCGACAATGGCCAGAGTGCCGTCTACGGAAACGGAGTAGCCAAATTTATCGCCTGCTTCCCCGTCAGCCGCTTTGATCTTCGCAACCTCCTGCCAGTTCCCGAGACTGTCGCGTTCAAATATGTAGGCGGCTCCGGCATAGGAACCGTTGTCGGAATCACAAGTGTGACCTGCAATGATGATGTCACCGCGTAGTGATATTGACTGAAGCACACAATTCGCCCCATTCGCGATCTCGACTTCAGCCGCCTGGCTCCAGATACCAGAAACTTCCCTTTCAAATATATGGACGGAAGAATAGGAACTCACCGCAGCCCGATCGCCATCGAGAGAAAGATCATATATACTGTATTGTCCGCTGCTGTGTATGCGCCCCACCTCGGACCAGCTTGCATCACCATCGCGCTCAACGACATATATGAAATCCTTGCCGGCCGCTTTAACTAGTGCGCGGTCACCGTCGAGTGCAACGTCTTGCCCGAAGCGATCGCCTGCCACTCCGTCTTCGACAAACATCTTGTAAGGAATGCTATTCAGCATCCCGGGATACTCCGATGCACTCTCAGGATTTGTGGCGGCGTGATACTCTGCGAAATTATCCGCACCGTCGCCATCGCCGTCCTGCCCTCCATCAGCAGAATTGCGCATATCGAAATTCTTTTCCCTTTCATAACCATTCGGCAGTCCATCGCCGTC
>WOR8_10009073_pt1 | contig 10578 bp, 8 predicted proteins | sample DeeMarSeWOR38_10_FD_19890 | JGI IMG/M metagenome (IMG submission 19890)
CGGCGGGCACCGGCCTCGCCCACCAGACGAGGAGCTTCTCCCCCGACAGGAAGGAGAACGCGCCGGGATACGGCCGGGTGACCGCCCGAACCAGGTTGTAGATCTCGACCGCGGGGCGGGTCCAGTCGATCCGGCCGTCTTCGGGCTTCCGCCCCCCGAAATAGCTTCCCTTTTCGATCTCGTTCGGACGGCGCGGGATCTCCCCCGTCGCGATCCCGGGGAGAAGTCCGGCCAGCAGGGACTCCGCGGCCTTTTCCAGCTTCCCGAACAGGGTGAGAGCGGTGTCCCCGAAGGCGATCGGCACGGCGGCCTGCCCGACGATATCCCCCGCGTCGGGTTTCTCGGTCATCAGGTGCAGCGTCACCCCCGTCTCGGTCTCCCCCTTCACGAGGACCCAGTTGACCGGAGCCCTGCCCCGGTACCGGGGCAGGAGCGAACCGTGGAGGTTCATCGCGCAGACGCGGGGGAGAGACAGGATTTCCGCCTTGAGCATCGATCGGAAATAGAAGGAGAACAGGAAGTCCGGCCGGGCGTCGCGGATGACGTCCGGCCAGGGGGGCAGGTTCACGTTCCCCGGAAGATGGACCGGAATCCCCCGCTCCGAGCAGAAGTCCGCGACGGATCCGAACCACCGGCTCTCCTTCGGGTCGTCCTCGTGGGAGAAGACCATCGGGACCTCGAACCCGTTCTCGAGAAGCGCCCGGATCCCGACGATCCCCATGTTGTGGTAGGCGAAAACGACGGCGCGCACGCCTTACTTCTCCGGGCCGGGATTCGCCGCGGAGGCGTCCGCCTCGGCCGGAACGGAATCCCCGGAGCCCGGTTCCCCCTCGTGCACCCTGCGAATCGTGTAACTGGGGCGCTTCCGGACCTCGTGATAGATCCTGCCCACGTACTGCCCCATGATCCCCATCGCGAAAAAGAGCGCGCCGATGAAAAAGAAGAGGATCGCGAAGAGGGTGAAGACCCCCTCCCCCGCCCACTGTGCGCCGTAGAATACCCGCATCACGAAGAGGAGCATGCCGAACACCCCCGCGGAGACCGAGAGCCCTGCCCCCAGGGTCAGCAGGACCTTCAGGGGAAACTCGGAAAAGGAGGTGACCAGGTCGAACTGGAGATTGAGCAGCTTCCACAGGTTGTAGTGGGAGACGCCTCCGAGGCGTTCCTCGTGCCCCACGGGGATCTCGGTCATCCGTTTCGCGTACAGCGTCGCCAGGGCGGGGATGAACGTGGAGTGCTCGTGGCTGGCGACCATCCGGTCGATCACCTCGCGCCGGTAGGCCCGGAGCATGCAGCCCCAGTCGGTCATGCGGACCCCCGTGATCCTGCGCGTCGCGGCGTTCACCAGCCGGGAGGGTACCTTGCGGAACAGGGAGTCCCGCCGCAGCGTCCGGACCGTCCCCACAACCTCGTAGTCTCCCTCCTCCATCGCCCGGACAAGGCGGGGGATCTCCTCGGGCGGGTTCTGCAGGTCGGCGTCGAGCGTGACGATGATGTTCCCCCGCACGATCGAGAAGCCCGCGAACAGGGCGGGGTGCTGCCCGTAGTTACGGGTGAGCTCCACCACCCGGACCCCCGGGAATCCCAGGAACCAATTCAGGATCTCCAGCGACCGGTCCCGGCTGCCGTCGTCGACCAAGACGATCTCGTAGGGGCGGCCCATGGACTGCATCGTCTGATGGAGGCGGGGAAGGAGATAGGGGAGATTCTCCTCCTCGTTGTAGACCGGAACGACGACGGAGATCACCGGGCACCCCCCGCGACGATTTCCCGGATCGCCGCGCAGACGTACTCCACATCGGCCTCCCGCATTCCGGGAAAGAGGGGAAGGGAGACGATCCTGCTTCCCGCCCTCTCGCACGAAGGAAGATCCCCCTCCTTCGTGCCGAACCGTTCCCGGACGAACCGGAGCAGGTGGCACGGGGGGAAGTGAAACCCGGCGCCGACATTGTACTCCGCCAGCCGCCCGAAGAACGCATCGCGATCCATCGACGTCACCTTCACGATGAACAGGTGCCAGGAGTGGTGGTGCGGATACGGGGGCGACGCGGGAAGGTCCACGCCCGGGACGCCCGTCAGCCCTTCGAGGTACCGGGTTGCGAGCTGCGCGCGCCTGTCGTTCAGTTCGGCAACCCTTCGCATCTGGACCACGCCGATCGCCGCCTGGATGTCGGTGAGGTTGTACTTGTACCCCGGATCCTGGATGTCGTAGTGCGGCGAGCCGCCCTCTCCGTAGCGGCGCCAGGCATCCCGCTCGATCCCGTGGAAGCGGAGGAGGCGGAGCCTGCGGGCCAGCCCCTCGTCGCCGCAGGTCACCATCCCCCCTTCCCCCGTGGTGATGTTCTTGATCGGGTGGAAGGAAAAGATGGCGACGTTGCCGTGCCCGCCCACGGCTTTCCCCCGGTAGGCGCTCCCCACCGCGTGGGCGGCGTCCTCGATGACGGGCACCCCGGCACGGTCCGCCGCCTCCCGGATCGGATCGAGGTCCGCGGGCGCGCCGGCGAAGTGAACGGGGACGACCGCCCGGGTCCGCGGCGTGATCCGCCTCGCGATCTCCTCCGGATGCGCCAAAAGCGTCCCGTAGTCGCTGTCTGCAAAGACGGGCACGGCCCCCGACAGCGCGATCTGGTTGGCCGTGGAGGCAAAGGTCAGGGAAGGGGTCACGACCTCGTCGCCCTTCCCGATCCCGAGCGCCAGGAGGACGAGATGCAGCCCCGCCGTGGCGGAGGAGACGGCCACCGCGTGAGGGGCCCCCGTGAGATCGCAGAACTGCCTCTCGAGCTCCACCACCCTCGGGCCGCTCGTGATCCAGCCGGACCGGAGCGAGGAGGCGACCGCCTCGATTTCCTCGTTCCCGATCGCGGGTCGCGACAGGGGCAGGAAGTCTTCTCGTCTGTCCAACGAAAGGGCCTCTTTCCGCGGGTTGTCCTAGAGACGATTCACGATGAGAATACCTTCATCCGACCGGTAGAGCAATCGGTGTTCCGGGAATTTTTCCCGGATGAGGGGCATTGCGTCGCGCTTGAAGAGGCAGAAGACCCGACGGGGGGAGTCCCAGAGCCGGAGGAACTCCCGGTCGCTGAGGAAATAGTCCGCCCGGTCCTTCGCGCGTTCCGCGCCGAACGCAAGCTCCCCGGTCTCCTCGACAAGGACTGTGCGGCGCTTCGCATAGAAGGAGAGACCCGGTCGGAATACCCCGTATTGGGCCAGAACGTCTTCCGGGCGGAGGCTCCCCTCGAGCGTCCGGGAGAGGTTCTTCACCGATTTGTAATCTCCCAGGAAATCGGCCGCGGGGCGGTTGATCGAAGTCAGGAAGAGCGCCAGCAGCAGGAAGGAAAGCAACACCACGCGCTCCGCCCCCAGGCGGCGCACGAAAAGCGGCATGACGCCCCACAGCAGGACCATGGCGACGGGGAGGGCGCAGAGCCACGTCCAGGCGGCAGGCTCCATCGCGTGGCGGGAGAAGGAGGGAACCGCCAGGATGCCGGCCGCCAGGAGGCCGGCGAGAGCCAGGGGGAACCGGCACCGGACCGCCCCGTCTTCCCGCTCCGCCCACAGGACAAGCCCCCTCCCGAAGAGAACCGCGAGAGGGAAAAAGACCGGGGCGATATAGGTCGCCAGCTTGGAACCGGAGAAGGAGAAGAACAGGAAGATGAAGAGGGCCCAGGACAACAGAAAGACGAGGTCTTCCCGAGGGAGGAACGCTTCGGTCGCCGCGCGGACCGAGAGCGCGACCCGGCGCAGGAAGGCGATCCAGGGGATGAACCCGGCAACCAGAATGGGAAGGAAATACCAGAACGGCCCGGGGTGGTGGTGCATCTTCGTCGCGTACCGGAGAAACTGCTCATGGACGAAGAAGAACCACAGGAAGTCGGGATTCTCCCTCTGCACCAGGACGATCCAGGGAAGAACGATCGCAAGGAAAAGCCCGATCCCCAGCGGGGAAAACCCCTTTGCGGCCTCCCGGTACCGCCCGGAGAAGATGAGCCAGAGTACCAGGACCGCCAGGGGGAATACGACCCCGATGAGCCCCTTGGTGAGAAACGCCAGCCCCGCCGCCGCGTAGGACAGGACGAGGGTCGAACGCCTCCGGCTCCTCCCGGAGTGGTAGAGGTACCCCGGGAAGATCGAGAACGCAAGCAGCACCGCGAGGGTCATGTCGATGGTGTGCAGCCGACCGATCACATAGTAATAAAGGGACGTCGACAGGACGATCGCCGAATACAGGCCGGTGCGCCACCCCGCGAGCGCCGACCCCATCCAGTAGGTGAGCAGGATCCCTGCCACCGAGGCGGCGGCGGTGAACCCTCTTGCCCCGACCTCGGTCTCGCCGAATACCCGCAGGAACGCCGCGGTCCCCCAGTAGTAGAGAGGGGGCTTCTCCAGGTAGGCAACGCCGTTCAGGCGCGGGGTCACGAAATCCCCGGATGCGAGCATCTCCCGGGGGATCTCCGCGTACCTCCCCTCGTCCGGCTCAAGGAGGGGGACGGTGCCGAGCGCGGAGAAATAGACCAGCCCCACGGCGAGGAAAAACAGAAAGAGCGTCCGTTTTCTCAGCTGCCCCCCCCAGGATTATTGATTGCGAATTATATCACCGGGGTCGGACGCTGGTATAATACCGCCAGTCTCGGACCGACGGAAAGGAAGGGGAGAGGGGGCAGACCACGCTGCGATCCTCCCGGGTGCGCGATGCGATATAAAGCGGGAACGGTCGGAAGGGTCCTCCTCGCCCGGTTCGACCACGGGGAGCAGGTCGTGCCGGCTCTCCAGGGTCTTTGCGACAAGGAAGGGATCTCTTCGGGGTGGTTCTTCCTGTTCGGGGCGATCCAGGGCGGGAGGCTGGTGGCCGGCCCCCGGGAAGCCTCCCTTCCGCCGGACCCGGTCTGGCGGGAGTTCGCGGATCCGTTCGAGATCGTGGGGATGGGGAGCATCGCGTCCGGCGGCGGTCCCCCCTCGATCCACCTGCACTCCTCCCTCGGACGAGGGACGGAGGTCATGACCGGCTGCATCCGGAAGGAAGGAGAGGTGTTCATCGTGGTCGAGGCGATGATCCTCGAGATTCTGGGCGTCCGCGCCACGAGATCCCCGGACGAGCGATCCGGCCTGGAGCTGTTGACCGTTGACTGACGCATTCGCCGTCAGGCCCCTGCGAAGCGGCAGTTCCGGGAACCTCATGCTCGTCGAGCACAGGGGTACGGTTCTCCTGATCGATGCCGGCCTGCCTTCCCAGCGGGGCCTCGTCGAGGCGCTGCGCGAGGCGGGGACCACCTGGGAAGACATCGACGCCGTGCTGGTCTCCCACCTCCACGGGGACCATATCCACCCCTCCGCCGTCGCATGCTGCGCCCGCCACGAGGTGCCGATCCTCCTGCACGAGAAGAATGTCCGTCCGTTTTCCCGCCGCATCCTGTCCCGGTCCCCCCTTTCGGGGCCGGTGTGCACCTTCGACGGGGGGGCGTTCTCCGTCGGCGCCATCGGTGTCCGCCCCTTCCCCGTACCCCACGACGCCGAGGGGGTGACCTGCGGATTCCTCCTCTCCGGGCAGGCGGCGGACAGGGAGATCCGCGTCGCCGTCGCCACCGACCTGGGAAACGGCGGGAACGGCCTCTTCGAGGAGTTCGTCGACAGCGACCTCATCCTGATCGAGTCGAACTACGACGCGGAGCTGCTCGCGGCAAGCCCCCGCCAGGACCGGGCGAGGGTCGACTCCGAAGTCGGGCACCTCTCGAACGAGCAGGCGGGAACGTTTCTCGCCCGTGTGATGCTCGAGAGCCGGACCCTGCCGCAGGCGGTCGTCCTCTGCCACCTGAGCGCGGACCACAACACCCCGGCGAAAGCGGTCGGGACGGTCCGGGGGATTCTCACCCGCTACGGGTTCGGCCACGTTCCCGTCCACACCGCCCGCCGGCACGGACCCTCGCCCCGGTTCTTCGCGGTGGCCCTGCCGGGGGGATGAATATATACTCGCGGGGAAACGTCCGATGGATGACAAGGGGGATCCCGATGAGGAAGTTCCTTGGCCTCTGCGTCGCCCTGGCGTTCCTGTCGGCGCTCTTTCCGGGCTGCGCCGGCATGGAGCAGACGGTGCGCGACAATCCGAAGACGACCATCGGGGCCGGCACCGGCGTCCTGGGTGGCGCCGTCGTCGGAGGACTCCTTGGGGGAAGACGGGGCGCTCTGGTCGGGGGACTCCTCGGAGGGCTGGCAGGAGGCGCGGTCGGGCACTACCTCGACCAGCAGGAGAAGGACCGGGCGCAGACCAGCAGGGAGTACGACTATTCGCCCTCGCAGGGAACCCGGATCCGGATCGAAGCGGTCCAGGCAAACCCCGAGACCATCTCCCCGGGGGAGACGGTCAACATCAACCTGACCTACGCCGTCCTCACCCCCACCGCCGACACGCAGGTCCTCGTCCGGGAGACCCGGGAGATCCTGTGGAACGACAATTCGGTCGGGAAGACGTCGATCGACATCTCCCGCGAGGGGGGAACCTGGAAGAGCACGGTCCCGATCACCCTCCCGGCCAACGCATCCCCCGGGAATTACCGCGTCATCGCCTCGATCGAAACCCGCAGCGCCGGCACGGACCGCCGGGAAACGTTCTTCCGGATCGTCCCGTAGGAACCGGTCCGACCCCCGCCTTCTCCCCGCCGTTTCCGGGGAAGGATCCTTTTCCGATACAATAGACGGCATGACGGGAACCGTTCGCAGGGAGGAGATCGAGCGTCTCGTGGAGGCGCGTCACTGGGACCCCTTCTCGGTCCTCGGGCCGCACGTCGTCCCGCTGCGGACGGGCAAGGCGATAGCCATCCGGACGATCGCGCCGGACGCCGCGCGCGCGTTCGTGGTCGCGCTCCGCGACGGGGATGAGGTCCGCGCGGAGATGGAACGGCTGCATCCCGACGGCCTCTTCGAGGCGGTCTTCGCCGACCGGAAGGAGCCCTTTCCCTACCGGATCGAGATCGAGAACGAAGAGGGCCACCGGTGGCGGAAGCAGGACCCGTACGCGTTCGGCTGCGTCCTCTCCGACTTCGACATCCACCTGCTCGGCGAGGGCACCCACCTCGAGCTTTACCGGAAGCTGGGGAGCCACCTGGTCGAGATCGGGGGGATACCAGGCGTCGCCTTTGCCGTGTGGGCCCCCAACGCGGAACGCGTCTCCGTCGTGGGGGACTTCAACCGGTGGGACGGCCGCCGGCACCCGATGCGCAACCGGGGGGAGTGCGGCATCTGGGAGATCTTCATCCCGGAACTGTGGGAGGGGGAGATCTACAAATACGAGATCCGCTCCCGGGAATCGGGGGCCCTGCTCCTCAAGGCCGATCCCCACGCCTTCCGGTACGAGAACCCTCCGCGGACGGGATCGATCGTCTGCGACATCGACGGGTACTCCTGGGGGGACGACGAGTGGATGGCCCGGAGGCGGGCGGGGAATCTTCTCGAGGAACCCGTGGCCGTCTACGAGGTCCACCTCGGGTCGTGGAAGCGGAAGGAGGGGGAACAGCCCGGCTACCTTTCGTACCGGGAGCTGGCGGACGAACTCGTCCCCTACGTCCGGGAGATGGGCTACACCCACATCGAGCTTCTCCCCATATCCGAACATCCGTTCGACGGCTCCTGCCGGTGCCACCGGGAAGGGATCGGGGTCCTGCTCGACTGGGTGCCCGCCCACTTCCCGAAGGACGCCCACGGGCTCGCCGCGTTCGACGGGACGCGCCTCTACGAGCACGCCGACGCCCGGAAGGGCGAGCACCGGGACTGGGGGACCCTGATCTTCAACTACGGTCGCCGGGAGGTGGCCAACTTCCTCCTCTCGAGCGCCCTGTTCTGGCTGGAGAAGTACCACATCGACGGCCTGCGGGTGGATGCGGTGGCATCCATGCTCTACCTCGACTATTCGAGAGATGCGGGGGAATGGGTCCCGAACGAGTTCGGCGGGAACGAGAACCTGGAGGCGATCGCGTTCCTGCGGCGGATGAACGAGATCGTTCACGACCGGTACCCCGGCGCGGTGACGGTGGCGGAGGAGTCGACCGCCTGGCCGGCCGTCTCCCGCCCGGTCTACCTGGGCGGCCTCGGTTTCACCTTGAAGTGGAACATGGGGTGGATGCACGACATGCTCGAGTTCATCCGCCAGGCACCGGTCCACCGGAAATACCACTTCGGCACGCTCACGTTCGCGCTCCTGTACGCGTTCCACGAGAACTTCGTCCTCCCCTTCTCCCACGACGAGGTCGTCCACAGGAAGCGCGCCATGCTGGACAAGATGCCGGAAGCCGACCTCTGGGAGAAGTTCGCGAACCTCAGGCTCCTCTACGCCTACATGTACGGCCACCCCGGAAAGAAGCTCCTCTTCATGGGAAGCGAGTTCGGCCAGTGGGAGGAGTGGAACCACGACCGCTCCCTGCGGTGGGACCTCCTCCGGTGGGACTCCCACCGGGGGGTTCAGCGGTTTCTCAAGGACCTGAACGCGCTGTACCGGACCTGCCCTCCTCTCCACGAGATCGACTTCCGCCCGGAAGGGTTCGAATGGATCGACTTCCGCGACGTGGACAGCAGCGTCGTCTCCTTCCTGCGCCGGGGGAAGGACCTCTCGGACGCCCTCGTCTGCGTCTTCAACTTCACCCCCGTGGTCCGGGAGGCGTACCGGATCGGCGTGCCCGATCCCGGCTTCTACCGGGAGGAGATCAACAGCGACAGCGCCGCATACGGCGGCAGCAACGTCACCATCGGGAAGGGGGTCGAGGCGGAAGCCCTCCCGTGGATGGGCCGCCCCTTTTCGGTCTCCCTCACCCTCCCCCCGCTGGGAGCCCTGTTCCTCAAGTCCGGCAAATAGATGGGCCTCCGACCGTCCCGATGAGAACGGCCATCCCGCCGGAGATCCACCCGGCGCACGCCTCCACCTTCCAGGCGCTGCGGCACAGGAACTTCCGCCTCTGGTTCTTCGGGCAGCTCACCTCTCTCATCGGCACCTGGATGCAGACGATCGCCCAGAACTGGCTCGTGTACCAGCTCACCGGGTCGGCATGGGACCTGGGGCTGGTGAACTTCGTCGGGGCGATCCCCCTCGTTCCCCTCACCCTGCACGCGGGAGCGATCGCCGACCGGTTCTCCAAGCGGCGCATCATCTTCCTCACGCAGGCATCGATGATGGCCCTCGCCTTCGTCCTCGCCATCCTTTGCGCAACCGGGGCGGTCCGGCTCTGGCACGTGCTCGGGCTGGCGTTCCTGCTCGGGACGGCCCAGGCGATCGACACCCCGGCGCGCCAGGCGTTCGTCATCGAACTGGTGGGAAGGGAGGATCTCGCCAACGCCATCGCCCTCAATTCCGGCACGTTCCACGGGGCCCGCGTGATCGGCCCGGCGGTGGCCGGGATCCTCGTCGCCGCGATCGGCGTATCCGGCGCCTTCTTCCTGAACGGGGTAAGCTTCCTTGCCGTCCTGGGAGCGCTGTTCCTGATGGACGCCGCGCTCATCCGCCGGGCACAGCCGGACGGGACGGGCAGGGACGATCTGTGGGGCGGGGTGCGGTACCTCATGGGAAACCGGGTCCCGGGGTCCATCGTTCTCCTCATCTCCCTGTCGGCGTTCCTGGCGATGCCCTATTACGTCCTGGTCCCCATCTTCGCCAAGGAGGTGCTGGGGGGGGGAGCGGGGAGCTACGGGGGGCTGATGTCGGCCGCGGGAGTGGGAGCCGTGCTGGGATCGCTGTACGCCGCCTCGGGAGGGGCCGTGCGCAGGAAGGGGGCGCTGCTCACCGCGGGATCCCTGTCCTTTCCCCTCCTTCTCCTCGCATTCTCCTTCTCCCGCTCCTACACGGTCTCGATTCTCCTCCTGGCCGCCGTCGGGTTCGCCTTCGTCATCCAGAACGCCCCGGCGAACTCCCTGCTGCAGACGCTCGTCCCCGACCACCTGCGCGGCAGGGTCCTGGCGATCTACGTCTCCCTGTTCCTCGGGATGATGCGGGTGGGGGGGCTGCTCGTGGGGCTGCTCGCCGCGGCCACGTCCGCCACGGCCGCCCTGGCGATCACGGGAGCCGGCAGCCTCGTCGCAAGCCTGCTCGTGTTCCGGAAGTTCCCCGAAATTCGCAGAATGGAATAACGTCCCGGGCGGCGCTGCCCCCTGCGCCGGGAATGCAATCGGCCCCCGGGAACCCTGGCTCGCGGGGGGCTTCCCCTCCGCATCGCCTGCGGGTCCCCAGTGGCTTCGCCGCAGACGAATCTCCGAAAGGGACGCCGGGAGGAGGCAACCGCAGCAAGGTACCCCCGGGTCGGGGTTACGCCTCCGTCCCCCGGGGCGCCTTCGCGAACTCCTTCCACGGCGGGAGAACCTTCAGGAAGACCGCCAGGATGACCAGGGGCAGCGCGAGCAGGCCCAGGGTGTACAGCAGCCCCTCGAGCCCCCCGAACTCCATCTTGTAGGTCGTCAGCCCCCGGAAGCTCTTGGAGAACATCTGCCCGCCGATCACGACGTTCCAGCGGGTGGCGAAGATCCCTCCCTGGATCAGGATCAGGGAGACGAAGTAGAGCATCTTGCGGAGCTCCTCGCTCTCCCGGAACCGCCGGAAGATCTTGATGG
>WOR8_10007226_pt1 | contig 10576 bp, 6 predicted proteins | sample DeeMarSeWOR38_10_FD_19890 | JGI IMG/M metagenome (IMG submission 19890)
CTGACGCGTATTTTTTCCAGTTTACCTTCGGCATCGGGTCCGGTTTGATACAGTACTTCATCCGGATGTCTTTGCTCGATCGGTATGCCGGTGCCGGAGGCGCAGTCAAAATCAATCGTTGACACCGGCGCAGCAACGTAAAAAGGAATGCCGTAATAGTTGGCAGCGATGGCTTTTTCCAGGGTGCCGATCTTGTTGGCCACATCGCCGTTGGCTGCGATCCGGTCCGAGCCGACGATCATCATATCCACCTTGCCCTGTGACATCAGGTGTGCACCGGCGTTATCCGCGATGATCGCGTGGGGCACGTTTTCATTTTTCAGTTCCCAGGCGGTGAGGCGTGCACCCTGGCCACGGGGCCTGGTCTCATCGGCATAAACAAAAACCTGCTTGCCGCTACGGTGTGCCGCATAAACGGGTGACAGTGCAGATCCGTAATCAACGAATGCCAGCCAGCCTGCATTGCAATGTGTTTCAATATTGCTGCCGTCCGCGATCAGATCATTTCCCAGCTCACCGATTTGTTTACATGCAGCGGCATCTTCATCGGCAATCTGATGTGCTTCATTGACGGCATGTTTAATTGAAAGCTGGCCAGCCTTGTACACGCGCTCGACGGCATAGAACAGGTTTTGTGCCGTGGGACGCGTATTTTCGATCTGCTGCCGTGCGGTCTCGACGTAGCCGCGGTCATTGCCGTTTTCAAGGAATGCCTGTGCCATGGCGTAACCTGCAGTGGCGCCGATCGCACCTGCACCCCTGACAATCATGCTTGATATGGCCATGCAGCTATCTCTGTAATTTGCTGCTCTGAATATTTTGAACTCGAACGGCAGCAGGTTCTGCTCGATCAGGCAAACCGTATCGCCTTCCATCCAGACTGTCTGATAATCCCTGCCTTCGACTTTCATATTAAATGACCCGTTCGTTGCCGCCGTCCACCGGTACCTGTGAACCGGTCGTTTTTGCGAATGTTTTTCCCGCCATGGCGCACACCATGTCTGCGACATTTTCCGAAGTCACCGCTGTATGCAATACGTTATTAGCCTTGTACTCATCCACGCTCATGCCATAACTTTTTGCGCGGCCCTGAAGCACTTCATCCGTCCACACAGCGGTGTCGAACACTGCGTTCGGGTGAATGGTGTTTACACGGATATTGTCAGCGCCGAGTTCAAAGGCGGCGACCCGGGCGAGTTGTGTGAGTCCTGCTTTTGCGGCTGAATAAGCACCGGCACCGGGCCCGGGAGCCGGTACGTTTTTCGAAGCAATAATTACAATTGCGGGATCAATGCCGTGCCGCAGCAAGGGTATGCAGTCCTTCATCAAGCGCTGGTGGCTGTTCAGGTTGACATCCATGCTCCGGCGCCAGCTATCATCATTCATCTGTTCGATGGTTTCATTCGCGGTAAAAATGCCGGCATTGCTGACCACGATGTCGAGTCCGCCAAATTGCCTGACAGTCGCCAGAACTGAATGATTCAGGTCTGCATCACGGGTTACATCACAGCCGAGCTCCAGAACCTGGTCCCGGCCGAACATGCCGTTGATTGCCGGGTCAATATCCAGTGCAGCAACGGCAGCGCCTTTTTCGACCAGCGCCTCTACACAGGCCTTGCCAATGCCGCTGGCTGCACCTGTGACCAGCGCGATTTTGCCCTGGAATTCAGCACCGGCCCGGCTTTTGTGTAACTTCGCCTGCTCCAGTTCCCAGTATTCCACTTCGAACAGGTCCTTTTCCGGCAAGGGCTGCCAGCCGCCGATGTGTTCCGCCCACTGGATGGCCTTGATGGTATGGCGGCTGATGTCAGCAATAGCAGCGGCTTCTTTCAGTGTCGCGCCAAATGCTATCAGGCCCTGGTTTTTCCACACTGCCCACCGGGGTGCGTGATCGAGACAGGTCTGCTGTGCACTTGCGTTGCGATCAAAATAAGCCTGGTAGGCTGCAGCGTAGTCATCAACCGGGTCGGGGTTGCCATCATCATTGTCGCCGAAGATCAACGGTACCTGCTTGGTGCGAATGATATGGTCGGGTGTTAACGGCCCCCGGCATGCAATGGCATCAACATTATCAAGGCAGGAAAATGTATATGCTTCCGGGCTGTTATCCAGCAATGCATAAACAGCAGCACCTCTTTTTTCGGCGACCTGTTTTCTTGTTTTTGCCAGCCGCTGTAGATCGACATCATTCTTATTATCAGCGGGTGGCTTTATGTTTGCATGCTGTTCGATATAGTGCTCTGCAGCAGAAACAATATCGATCATGTTCTCGTAGCTGCGCCTGGCGTCATCGTGGAAAGTAAACACACCATGATTAAGCAATACCATGCCATCGCATTGCGACCAGTCGAGTTCCCTCGTTATTTCGTAGATCTTTTTTGCCAGCATAAAACCCGGCATGACATAGGGTACGATAACAATCCTGTCACCATACAGGTCCCTGATTTTGTCTTCACCGCCCGGTGTGTTGGTGATGGTAACGACGGCATCCGCATGGGTATGGTCAACATACCTGAACGGGATAACCGCATGCAGCACGGCTTCGACAGAGGGGTTGGGTGCGTAGGGGTTCGTCATCGCCGCTCTTTGCATGCGCACCATGTCAGCATCACCGAGTTGATCGAAGCTTGCCATGTGCTGCAGGATCTTTAATCTTACCGGCGCAAAGCCCTCAGCTTCGATGTCACCCAGGTCCCAGCCGCTGCCTTTGACATAAAGAATGTCTTCATCATCACCGAACAGGTTTTTTTCAGTGATCTTGACCGAGGTATTGCCGCCGCCGTGAAGCACCAGGTCTTCTTCCCCGCCCAGCAGCCGCGAGCTGTAGACCCGGAGTTGCAGTGCGTTATCTGCATATTTGGCAGCGTCGGATTCCGACCAGCGGTTTTTCATTCGGTGCACCAGGTATGTGGAGAAGGCTGCAAATGATAAGCATAAAAGGCGGTACAGACAAATAACCGACTGCGGATGGCGAAATACAGTAGCGCAGCGAATAGCCATCTACAGAAAAGCTGTCTGACAGGATAAGAGGCATTGAAGAAGAGGCAAGAAGGGAACAGACCCATCGTCTGCTTCTACACGTTTTTTTCCTCACGCTCACTGCAGGATCAAGCTATATTGGCCCGGAGGTTTGATCGCAAGCAGTGCGTTTTATGCTATTGTCGCTGGAACAGTTCGGCTTCACGTACGAACCCGTACGGCTTGAGCAGTCACTTTCCAGCTTGAAATGAAGTATAGATAATAGTCTATCTATACAAAAGAAATTATTCATTTGTATAAAAGTGTCTGTTTTTCTAAGATTCTCCAGCGAAGCTATGGGCGCCGCTCAATCAGGCGAACACCGGCAGCATCATGTGGTGCCGCATGCGAGAGATCTCTCTTTTCACGGGTCCGATGCTGATGCTTGGCGTAACTGAAGCAGCCAATAGCGCGTCAAATCGATAATGGATCAACTGAGCAACAGAGACAAGTGGCAGTCAGGGCATAAAACATACCATGGTTAAACTCAGGACCTATGTCTACATCGACTCCCTGCAGCCCCAGCTTGCTGAATATATGGCATCTGTTTCCCAGGGTTTCCCACCGGTGCCCGGCGATGCCTGTCTATGGGTGGAAGTGGCTCCGGGTATGGCTGTGCACCGCGTCACCGACATCGCGTTGAAGGCGAGCCAGGTCAAGCTTACACAGCAGGTGGTGGAACGCGCATTCGGTTCCATGGTTGTCCACAGCCGCGATCAGAGTGATGTCATGCAGTCCGGACGGGTTTTGCTTTCCAGTATTGGTTCAGAAGCAAAAGATCGCGAACGTTGCGTGATAGAATGGCAGGAAATCATTCGGGGCATGACCAACGACCACGCGGTGCTGATCAATCGCCAGCACCGTGGTGGCTCCATGATGCTGCCGGGGGAGAGCATGTTCATTCTCGAGGTGCAGCCTGCCGGTTACATCGTCTATGCGGCTAACCAGGCGGAAAAAGCCGCTGACATAACGCTTATTGACGTGCGCGCGGTAGGTGCCCACGGGCGCCTGACGCTGTCGGGCCGAGAAGCCGATGTCGAAGAAGCCGCCGCTGCGGCGCTCGCCGCGGTGCAGAATCCCGCGGTGATCTGAGCATGCATCGTCAGGAACTGCTCAATCTGCTGCGACAGCACCGTACCCGGTTCATCGACGAGGCGGGTTATATCAGGCGTGCTATCGCCTTTGTCGAGGAGCACGAGGATATTTTTTATCGGGAATTATGGCCGGCACACGTGACCGGCTCGGCCTGGGTGGTAAGCCCGGACCGTGAAAGCGTATTGATGCTGCATCACCGCAAGCTGGACCAGTGGTTTCAGCCTGGCGGTCATGCTGATGGCGACAACGATGTACTGCGCGTTGCGCTGCGTGAGACAGCGGAAGAGACCGGACTCGATCCCGCACACATACGTCTGATAGACGATATGGTGTTTGATGTCGATATCCACACGATTCTCGCTTCAGACGAGGCGCCGCGCCACGAGCATATTGATATCCGTTTTCTGGTGGAAATAGACGACAGCCTGCCGTTACCCGGCAGTGACGAGGCGCACGATGTGCTCTGGGTTGATTTTCATTATATTTCGCGATTCAACAACAATCGCTCCACTTATCGCATGGTGGAAAAAACACGCGAGTTGCGCCGGGCGTGGGAAGCGCACCACCCGATGTAGCGTGGTATACAGGTGCGCGAAAAAAATCGGTTTTTACGGCATTGCCTGCTGGCAATGGCATGAAAGCGAATATATAGATATTTATCTATGTGTTAACAAGTAAATATCAATTGGAGCTGCATATAGACATTGGCCTATGCTTCACGCAGCATTCATTTAGTCAATCAATGGTTAGACAACCAGCAAACGAAACAGGAGACGAATATGTCAACTAAATCCTACCAAGCGGGTGTTAAAGAATACCGCGATAAATACTGGACTCCGGATTACGCACCACTTGATACCGACCTGCTGGCCTGTTTCAAGGTCACCGGTCAGCCTGAAGTGCCACGCGAAGAGGTGGCTGCTGCAGTTGCTGCAGAAAGTTCAACCGGTACCTGGTCGACTGTATGGTCCGAGCTTCTTACCGACCTTGAATACTACAAGGGTCGCGCCTACCGCATCGAAGAAGTGCCGGGTGACACCGAGTCGTTCTACGCTTTCGTTGCGTATCCCATCGACCTGTTCGAAGAAGGTTCGGTTGTTAACGTACTGACTTCGCTAGTAGGTAACGTATTCGGCTTCAAGGCGCTGAAGCACCTGCGTCTGGAAGACATCCGTTTCCCGATTGCTTACATCAAGACCTGCGGTGGTCCGCCGGCCGGCATCCAGGTTGAACGTGACCGTCTGAACAAGTACGGCCGTCCGATGCTGGGTGCGACCATTAAACCGAAGCTGGGTCTGTCTGCCAAGAACTACGGTCGTGCCGTTTACGAATGTCTGCGCGGTGGTCTGGATATGACCAAGGACGACGAGAACGTGAACTCGCAGCCGTTCATGCGCTGGCGTGATCGCTTCGAGTTTGTTGGTGAAGCTATTCAGAAGGCTCAGCAGGAAACCGGTGAGCGTAAGGGTCACTACCTGAACGTTACCGCTGCCACACCTGAAGAGATGTACAAGCGTGCCGAGTTCGCCAAGGAAGTGGGTTCTCCGATCATGATGCACGACTTCCTAACCGGTGGCTTCACTGCCAATACCGGCCTGGCTAACTGGTGTCGTGAAAACGGCATGTTGCTGCATATCCACCGCGCCATGCACGCTGTAATCGACCGTCATCCGAAACACGGTATTCACTTCCGCGTACTCGCCAAGTGTCTGCGTCTGTCGGGTGGTGACCACCTCCACACCGGTACCGTTGTCGGTAAGCTGGAAGGTGACCGCAACTCTACACTCGGTTTCGTTGACCAGTTGCGTGAGTCTTTCGTACCGGAAGATCGCTCCCGCGGTGTGTTCTTCGACCAGGACTGGGGTTCTTTGCCTGGTGTATTCGCTGTCGCATCCGGTGGTATCCACGTTTGGCACATGCCGGCGCTGGTCACCATCTTCGGTGATGATTCCATGCTGCAGTTCGGTGGTGGTACCCAGGGTCACCCGTGGGGTAACGCTGCAGGTGCTGCTGCTAACCGTGTTGCTTGTGAGGCATCCGTCAAGGCTCGTAACGAAGGCCGTGAGATCGAGAAAGAATCTCGCGACATCCTTACCGAGGCTGCACGTACCAGTCCGGAACTGGCGATTGCGATGGAGACCTGGAAGGAAATCAAGTTCGAGTTCGAGACTGTTGACAAACTGGACGTGGGTTAATCCCCGTCCATCGGACAACACTGTAACGATTTAAATATTTTTACGAGGAATAAATTATGCCAACAGATATGGGTAACTTCGAGACCACCCAAACACTCGAAACCTTTGGTTTTCTGCCAAAAATGGACCAGAACGAAATTCAGGCCCAGGTGGCTTATATTCTTGCTAATGGCTGGTCACCTGCTATCGAGCATGAACATCCCAGCAGAGCCGTCGACACCTACTGGACAATGTGGAAACTGCCGTTTTTCGGTGAAACCGATCTGGGTCACGTAATGGCTGAACTGGAAGCCTGTCATCGCCAGTTTCCTGATCACCACGTACGCCTGACAGGCTACGATAACTACACCCAGTCTCAGGGTTCATGCTTCGTAGTCTTCGAAGGTCGTTCGTAACAGTAACGATCTGTATAACGCTCTGTTGCCCGCCGTTAACGGCGGGCGATAGAAAACAGTGATTGAAACAACCATGATGCATGGGGTTAATGATGGCACATCAAAGTACACGTGAGATGGTTCTCGCAAGGCGAAAAGCGATGTCGACATCTGGCAAGGCCAGCTTGCCGGGCGGCGCTGCTCAGCCTTCAGCTAACACTCGACCCGCCAGGGCAACTGCTGCTGCGGCACCTTCCGTTAGTTCGCCAAGACCTGCGGCTCCTGTGATGAGAGCCTATAACACAGCGGCGATCGGTAATGTTTCGGTTGCGCGTCTCGCTTCACTCGACCGTCGTAAGGCGATGTCGAGCGGAGGCAAGAAAGCCATCCAGACGAAAGACCGAACACGTACTGCTGAAAGTGGTGGTAAAGCCGAGGCGTCCGCGCCTGTTGCGGCAGCCCCTGCGTCACGGGCCGGTGCTGCGACCGAAGAAAAGAAAGGTTGCGGCTGTGGTTGTGACGCCACACGCGCGGAATGCAAGACGCGCATAAATTCAACAACAGCAACCACAAAAACTGTGGCTGCCGCCAATGGTATGGCTGCGATTCAGAGAGCGAAGCAGGCAATCAATCGCTCGGTTGGGCGTGCCGCATCGCTGGCTCGCCGTGAAGCCACCTCGAAGCGCGGCAAATCGGGCGTGGGCAAGAATGGCGTCAGCGCCGCGCAGACAGCACGCGCCGGCAACCCGAACCTGAACAGTCGTGATCTGTCCAAGGCGTTGCGTGAACAGCGCAGCAAGAACGGCGCTGCCGGCCAGAAAAAGTCACGTCCCAGCGGTCGACGTCGCCCGAATGCGAGCGCTGATTCCGGCGCTGCCCAGGATGCACCCTGGAAAGTCGGCGCCAGCAAAACCGTTCAGGGCCAGACCGTAACCGGCACCATGGTCGGACGCAGTACCAGCGTGACCGGCGATGAGCCGAGTACCTGTCGTGCTGTCACCGGCACCGAATACCTCGGCGCAGATATCTTTCGTGATTTCTGCCAGACCGACCCGGTGGCTACGACTGCGAAAAAGGTTGTTGTCACCACGACTTCGCACGGTAACGCCGTCAGTGGCAACCGTTTCGGTCGCGGCGAAAAGGTCACCGGCAACGAGCCGGGTACCTGCAAGGCCGTCACTGGCAACGAATACATCAGCGCCGAGCAGCAGCAGGGTTATTGCGGCGAATTCGCCAGCAAGTCTGCGCGCAAGGTATCGATGGCCGAGACCATGAAAGGCAAGGTTGTCAGCGGCAGCAACGTCGGTCGTTCTGCTAACGTCACCGGTGACGAACCCGGCATGAGCCGAGCGCTGACCGGTACCCAGTATACCAAGCCCTCGGATATCGGCAACGCCCCGGCCAAGGTTGGTGTCAGCACCACGCTGCGTGGCGGCAGCATCACCGGCACCACCGTCGGTCGCCGTGAAAACATGACTGGCGACGAGCCCGGCAGCTGCCGCAATATTACCGGTGACGACTATGTCGGCCAGGAACAGTACAGCGGATTTTGCGATGCCACACCGAAACCGCAGGACCGCAAGGTCGGTGTTTCGGCGACCAATAAAGGTATGGGCGTGACCGGCACTCTGACAGATCGTGCCAGTAAGGTCACCGGCAACGAACCCGGCAGCTGCAAGGCTGTGACTGGAACACCGTATGCCGGAGCGGAGCAAGCCGCAAATTTTTGCCTGGCTGAAGACGCAGCGATGGCGACTATGCGCACCAAACAGTCCCGCAGCACACCCGGCATGTCGATGACCGGTCAGCAGCCCGGTATCGGCGGTGTCATGACCGGCGCTGACAAGGGCGCCTGCGATCCCGTCAGTGGTACGCCGTACGTCGGCGCTGACCAGTTTGCAGCGGCTTGCCCGGCGACGCCTGCGGACACGGCCAGCGCGGATTTTCCGCAGCCGATCAATGGCCAGGCACCGTGGCAGCAGTTCAGCGTGACGTCGCCTTCGGGCGGCGCGGCAAGTGCCAAAGGTTCCACCGGTATCACCGGCAGCCAGTACGAGCAGGGTCAGATTACCGGACCTTTCGGAATGGCAGCCGGCAAGCTCACCGGCACCGAGGAAGCCCGTTTCGGCGGTGGTGCCCAGGCAGCAGACCGGCGCCCGGTTGTGGCGGAAGATTACGAAGGCCGCATCAAGTCCCGCATCACCGGCGAAGGCCAGGATGCCGGCCTGAAGATTACCGGTGATGACTGGGATCGTGGCAGTAATGTCACCGGTACCGAGGGTGCTTCGGCAGTCAAGCGCAACCCGACCGTGCGCACTGGCCCGGCCATAGCAATGGCAGTGACGCAAAAGCGCAACGAGGAGTTGCCTATGCCGAACAGCAAGGTCACCGGCGGTAGCGGAAACACCGAGAAAGGTTCACTGATTACCTATTCCGGCGGCGCCCGCGGTTAAATCGCACAGGCTTAACGAAACGAAAGTAACGATACCGATATGTTGAAAGCACGTTACAAGCAGACCCGCACATCGCTGCACAAGGCATCGGCCCCGCTGGGCCGTCCCGGCGCGCGTGCTGCAAGCCCGTCAATCGGGCGGACTGCGAGGGTATGTACGACTACGACGTCACACCCGTTATGTAATGGTTCGGAGAATGCACATCTCTATGACTACGAACGTAGTGTGAAGGAAGCATTTGACGGCATCGTACCTGCGCTGAAAAAGATTTCCGCGCTGCAACATGAGTCAGATTTTGTCAGCAAGGCACAGCGTATTGCCGAATCACAGCTGGGTTTTTCACTGCCTGCGGTATTGCTGGAAAACGCCTGGGTGGACCAGCTCGATATGCGCAGCCTGTTTGCGTGGTGCGTGTTCGAGACCTATCACCGTTTCTGCGATGACGTGTTCTCGCGCGACCCGCTGGGTAACAACAACGACGTGGCGTTCCAGGCGCTGTTGCAGGAGTGCGGCTTCCACACGCTGGATGTGTCGCCCTGTGCCGACGGTCGCCTGGCGCACGTGATTCGCTATGTGCTGCGTTTACCGTACAAGGCTGTACGTCGTCGTTCATATGCGGGCGCCATGTTCGACATCGATGACAGCATGAACAAATGGACACGCACCGAGCTGATGCGTTTCCGTGAAGGTGTGCCTAACACGTCTGATGCGCCGACGCGTTATCTGAAGGCTGTGGTGTATCACCATAGCTCGGTGGACCCGGAACACCAGGGTTGTGCCGCGCACGGCTCCGATACGCAGAAAGCGGCGCAGGGCGGCCTCGATCGTCTTAAGGGTTTCCAGCAGGCGGTGCAGAACACCTATTGTTGTGGCGCATCGATCGATTGCCTGCTGATAGGCATGGATACCGATACCGATGGCATTCGCATTCACATGCCGACTGCCAATGGCGATATCGACCTGGACAATTACATCGACAGCCTGGAAGTCTATGATGCCACGGCGCACATGAGTGCCAGCCAGGCAGAGCAGTGGATCGTCGACCTCATCCTGCAGAAGGGGGGTAATGGTGTGGCCGATGGCATGGCAAGTTTTATGGTGCAACTGCTGACCAATAACCTGTCACAGGTCGAGTACGTGCGCAGTTATTACGGTGGCCATTACAGCGATATTGGCCACAACGAAAGATTCATAGGCGCCGGTATCGGTTTCGAGGAAGTTCAGTTGCGCAATCTGACATTCTTCTCTTACCTCAACACGGTTGAGGAAGCCGCCGGTGACCTGGACGTGGGCGTGAGTATTTTTACCGGCCTCAATGTATCGAAGGGTTTGCCGGTTCCGATCGTAGTGCGCTTTGACTACCACGGCAATGTGCCCGGAGCGCGTGAACGTGCCGAGGAGCACTGCCACCGCGTGGCGAATGCGTTTCACAGCCGTTACA
>WOR8_10008933_pt1 | contig 10573 bp, 7 predicted proteins | sample DeeMarSeWOR38_10_FD_19890 | JGI IMG/M metagenome (IMG submission 19890)
TGCGGATTCGGCCAAAGCTTTGCGGGACTTTCTTGTCTATGCCTATGATAACTGGAATGCCCCCTCAGTTACTGATGAGCATTTTGCCTATTGTTTATTCATCGGTGATTGGGATTACGTGCCAACTAGATTATATTTGGATCCGTATAATTGGCTCGCGGCTGATGAGCGTTATTTCCGGGATTTGGTACCAGGTTCAAATGACGACATTATGCTCGGCCGTTGGCCGGTTAGGCCTGTCACCCACGATCTGCTCACTATTGCTAACAAGACAATCAATTACGAGCAATCCCCTGAAACCGGCGATTGGCGTCGCAGAGGGTTGCTCATTGCTGGCGAGAATTCAATTCTACACACGGACACGTACGTTGATAGCTCCAAGCCATATTTTTCAGATATTGGATATGATACTCTGACTGTCCGTAGATCAGAATTAGCTTCGGGTGAGGCATATAGGGATAGCATAACTATGTATTTGAACCACGGTGAAATTCTTTCGGTTTATTATGGTCATGGGAATAAAGCGGAATGGTCCGAGTATAGTTACACAAATCTGTTGGATCTTGAGAATGGAAGTAGGTTGCCTGTAGTTCTGAGTATGGCTTGTTTGACCGGGTCATTTCAATGGGCTGGTGATCAAAAATGTTTTGGTGAGCATTTCATTTTCAAAGCTGGTGGTGGGTGTATTGCATTCTATGGAGCAACACGAATAACGACAGGCGCATCATTCCGAAGTGCTCTAGGGTTTCTTAGTAGAATGCTGCGTCATCAATACTGGATTCTTGGTGAATGTTTAATCGATCACGCATGGGCAATGCACTACTGTCTCCTTGGTGACCCGGCATTGGACCTTGGCGATTATGCTACCTATCCTGATTCGCCTGACTTGGTGGTTAGACCACAGGGTATAGATATTTCGCTCTTACCACCATATCCTTATCCCCGCAGCGGGGATATTATTCCGATTCGAGCAAAGGTTCATAATATCGGAGGCGCGGTTGCACGCACCGTAGACGTTAACTTCAGTGTCATCCTAGATCATGATACTTTACGTGATAGCACTGTTACGATTGAGGAAATTCAACCCCGGGGTTCTGCAGTAACAACTGTGTACTGGAATACATCGCTCAGTCATCCTAATTATTACGGTGAGATTGGAGATTGTGATTTTGTTGTGACCGCAGATCCTGACAACATAATTGAGGAATCTTGGGAGTTTAATAATACCTCTGCTATAACAAGGAAGGTGGCCTTGTATCCAAGTGAATCCAATTGGCCCAAAACGGTTACCGGTTTTTCCCAACCGGCCATTGCCGATCTCGACGGTACCGGTTCAGTAGAAATCGTCTACGCAAGTTTAGATTCAGTTTATGTGTATGAGCCAAACGGCAGCGTAATTTCGTCCTGGCCGAAATACTTCAAAGAAGTTTACGGTGTTGTGCTGGGCGACATAGATAATAATGACACTATTGATATTGTTGCGGTCTCGCCTGAATCCATCAAGGTCTATGATTATCAGGGCAGTATTCTGGACGGGTGGCCAATCCACATCGAGGAGGATGATTATGAGTTTGTCGGCCTTCCTGCGCTTGGGAGAATTGAGAGCAGCGTATCAGATGTGTTCAATGTGGTTATCGCGGCCAGGCAAGAACCTGAGCTCCCGTCAATACCAGCCCCGATGAAAGTTTTTGTCTATGACCGACAGGGTTCAGGGGTCTACGAGTTCAATACGACCAGCCAGGTTTCTCGAGGAACATCTTATGGTGTTTCGATTGCCGATATTGTCAGCGCAGGTAACGACGAAATCGCAATCTCATATTCAGATGAGGCAAGTCTATTAGTAATGATGACCGATGTCTTCAACTGTAATGGTCTGGTCACCACACTAAATTACGGCAGTGGCAGAATGATTTCGGCACTAGTAGATCTAGATGACCCGCCTGATGGTTATGCTGAGATGGTTGTGGGTTGTGTAGATGATACCGTTAGAGCCTACAAAGCGACTACCGGCGACATTTTATGGAAAACCAATACCGGCGGCAGTATCAATTCCTCACCAGCAGTTGGAGATATCAATCCAACCGCGCCGTTCCGTGGCGATGAAATCGCTCTTGGTAATGATTTGATGGAAATTTGGGCAATCCGGGGCAATCTCGGTACACCATGGGGACTTTGGCCACTTGATGTTGGTGGCAAGATTAGAAGTTCTGCTGCTCTTGCACAAATTGATACTATTCAGGGACTTGAAATACTGATAGGCTCGGATGATCAATACCTCTATTCATTTAACTGGGATGCTGATACTATTCATCCCTATCCCTTGCCTCTTTTCGATGTGTTCTCGTCACCAGTAGTCGGTGATATCGACGGTGACAGGAAAAGTGAAGTCATTCTATCCTCACGTGATGGCTATCTTCATGTTTGGGAAAATATGAATAGTGAAGTATCATCCTATCTTCTTGAATGGCCTCAATTTCATCACGACTATCAGAGAACTGGTCTATATGGCTGGTAAGAAGATGCAAAAGCTTTGTTTTGCTTGCCCGACCTTTTCCTCTATGACTTGTCTGTTAGTTACCATGTGCCTGTTATCGTCTGCGTTGCTCTTCGCTTATCCTCCAGGTTGGTCCGATGACATGCTAATTAACCAAGACACCACGACAAACAAGAACTACCCGGATATAAGCACTGACAGCCAGAATGAGGTCTGGATTTCATGGGATGACGCAACCTGGTTTGAGGGTGAAATCTACTATTCGAAAAGAGACAGTGTTGGCAATTGTCTAATACCGGAGACACCTGTTTCCAACAATGCTACAAGATCCATATGGTCACGAGTTGTGGTTGATAGTTCAGATAACGTGCACTTTATCTGGCGTGACCAAACACCCCAAGGTACCGGTTTGTGGCATGCCAAACTTGCCAATGATGGGACAACGATTGTGCCTTCGCATCTTGCCGTGAGCGGGTCGGGTGGCTTCGAAATCTCCACTGAGATCGCCTTGGATAAATATCAGAACATTAACATTGCTTGGTCTGAAATCCTATCTGGTCATAATCAGATGAGCTATTCTCAATTGGACAGTCTGGGCGATCCCATAATTGAGAAGATTCGGGTTTCTCCAGAGGGTCTTAGTGCCTACTGGGTTGGTATCGGTACGGATAGTTTTGCAAACAATCATTTGGCGTGTCGGACTGACACCCCCGGCACTAGCCATAGATTGACCTATTCAAAGCTGGATCGAAACGGGAATATCTTGATTTCAAACATCGTACTGGCTACAGGGAGTACCCCATCCATTGTTGCCGACTGTCATCAAAACATCCACATGGTCTATATAAACGGCACTGGACCGGGTATTGCTATTGACTATCTGAAGCTCGACCAGGGCGGCAATATTCTAATCGGTCCGCAGACAATTAGTTCACCTCCATTCAACAGTAACACTGATCCTCATATGGCAATAGACTCTACGCAGTTTCTACACGTCGTCTGGATGGGTGATTCATCGACTATAGTTCATATTATGTATTGCAAATTGGATACGCTGGGCGATTATGTCATTCCGCCGATGAAGATAGTGTATCCTTACCAGGGTGGGTTTCCGCGTATCGCAGTTGATCTTAGCAATAGACTACATGTTGTTTGGGTAGGTGATCAGTTGAATCCTGGTGCTGCTACAGATATCTTTTACAAACGTGGTGAGAACGAGACAGGAATTGAAGAAACAAGACAAACACGAGAAACGATCCTAAGCGAAATTTCCATGTTCCCCAATCCTTTCACTGATAAAGTGAATATCAAATTCCACGTAGATCATTCCTTACGAGATAGCCCGGAGAACATATTGTTAAGAATTCATGACGTGAGTGGTAGGTTGGTGAGAGAAATCGCTCATACAGCGACACAGCAAGATTATCAAATCGTCACCTGGTCTGGTGAGGACAATTATGGAAGTGAATTGCCAGACGGTGTCTACTTCTTAAGTTTCATTGCAGGAGACCATGTAGAAACCACCAAATTATTGCTAATAAGATAGAACAATCTAACAACTAATGATGTAAGGGGCCGGCTTGCGCCGACCCTCGCCTTGTGGAAGGTTTGTGGAAGATTTCCACTTTTTTTAACCAGAATGTATGGTAATATCCAGAATTCTACCGCTTCTCATATTGTGTTTTTAATAATAAAGAAGCGAGTATCCTCGTGAATCTAATTGCATCAAGAGATGCAATAATTCACGGGACTGGCAATAGGCAGAATTGAATAAAGGTGTTCAAAACCTTTGTTTTCAACAACTTGCTGGAATTTCGAGATCTCGGAAAATGTAGTACCAAGTTTTAGAAATCCGTTGCTCTATCCGATTGAGCTACAGGCGCAACACAGGGATTCTCCCCTTGTTCTCCATTCGATTTTTGAAAGACACAAAAATACTCATGGAGGCCTCGGATCCCCTACCACCGGCGATCCCAGCATATCTTTACCATCTCCACGCCGTGGTCGGCGCATAAAACATACGGGTTTTCATTACTCAACGAAAGCGTTTTCAGCTAAACACAACCTCGTTATTATAACGATTTTGGCGGGATAGTCAATTAATGACATAATGACTCAATGACCTAATGACCCAATGACTAGTGGTGTGTGAACAACGGACTAATAAACCCCGGGTCATGATGATGTATCTACGTCAAAACACCTAATGACAAAGATCTCAGGCTACCCGTTTTTCTGATGGGTGGTCCTTGTGCCAATTTTGTGCCTGTTTGTTGCCCATAGCATCCTGATGATTTGTTTTACATAAACGATGGGCATATAATCCGCTGCATTTATTGACTCATAAGAATGTTTCCCTATAATATGCATCATGATTGAGACAAATAGATTAATTCTACGACTAATGGATGAAAATGATGTTATGGATATGCTAAAAATTTTCACTGATACAAACGTTATAAAATCATTCAATATGCCGCCATTTAACTCAACACAAATGAAAGCCTGGATCAATCGAAATTTGAATCACCAAAAAAAATATGGATACGGGTTATTTGCAGTAATCTTAAAGTGTAATCAAGAATTAATCGGTGATTGTGGTCTGGAACATACCACATTTGAAGACAAGCCTTGTGTTGAGATTGGATATGATTTTCTGAGTAAATATTGGAATCAAGGGTATGCTACAGAAGCCACAAAAGCTGTGAAGGAATATGCTATTGAGAGATTGAATATTGATTTAATGTCTATATGTAGTTTCATACGAAAAAACAATATAGCATCACAGCGTGTATCAGAAAAGGTTGGTATGCGTAGAATAAAGGAATACACAGTTAATAATATTGACTACTATTTGTACGCATTCTCAAGGGAGTATTTAATATAACTGCGATATTCAACAATGTGATTTTAGTAGCGAAACTAGTTTTGCTAAAATGTGCACAAACCATGTATGATTGTATATGAATGGGGTCATATCTAAACAGTTTTCATGCCCAAATAACGGACTTACCATCCGCATAGCTCCGTAGCGATTTGCCTGATCGATAATACCACCAATGCCTCGCTGCAGGTGATGGTTTGCAGGTGATCATCGTGGCAATTTTGTGCCACAATTTCCACTTGACTATCCCCATCTTAGTAGTATAATGCAGTAGTATTCATTAATCTTTCAAATATTTCGTAATAGATCATAAATCCAACGTAGTAATGAGGAGGTGAATATGGTGGCATTGTGTATCTGCTTGATCGGCATCAGTGTTTCATTCATTGAAAAAACTCCCTATGTCAAAGACGGCAACGAGTCACAAAATGGAACATACGAAATCATGACTGCCTATGTCCCAAATGTGGAGATGTTTGTGGAAAGAGTATCGCTATTTAAAGATGGACTTATCGCATGGAGCAGGGAATTTTCGGGCAAACGGCATTACATTGTTAGTAACAACGGGACAGCCGTTTCTACTACTCCAATTGCAGAGAATGCGGTTCTTGATTTCTATGACGCAAGAGGTATCTCGCAAAATTCCGTTAAGATCCCATTTCCTCGTGGCGGCGGTTTTACCAAAAATGGCGAATTCTTCTTCATTCTATCAGGTACTGAAGGTTTGTACATGTTCGATAAAGCTGGAGCCGTAGTCAACAACTTCGGCATATATCCTAGTTATGCCTTTTCCGAGGATGGCAGAGTCGTTGCCTTAATCAGTAAGAATAGTCTCACTGTAAAAGTAGATAACATTCCGGTCGCCGAAATGTCCGTGCCTTCTGCTCACGTGCGTTCCGTAGTCATGTCAGATGATGGCAAGATTCTTGCTCTGATTGATAATCAGTATATATGTGTTTATGATCTGATTGCGGGAGCACAGCTCTATCAGAGGCAAATCAAGAGCCCAACTACATTAGCCATCTCACCCAATGGTACACTAATTGCGATTACGTGTGAGGAACGGAATATCACCAGCCATGTGACTACGTATCTTTTCAATCTCGAAGGGGAACTGCTCTGGCAATGGTCATACAAGTTCAGCCGCGAATACGAAACAGTGCACCGTGTTGATATTACTGATGATAATGAACTCCATATTTATTCCACGGACCATCTATTTCGGTTTTCAATCAGGTAAGGAGGTACAAAGTGACGATACTGATGCTTTCATTCTATTTATTGTCAGTTGGCTGGCCTCTGGCTCCTCAGGATTCGATGCATGCTTGTTGCGACTATTATGCAGCATATCGAGAGGGGAGCGGCGGCGACATTGACTTACATACATCTATTGATGTGTGGTGTGACACATCGGGTGTGCCAGTTTACGCGGTTGCGGATGGTTATGTGAAAGTATGGGTGAATACCTGGGGAGGAAGCCCCTATGGCTGGGGATTGGGAATTGGTGATGAATATGGCACCGATTCAATGAACGTTTGGTCTTACTGGCATCTGAATTCTACCATGTATCACCTTGAGGCGGGAGACACATGCAGTGCAGGTGAATTGATCGGCTATATTGTGCACTGGTTTGACACTGGCCAGCCAGTCCGATTCCACCACGTCGATCTGGGTAGGCGTAGAAGCGCATACCCATGGACTTCGGCCTTAGTTATCCAGAATCCACTAGTTCTTGTGGCGCCCAATACAGACACATTGGACCCAGTATTTGAAGATGCTCATGCAACAGGCCGTTTTGCATTTTGTCGTGATAATACATCAGACTATTTGGATCCCGACAGTTTGCATGGAGATGTTGATATAATTGCGTTGATCCACGACCTAACAGGATACCCAACTGCCTGGCCGGAGTGGGATAGACTCACACCATACAAGATTGAGTACAGAATACACGGACCAGATACAATACCTACTATTCGAATGATGGAATTCAGCGGTTTATTGAACTGGGATTCTTTATCAGCGGTTACTATCTACAAAAACGACGCAGTATGCAATTCATCTGGTCCTTATTACGCGAAGGACTTCTATTTCATCGTCACAAACACTGATGGCGATACACTCATCGAACCATCAGATAGTGCTGGGTGCTGGCAAACAGATTCGTGTGAGGATGGTACCTATTGGGTCGTCGTCACCGCCTATGACATTTGTGGCAACATGCAATCAGACAGTATGCAGGTGACGGTTCAAAACGGTCCCGGGGTAGAGGAGTGGCCGATTGCCAAACCAATAGAGCATGATGACAACATCACAGCAACAATCTTCTACGGACCTCTGCAACTACCCGAAGACAGAAAGTGCATAATCTATGACATCGCGGGGCGAGTCGTAGAGTCTGATAAATTGCAGCCAGGTATTTACTTCATCGAAGTTGACGGTGTTGTGACACAGAAAGTAGTCAAGATCCGATAGATAATAGAAAGTGTAGCACAAGGGGGTCGGTTTGCGCCGACCCCCTTGTGACGGATTTGTGACATTTGGGTTTTAGAACGTACGGTATTACGTAGAATTCTCTCCAATGGACAGAATTCGCAAAAAGATGGTAGAGGCCTATTTTTCATGGCTCCAGAAGAATTAGAAATCCGTTGCTCTATCCGATTGAGCTACAGGCGCAACATGGGGATTCTCCCCCTGTTCTCCATTCGATTTTTGAGAAACCATAAAAACACTCATGGAGACCTCGGACCCCCTACCACCGGCGATCTTGATTTCTACAGCAAGCACAATGACCGTGGACGGTGCCTACACAATCGGTTTGTCATTACTCAACAAGATCGTGATGCGAATCACAGCTTTGTTATTATAACGATTTTGTGGGTTTAGTCAATTAATGACATAATGACGCTGTGACACAATGACAAGTGGTTTGTGAGCAACGGACTAATAAACCGCAAACCTCCATAGCTACTCATACCGAAGATAGAGGTTGCAGCACGTTGCTGTTGATGAGATCTTACGAGGTGCTCGTGTGGCACGTTTGTGACTAATTATTGTCTGTAAAATTCCAATGTTGTTGATTTGCATTCAGTAATCATTATAATAGGTTAAATGAAAGCGATCGTATGCACAAAATACGGACCCCCTGATGTTCTTCAACTCAAAGAGGTAGAGAAGCCTACTCCGAAGGACAACGAAGTCTTGATAAGAGTTCACGCAACCACAGTAACATCAGGGGATGTGTGGATTCGGAGCTCAACATTCTCTCCCTGGTTTTGGATCCCCGGGCGAATTATGTATGGTATCAGAAAACCAAGAAAGACTATACCAGGGAATGAGCTAGCCGGACAAATCGAATCAGTAGGCAAAGACGTACAACAATTCAAGAAGGGTGACCAAGTTTTTGGAATTATCTGGGAGACTAGTTTTGGTGGTGCTAACGCCGAGTATAAATGTTTGCCTGAAGATGGGGTGGCGATCAAACCAGCCAATATGACTTTCGAAGAAGCCGCCGCCGTTCCCATTGGCGGACTGACAGCATTACACCTTCTTAGAAAAGGAGATATCCAGAGTGGACAGGAAGTTCTTATCTTTGGCGCTTCTGGAAGTGTAGGTACGTTTGCAGTACAGCTTGCCAAGTACTTCGGGGCAGAAGTGACCGGGGTATGCAGTACCGCGAATATCGAAATGGTGAAATCACTTGGTGCCGATAAGGTTATTGATTACACCGAGGAGGATTTTACAAAAAGCGGTAAGACCTACGATATCATTTTCGATGCGGTAAGAAAGACGTCGTTTTCACGCTGCAAAAGCTCGCTGAAGCAGAGAGGGATCTATATTACAGTTGATTGGCCTCTTATTACAGCACTTTGGACGTCAATAGTAGGTAGCAAGAAGGTAGTATTTGGGATAGCAAAAAGAATTGAAGATTTAAAATTCCTCAGAGAGCTCATTGAGGCGGAAAAGGTAAAATCCATAATTGATAGACGCTATAGGTTGGAACAAACTGCCGAGGCTCACAGGTATGTTGATAAAGGCCACAAAAGGGGAAATGTAGTCATAACTGTGGAACATAATTACAAAACCTGACAAAAAAAGCCTGTAAAAAAATATTCCGATGAGTGACCTCAACAATCACTCTTCCTCTTGTTTGTAACAGATTTGCGACATGTTTAGGTCCAAACGTATGGTAAATGACCTGCGGACTTAATATCCTCCTTCGTGTTTTAGTGTTTTGATTCCTAATGGATAAAAACCTGCAATCATCAAAACTGCACCAACCGTGCTGATGATTTCAATGTCTGGGTTGATTAGTAATAATAGGCCAATTATGATCAATATTCCTTGCCAACGTTTTATATGTTTTTCTTTGATGAGTCCAATAGCTTGAATAATTACGCCTATTGGGATCAATAGAAATAGCCAATTGACCACTAGCAATCCAGCTTTGTCTATAATGACTTGAAAATATGGAATCAGACCCACAAACTTTTCGTCAGGTAAAGTATCAAATCCAGATAAAATCAAACACAAACTTCCCTTATCCAATCCGAGTGCTACAGATCCGAATATACCACCTATTCCGCCTACGATTCCATACCAGAGTCCTTTTTCTTTGAGAATATTCATGAAATGCATAACTGCAAAAATAATAAACGGTATGGCGAATGCTACGATTAAATGGCCAATATGCCAGATTGTGTTACCACGGAAATTGCTCACTAATTGCTCAGGGGTATGGACGATTTCAAAACTCATTATGTCAGGGTGAAGTAAGAACCCAACGAGGAGCATTGCTGGGAATGCGAGAATGGAAATTCCACTTATGGTATCCATTGTTTTTCTATGACGGTCGACACCATTCATTTTTTCCTCCTTTGTATTAGATTAATTTTGATATTTCCTGCAAATCATTTGTGTTGAATTCTGAATGCCGCAGGATTGTTAACGTCAATAGTTTATCATACTTAAATAGCCGATGATTTCAAGTTTTTTGGAACAGACTACTGAAGGTATTTGTGTTTTCTTGTTCCGAAACAAGGGGGTCGGCGAAACCGACCTCCTTGTGACAGATTGTATAATAGATTTTAAGAAGAAGAAGAGAAGCTCTTTATCGATCCAAAAGACATTGGTATAATCGTGCAGTTGGGAAGGAGGATACGATCTGTGCCAGTGATGGAGTTACCTCAGGAAAT
>WOR8_10009301_pt1 | contig 10572 bp, 9 predicted proteins | sample DeeMarSeWOR38_10_FD_19890 | JGI IMG/M metagenome (IMG submission 19890)
TAGTTTCGCATATGATGTTGCTAATTATGATGCTGAGTAAATTCTACGGATATGGATACGGGCACAACCTTAAAGTTATCAAAAGCCTGTACCTTTATTTTTCTGTCTTTATTTTCTCATGGAGCCAGCTTGACAGTGTACACTTCAGGCAAATCACGGCAGCGGTCTTTGCAGCACTCTATATTTGCCTGATCATAGTTAAGGGATAGTAATGATTTTAAAAAGTGATGCTGATATAGCTGACAGTCAAACAATATGGCATCAAAGGCTTTATCTGCCCATTGCGGCAATAGCTATCGCTGCATCGGCTTTTCACTTCTGGCCTTTTGGGAACAGCAGAATCTGGCGGGTGCTGAATCTGCCCAATCTGGCCTGTATTGGCGTCTTAGTTGTACAGATTTTGATTTCAATATCGAAGAAAACAAACAGCCCAATTTCGTCTTCACTTCCGCATGTAAGTGTCTTTGCCTATCTGGCCGTAAATTTTCTATCTATTGCCTTTGCCGCCGGGCTTTTCAGGTCGGTCAGCTTCACTATAAAGCTTTCTATTGTCCTGACAGGTGGATGTGTCTTATTTAGTCTGGCGGCTGCGAATGAAAGATCGATCAAAACCATTTACTACCTTGCGACTGTCGCTGCAGCTACAAGTGTTGGTGCCTGTCTGTTTAGAAGATTCGCCCAAGCGACCAGCAGCTTCGGGTTCTTCGAAAGTCTCTACAAGTACGGCAGCTATATTGGCATCCTTGTTCCCTTGGGCGGGATATATCTTCTTTCAAGCAGAAAAACAGTCGAAATCTTCCTGGGCATGGTTTTAATAGTCTGCGCTTATCTTTCATCAGGCTCTATCGGGGCTGTTGCTGCAATCACCTCAGGACTTCTTTCGGCTCTTATCTTCAACAGAAAAAGGACTGCCAAACTGCTGGTTGTGATATCTCTGGCTCTATCAACTGCGGCACTGTTGGCTGCAGGCCCTGCCTTTTTCAAAAATGTATGGGACGATTTTAAGTTATTAGAAACGGACGGCAAAAACTTAAGGCAGCGCTACATTGAATGGCAGGCGGAAATCAACCTTCTTGAAAGTCGCGGCATAACAGGCACCGGCCCAGGATGTATAAATGATTATCGAAGTAACTTCTACTATCGCCTTCCTAAGTTAAACACATTAGAGGCCTTTGACCAAAATGGCTGGCTTACCGTAGCGGCCGAGACAGGGATATTAGGGCTTATAACTTTTTGCTGGATTATAATTCATTACGGCGGAACCGCTGTAACAATGATTTTCTACATCGATCCTGTCAGGGAACCTTTTGCACACAGATTCGCTGCAGCCGCTATGGCAGCACTTGTTTCGGCCTGCACTGCCAACCTGTTTTCCTCGGTTCATTACAATGGTGTCCTTATAGTCTTTGTTCTGGTGCTTTCATTGATATCGGCGGTAAATAAAGTTTACATAAAAGGATACAGATGAAACTGAGAAAAATCCTAATAACTGCTGCAATAGTTATGTGTATGATCGTCTACTGCTGTTCAGTTATCAGAATCAGTACGGAACCTGTCTTTAGTGTAAGCATCGATCTGGCAAGGCCTGTTTCGATTGTCTGGCCCTGTGAAACAGCCATAGTCGGTGACAACGGTGAAAAAGGCCTTCGCATAGGTCCGAAGGTCGGCAGAGGCTGGCGTGGTGAGGCGGGAGGTTCGGCAAGCTATAAATTCTTTATACCTAAAGACGGCAAATATCACATCTGGATATACTGCCTGTGGTTTGATGAATGTGCCAACGCGATCTTTGCCCAGATTGATGATCTTGAGAAGGCAATTCTCGGTAATGACCCCATATACAACAAATGGCACTGGGCAAGAGGATTCGATGTAAGCTTAAAAAAGGGAACTCACAGCCTTGTTCTATCCAACCACAGCGACCATGTCGCGATGCAGAAGGTTATTTTTGCCAGTTCAGCCTCTCATGGCCCTGACGGGGAGGGCCTGGTATTCTCCGATATTTTCTATGACGGCTTTGACGGCTGCGATAAGGGCAATTTCGCCAGCTGGAAGATAATCAGTGGCATCTGGTATGTGCAAAGCCCCGATTCGCGGACCTGTCTTCTTGAAAACGCATTAATAGGTCGCTCTGAGGATGAATCCCTCATTATGTATCAGAATGACAACTGGAGCAGCTATTCACTTGACCTTGCGGTTAAAACAATTCCTTCGTACTCCACCGAATCGGCCATCGGGATATGCTTCGGTCTCAAAGACCCTGAAAACTATCATCAACTAAGAATCACGCCTGCTGTAGCCGGTGATAAGGCCAAAATGATGATTTTAAGAAAGAAAACGAAAGAAATAAATAACCTGGCCAGCTTTGATCTTGCCTGGAACCAGAACTTCTGGCACCAGGTGCAGATAAGACTAAATCAAAACAGTATCGAAGTAAAAATCGATGATGAAGACCTCCTCAGGATACCAGTAAACTATCAGATAAAAGGCGGGATCGGACTGTCGTTACTGGGCAAAACAACAACTTATTTTGATGATATTCACATAAGAGAAATCAAGAAGACGAAACAGTGAATATTTTATTCGGTAAGTTGTCTTGAAATCGGAAAACAAGCAAATTCGGCAATATTTGAAAAGTTCTACTTATTATGCGTGTTCTATTGATTAATGTCGGAACAAAAACTGAGGTTAGAATTCCCCAGGGCCTCCTTTATCTCGCAAGTGCGGTAGAGCTATTAGGGCACGAAGTGACTATATACGACGAGGTTTTTGCAACCGATTTTCATCAGTCCCTTCAGAGAATACTTGATGATGACGCTGATATAATCGGACTGACCGTATATTCGGTACCCTGGCAACTTAAAAGAGCGGAGGAAATATCGAAGGCGATAAAAAAAGCTCATCAATCAACTCTCGTTGTGTGGGGAGGATGGCATCCTACCTTGTATCCGAAACACAGTATTTTAAATGTAAATGTAGATATAATTGTACGAGGAGCGGGCGAAAAACCGTTTTCCAGTCTTCTGAATGCTTTTGAAAAAGGTCAAATACCAAGTGAAATCCCCAACCTTATGTTCAAACATAAAAACCGCATTATTGATACCGGTACTGAATATCCGGGACCTGAATATTTGTTCCCACCTCTGAATTTCAAATTTATAAATCTTGATGCTTACTTAAAAAAACATGATGTAAGGTCCGGCATCTTACAATATGTAACCACTCGGGGCTGTTACGGCAGATGTGCTTTTTGTGCGATGAGCCATCCTTCTGTCAGAGGCTGTTTGGTGCGTAAACCCAAAAAACAGATTATTAAGGAACTACAGAGGTTGCTCCTCAACCACCAAATCAATTCCATTCGCTTCTCTGACGATAACGCGTTCAGAAACAATACCGAAGCGCTTGAACTGTGTGAGATTGCAAATGAGGCAACTCGTGATAAAACCATCCCGTGGAGATGTGCCGCGCGCATTGATACTTTAAGTCGGCTTCCTGAAAGCACGTTTGAAAAACTTGTCGTTGCCGGCTGCGAAGGGCTCGTCATAGGAATCGAATCGGGCGCCGACAGAGTTCTCAAGCTTATGAAAAAAGATATCACCAAAGCGCAGATACACAAAGCACTAAACTCAATGAAAAAATATGGCTTAACCGAAAATTTGTTCTTCTTCCTTTTCGATTTCCCTGCCGAAAGTGCTTTCCAAAAGCAGATATAGCTTTATCTGTATATTTCCCGGGATACGCACGCACCGATTGGCTCCCGAAAAATGTTTCGTCTGCTCTGGCGTCAAACCTCTCAGAATGCTTCGATGACTACTATAATAAGCACATAAGAAACTATCGACTGGCTGGAGTCCATGTACCAATCTTGCGCTATTATTTCGGTGCCAGCAAAACTAAAGGGAAAACCGGTTTTGCACGCAGGATGTACAGGAAGTTAATTTTGTTGCGAATCAAAACCGGAGTCTTTTTCATACCATTTGAATATCACATTTACAATATTCTCATCAAGTGGGCGAAGAGATTCCGGCGAAAAAATTCGAAGTGGAACGGGCAGGATTTACTGGAGAACTAATAAATCCAAATGGAAACAGAAAAACAGCAAAGGATAGACCGTAAACAGATACTGAAACAGCTTCAGGTTCTTTTAGAGCCCTGGCTTGTCGATACTGACCCGGCAGACGAAATGGATGAAGATACCAATCTGCTTGCCGACCTTGGAATTGATTCAGTGGGGATACTACAGCTTGTTTTGGGGGTTGAGAAAGAATTTGACATTACCATAAAGAACGATGAACTGGATTCGGAAGTTTTTTCCCGTGCAGGTAACTTTGTCAATACTATAGAAAGCAAGATTTATGAAGATAATTGATCTGCTGCGAAGCAGCACACAGAAAAAACCTGATTCAGCCGCAGTGAAAAGTGAAAGCATCGAACTGACATATCATCGTCTGCTTTCAGACGCAGACTACCTGGCCGGCTTTCTAAACGGCTGCAGGCCGGGCGTCAAAACTGCAATTGTCCTGGGAAATTGCGCCGAGTATTTTACAGCCTTTTTTGCGATCTGCGCTGCCGGTGGAACCATTGTGCCGTTGTCTGCGCGTATGACAACGTATGAAATAAGCCGATTCGTCGAAAGATCAGACATCTCCATAGCAATCACAGCCAGACTCTACGGTCAAAGACTACTCGAATGGCTTGACGCTCAAATCTCCATCGTAAGCATTGAATACAATAGCGACGGTCGTCTCCAGGTAGAAACACTTCGCAGTGGCAGCTTCAAAGTCGATAATGAAAACACAGATCTCGCTCTGATGGTTTATACCTCAGGCACAACCGGTCAAAGAAAGATAGTTATGCTTACAGATGACCAGTTAATCTCGAACATGTTTATTTATAAGTTCCTGATGGGATTTGATGAGCACAATGTTGTCTACTGCTCTTTGCTGTTTCATCATATCTACTGCATCTGTGCCCAGCTTCTTACGCATATCAGCCTGGCCGACACCTTTGTCGTTTATGATAGGCCTTTTTTCATAAAAGATTTCCTGAAGGCAGTTGAAACTCACAAAGTCACCGTATCCGCATTTGTGCCCTATATGGCCATACTGATGGCCGAATTTCCGCAGCCGGAAAAATTTAATCTCCAAAGTCTGCGATATATCACGCTTTCCGGAGCCAAGACACCGAAGACGGTTTATCAGAGACTGACCAAGAGATTTAGACATATACAGTTTATCAATACCTATGGCATGAGCGAGGCTGGATCCAGAATTTCAATTGCAGCTCCGGAACCGAACAAGTTTCCTGTGGAAAGCGTAGGCACGCCGATGCCCGGCATCAAGGTAAGGATTACTGACGAAAACGGACGGACTCTTCCGCCGGACAGTGTCGGTGAAATCCAGGTAAAAAGCAGCGGCGTTATGAAAGGCTACTACAAGCAGCCTGAACTGACCTTACAGACAATCAAAAACGGCTGGCTGAAAACCGGTGATCTTGGAAAACTTGACCAGGACGGCAACCTATTCTTAGTGGGACGAAAGAAGGAAATCATAATTTCAGGCGGTACCAACATTTATCCTGTTGAGATTGAAGAGTGCCTTATGGAACATGCGTCGGTTTTGGAAGCTGCCGTTGTCGGAAAGCCCGACAGAAGGCTCCAGGAAGTTCCTTGTGCATTCATAGTTAAAAAATCTGACGCCCGGATAAGCATACCGGAGCTGATATACTTTTGTAAAAGACATCTAAGCAGCTATAAGATTCCTGCAAGTTTTTATTTTGTAAAAGGGATCCCAAGGCTTGGCACATCCAAGATTGACCGCCGCAGACTGAAGAAGCTTGCAAACAAACGGTTTAAGGTGCAGTTATGAGATATATTTACTGCCATCCATTATTTGACGAAAGAAAATGTTCGCATCGCTTTTCATTTCAACTCAGCGAAACATTCAGACATAATGGTCTGAAACTCGAAAGATTTGACTATCATGGCACGGGAGAAGCTGAGGGCCGGTTCTGTGATGTTACCATCCGGACTTTGCGGCGGGACATCAAAGAAAAGATCGACAGCCAAAAGGCATCATTGATCGGCCTTCGCCTCGGAGCAAGTCTGGCCTTCGATTACTGCTGCCGGCAATCAGGGAAGGTCAGAAACCTTGTCCTTGTCGAACCTATTATTGAAGGGGCTGACTATGTAGATTACCTGTTTCGAAAACAGCATATAAAGGATTTGATGACCGGACCTTCTGCGGATTCTCTCGAGGAATGTGGCTTCCATAACCTTGAAGGTTACAAGACAAATGCTGTGCTTATAGAGCAGATTAAGCAGCTTTGCCTTACAAAAATGGCAGATAGTCTTTGCGTGACAGGAGAGATCCGGATTGTTCAGATAATAGGAACCAATCGGTTAAATCCTCAAATTGTCTCTCTGGCTGATACTTTGAAAAAGGCAGGTGTAAACATTAAGGTTAAAAGTTTTAAGCTGCCTGCCTTTTGGGAGCGTATTCCCGACGTTGACTATTCGATACTAACCCGGAAGATTCTGGAGTGGTGTCGTGACTGAGAAAGGATATTTCCAGAACGGTTCGAACAAGCTTTTCTATGTGTGCCAGATACCGTCGCAGCAAGTCAAACAAATCGGCTTTGTATTCGTACATGCAGCAGACGGAAACAGGCTGGGCCCTCATCGGATGTTCGTCGAGCTGGCTGATATACTCGAAAATCTTGGCTTTCCCACAATGCGGTTTGACCTGACGGGCTGCGGCGACAGCACGGGAGCAGCTTCACAAAACGATATTATCCCTGACATTGAGGACGTTCTGGCAGCCGTTGATTTCTTTACACACAGAGCAAGACTTTCAAGTGTCTGCCTTTTTGGAATAAGCCGAGGCGCAAGGGTATGCTTTTCTACAATCGCAAATTATCAACTCCCGGCTACAGGTGCAATTCTTTTGTCAATACCGGCACCAACAACGAGGGCCGCCGTTAAATCATTTTCTGCTCGGCTGAAAGAATATATCTACAAGCTAAAAGACACCGGCACTTTAAGAAAACTATTTACAGGCAGGGTAAATTTTATACAGATCATAAAGACGCTGACCGTTGCTCTGGCACTCAAGAGAAAATACAACAAGACCTCGCTTACACGCTTTTCCTCCAAATGCCCTTTGCTTTTCATCTACGGCCAGAATGATCCCGTAGCGGCTGAATCAAAGACCTTTTATCAGCGAATCTGCGACCCGTACAAAATCCCGCATGACAGCGTCATAATTCAGGATGCAAATCACAGTTTCTTTCATTATAAATGGAAAGAGCAGGTTTTTGAACAGGTTGTGAACTGGCTTAAAATGGTTGTAAACCAAAGAGGAGTACCGGATGAGCATTCTGTCTGAAAAAATCAGCCTGGCCCTGCGTACCTATTACCATTCATACAGGGCTCTCAAAAGGCAAACCAGTCCGGAAAAAATTACCGAGACTCGGAACGCCAAGCTAAAGAGGCTGATAAGTTACAGTTACAACAATATAAAGTACTACCGTGAGCTTTTTGAAAGACACGGCATAAAAACCAATGATATAAAGACAGCAAAAGATCTTGTGAAACTGCCGGTGCTGACTAAAGAGAAGCTTCGTAAAAGATTCTGGGACTTTTTGCCGCGAGAGCTTCCACCGTGCCGCGTAACCAGAACCTCTGGAAGTACGGGTATTCCTGTCTGCATACTCTCAGATAACAATTCCCGTCTTTACAACTCTGCTGCCATTATCCGCTATCGCGATGCACTGGGTATCGGCTTTATTGGAAAACCGATTCTTACGCCGCTTAAGACAGAAACAGAACGTCGAAAACAGCCTCACTGGACCTTTCTGCAGGGAGTTCACAAGACTTTCTATGTAAACCCCTATGCTAATCAAGAATGCGAAATCCAAAATGCCCTCAAGATAATACGAAAATTAAAGAAACCCGCCATTATCGGCATCACACCTGCGATAAAGGCGCTGGCCTACAGGATACGCGATGGGATTTATCCTGCCATTAAACCGTCTGCGGTTCTTACAACCGGCGAGTGCCTGAGTACGCAGGCAAGAGAACTGCTGGAAGAGACTTTCGCTACCAAAGTAACCGATATCTACGCCTGCAATGAGGCCGGTGACATCGCCTGGCAGTGCCGAAAGGCTCAGGGCTATCATATTAATGCAGACAACTGCATAGTCGAAATCCTGAAACACGACAGGCCGGTTGAGGATAGCCAGGTTGGAGAGGTTGTAATAACCAATTTGAACCGCTATTCCATGCCGATTATAAGATATAAAAATGGTGATCTTGCAAGATTTGCTCAAGGATTTTGCCAGTGCGGATGCAGGTTGCCGGTGATCTGGGAAATTATAGGCAGAACCGGAGAAGACATATATCTACAGGATGGGAAAACTCTCCCCTGGAATATATTAAAAAGAGCAATGAACCATAATCAGATACGTCAGTTTCAGCTTGTCCAGAACCGGGACGGCTCTGTCATGGTCAAATATCTTCCGGAAAAAGGTGCTGACACAGAAGATATTGAAAAGCTGTTAAAATTCAGATTTTCTCCTCTATTGCCCGCAACGGTTAGTTTAAGTTTTGAAAAGGTTGGCACCATTGCGCCTGCACCAAGCGGAAAAAGCAAGCTGGTAGTTACTCATTACAGGCCCAAAGACTAACCTGAGTCAAAGACAAAATTTAAGCATTTGCAGGCTCCCGCTCCGCTTGAAAGCCTTGTAGTGACAAGCAGTGCAATAACCATAAGGACAACCATAAATATCCTTGAGATTATAGTATAATAACGACTACTTTTTTTGTTAATCACAAAAGGCCGGTAAAAATCATTGATCATATATGCCGTGCCCCAGTTAAGGTGCTTATCTATAGTACTCATATACTCCACCGGCGTGTGGGGGATCATTATGCCTTTCAATCCCGCCGGCTGAAACAGATTTATCATCTCGGCAAAGCCGCTCTCAGGGTCATTTAACTGTGGCAGATAATACAGTTAAAAAGAACCCCACGATAATTCATAGCCATGGTCTTATCACATACCGGCAGATGTTGAATCACAGAAAAGCCCGAACAGAATCCTTTTCCGAAAGATTGGCCCCAAGCCTCTGCACGTAATAACCTTTGCCCTGAACGCAGTGTCACTAAGTCATAGACAAATACACAAGGAAGGAAAAGACGGGCACAGCAGACGAACTGACGTTGGGAAAAACGTTCATAAAATCATGGTCAACGTTGGAAGTTGTCTACAGCCAAGCAAAAAAGAAAATCTTTGTCGCCTGGCCTATGGTCGCCAACAACCAGAACCAGTGGCCGCAGATGCCCGTCTGGCGAGAGATGCCAGCCATAACCAGCGGAGTATCAAAGGAAAATGTAGTAGCAACAATAGAGGTTTCTGTGATATACCAAGAAAGGGTCCCGCCCGCTAAGAAATAATCATTTATACTTCTTGAAGCCTTTCTGGCAAAAAAGACACCGACAGCTACGGCGGCAGTACATACATTCCAGCAATGAGCCAGTTGACAAGCTCTATGAAGCTGAGACTCCAAGTCTTTTTAGTATGACTTATTTACACTTTTTCTCACGAAAAAACCCTCCTCTGGCACCTTCCCGGCAAAAACCTCTCTGCTGTTTTCTATGATTGAAATCCTTCTCGAACTATCTAACGGTGCATCCTTTAAATAAAGAATATAATCAGCAACATTGCTTGTTCTGACTTCGGTCTTTTGGCCTTCTACCTTTGCCTCAATTTTCGCAACTTTGTATTCTTTATGTTTTTTGGTAATTTCAATCCAATAGGCCCTGCCCAGACTATGGCAGCTAAATGTTACATGCTCCGGACTTTTAATCTTTTTTTGACTAAGTAGCCATTTTTCGATTTTGTCCCAGTCAATCCTGAAACTGTGTCCCATCCCCTGATGTTCAGTGTATCTCCACCGATTGATTCCCTGCCTGACCGCCTCATCATAGGATTTTCTTGAATCTTTTGCAGGGACAAGTTTGTCTTCGCTTCCGGCATTGATCCAAAATGGCAGGTTTCTGCCGTTTTCAACCAGATTCATATCAGACAGCCAGCCGCACACCGGCACACACGCCGCCCAGAGGTGAGGGTATTTTAAGCCCAGCTCAAAGACACCTGCTGCCCCCATGGAAAAGCCGCACAAATAGATTCTTTCATCATCAATATTAAAGATTTTTTTTGCCAGTTCTATACATTCAAAAACATCCTGCTGGCCCTTGCCCCGGTACCACAGGTCTCCTCTTCCGAAAGGTCCGAACTGAACCATCGAATCAATTTGCGGAACTATAATCGGCCCATCTCCCAGACCGTGAAGGACAACCAGAAGAGGCCACTTGGTTTCTTTCGTGTATTCTTTAGGAACCTTTATCAGCAGCGGCTGGAAACTGCTGTCTATTTTGCTCTTGAAGGTAAGGTTGAATATTCCACCTTCAGGCAGACTTGAAACCTCTCTTATGATTCTTGCGTATGAATTGGCGTCTACAATCGGCTCCAGGGCTGCGGCCCTGTTCATTAAAGCCGGCGGCATTAACAGCAT
>WOR8_10008266_pt1 | contig 10570 bp, 9 predicted proteins | sample DeeMarSeWOR38_10_FD_19890 | JGI IMG/M metagenome (IMG submission 19890)
CTTCGTCAAAATGGTCCATAACGGCATCGAGTACGGCGACATGCAGATGATCTGCGAGACCTACCAGATGATGAAAGAAGGTCTCGGTCTGACCAACCAGGAGATGCACGAGTGTTTTGCCGAGTGGTACGAAGGCGAGCTTAATTCGTATCTTATCGAAATCACTCGCGACATCCTCGGCTATAAGGACGAGGACGGCAACGAAGTAATCGACCTTATCCTCGACACCGCCGGCCAGAAGGGCACCGGTAAATGGACCGCTATCGAGGCGCTGAACCTGGGTCAGCCTCTTACGCTCATAGGCGAGGCCGTCTTTGCCCGCTGTTTGTCAGCGCTTAAAGAAGAACGTGTCAAAGCCGCCAAAGCACTCAAAGGTCCGAGAGCCAAGTTCAGAGGTGACAAAGAGAAATTCCTAAACGACCTGCGACAAGCCCTCTATGCGTCGAAAATCGTCAGCTACGCACAGGGCTACCAGCTCATGCGTGCCGCAGCGACAGAACACAACTGGAACCTGAACTATGGCGGTATCGCCCTGATGTGGCGGGGCGGCTGCATCATCCGCTCGGTCTTTTTGGGTAAGATAAAAGAAGCCTACACCAAGAAGCCCAAGCTGGAGAACCTTCTGCTCGATCCGTTTTTCAAAAAGGCCGTAAGACAAGCACAAAAATCGTGGCGTCGCGTCGTAATAACCGCAGTCAAACTGGGTATTCCCATTCCGGCAATGAGTTCCGCCCTGGCCTTCTATGATGGCTATCGCCATGAACGTCTGCCGGCCAATCTTTTGCAGGCACAACGTGATTACTTCGGCGCCCATACTTATGAGCGTGTAGATAAACCGCGAGGCGAATTCTTCCATACGAACTGGACCGGCCGGGGCGGAACGACAGCAGCTTCGACCTACACAGTCTAACGGCAGAGGTTACAATCGATGTACGACAGTCTCCGGATGCAATCCGTGCAGTCGCCGATCATCCCGGTGGTTGGCGAGCTGATTCGCAGCAATCCCGGCACGATTATTGAGACATTCCTTGCCGATCCGGAGAACCACAAATACAAACTCGTTCAGGGCATCCCTGAACTGCTGGAAGCAATTGAGCAGAAACTTGAAAATGAAAATCACATCTCCCTGGATGGCAGTCGAATCGTCGTAACCGCTGGAGCAAACATGGGTTTTATGAACGCAGTTCTCGCGATTACCGATCCGGGCGACGAGATAATTATCCAACTGCCATACTATTTTAACCACGAGATGGCAATAGTGATTGCTGACTGTACAGCCGTCTGCGTACCGACAGACAACGACTACCAGTTACAGCCGGAGACAATTGCCGCCGCGATCACGGAACGGACTCGGGCAATCGTGACGATTTCGCCAAACAATCCGACCGGCGCGGTATATCGCGAATCGGACTTACGACAGATCAACGAAATCTGCCGCAATAAAGGCATCTATCACATCAGCGATGAAGCCTACGAATACTTTATATACGATGATGCCCGACATTTTTCTCCCGGCTCGATTGATGGGGCTGCCGAGCATACGATCTCGCTTTTTTCCCTCTCGAAAGCATATGGCTTCGCAAGCTGGCGGATCGGCTGGATGGTCATACCGGAACATCTTTTCATGCCAATACGCAAGATTCAGGACACTATTTTAATATGTCCACCGGTAGTCTCGCAGTGGTCGGCGGTCGGAGCGATGAAAGTCGGCCGGTCGTACTGCCGGGACAAACTGGAAATGACCACCGATATCCGCAGGATATGCATGGATGAATTTAACAACATTTCCGACCTGGTCACCGTTCCTCCTGCCAATGGTGCTTTTTATTTTCTGCTGCGAGTGCACAAAAACTCTGATCCCATGGACCTCGTTCGGCAGCTAATCGAACGGTACAAAGTCGCCGTCATCCCCGGCATGACTTTCGGTATGCAAGATAAATGCTATTTACGTGTCGCCTACGGCGCCCTTCATCAAGACACAGCCGCTGAAGGCATAGGAAGACTCGTGGAAGGCCTAAAACAAATCTACACTGAATAGTTTAAACTTCAAACTGAAATTACCTTACCAGTGACGGGACTATCCGGCTTTAAGCGTTTGGGATTCGTATCTGTTCGCCTGGATTATAGAACTCCTGGACATGAAAAACTTCATCTGTCAGTTTCATGCGTATTATTTCCGACGGCGATAGAGCCAGGAAATTACTATTTTTTTTAGCCCCGAAATCCCATAGATAATAACATTCCAGCCCATTTCCCTGATCTTTAGCAAGGCTGGCCGAGCCCTCGCTGTAATGCAACGGAGCACAAAAACTTACTACTTCACGTTTTTGTTTCCTGCTGTAAAAGGTTAATTCGATTCTTTTCTCCTGCTCAATTCCCTGAATAAAAACTTCATGATGCCTGTGCACAAGAACTACTCCTTTATATTAGGCCGCCGAAGGCACGGAAATTAACTTCCACGTGCCTCCGGCGCCACCGCACCTATAATCCCTGAAAACAACGCACTAAAAGCAAAATCTCGCTATTAGCGCAAAAATTCTTCACATATTTTCTTACTCATAATTAGCAGCGTTTCTCGATGGGTAAATGTTGATAATAAAAATGGAAAAATTTAAATATTTTTTCTATATCGGCCTTCTTAGGCTAAAAAAAAGGTTTTATAATAAAAATATTTACAGGATAATGATGATAAAATGGGAATCTGTTGTCGAATTTTCGGTTTATTATTGCTAATTTGTCGTTAAAAGCCTAAAATCATCAACCGGAATTGAAATTTCAAATTGCTTTACCACCATATTCCACACCATGCTAATGTCTAATATTGAGGATTTTATAGAAAATGACAGAATCTGACCATCGAACGGGTGTAATTTTCGATCTTGACGGCGTTTTAGTCGATACCGGCTGGGCTCACAAGCAATCATGGTACGATTTGGCCGAAAAAGAAGGATTTTCCATGACGGACGAGTTTTTTTACAGCACCTTTGGTATGCAAAATTACATGATAATTCCAATGCTTCTCGGTCGAGAAGCCGCTTTAGACGAAGTAAACCGGCTATCCGACTGGAAAGAGCAGCGATATCGCCAGATTATCGCAGAGAAACTTATCCCGGCAGAAGGGGCAAAATCGCTGCTTTGCGATTTAAAGAAAGAAGATTTTCTTCTGGCCGTCGGCTCATCGGCTCCGCGGGCCAATCTTGAGCTTGTTTTAGCACGTACGGGTTTACAGGATTATTTCGACGCTTACGTTACCGGACAGGATGTAACCAACGGCAAACCAGCACCGGATACGTTTCTCAAGGCAGCAGAGAAACTCTCACTCGGCGCCGATCAATGTGTAGTCGTCGAGGATGCAGTTCAGGGAGTAGAGGCAGGAAAGGCCGCAGGCATGCCGGTCGTGGCTGTAATGACAACGAGAAGCCGGGCGGACCTTCACAAAGCAGATATAATCGTCGACAGCCTCGCTCAATTACAAGCCCGGCAATTCGTTGAGCTTATAGCAAATCAAAGACGTTAACGCACCAAACATGACAGGGAAATTGACAAAACACAAAATCCGACCTTAAAGATAATCCAAAGTCGGGCTTTTTGTAAGAAATCAGAAAAATATTCAAAGCAAGCATAACAACTATCAATCAAGGGTGGGTTAAGACCATTAATTCGTAGTATGAGCCGACAATTTCAAAACCCAATTTTTCATACAGGGCAATTGCAGCGGCATTGTTCGATTTTACATTCAAGCCGATGTGGTCAACATGCTCGAACAGCGATTGGCATAATCTTGCTGTAACGGCTCTTCCGAAACCTTCGCCCCGATAGTCCGGATGCGTGACGATGTTCCCCAATGCCGCTACCTTATACTGTTCGGAATAAATGTGAACTCCTGCAACACTAACAAGGCGATTCTTTAGCCGCAGGCCAAAGTATTGCTTCGTCTGCAACATTCTCGGATTGAACCAGTTGTTCCGATAGCCTTCTTGGTAAAGAACAAGCATCTCATCCTGGTCGTTTTCTATCAGACGGACGACCTGCGAGCAGTCAATATCATACAGCAGCGATTTATTTATCAATCCCATTTTATAATGCTTGCCGTGGTGTCTGATTTTACATTGCCCTTCGACAGCCTCTGCAACTGCTGGGCTTAAATGAGCATAGAACCGTTCCGGCAGGATATGAATTATCGACCGGACCAATTCCCACATGATGTCCTGCTGCTCGGAGAGTGCCAACAAAGTAAGATCGGCAGAACCGGTATACAACAAAGCAATCGCCTGAATTTCTCCTTTCTTTTCCCAGCCATACCACGCCGTATCCGGCCAGAAAAAACCGTCCAAATCTCCAATACTGTAAATATGGAGATATACGTTCTTTCGCAAAAATTCTTCTATCCGACCTTTATCATGCAGGTGAATAACGCACATACCGCAACCTGATCAATCCGAAAGCTCCAGGCCGAGCTCTTTGAATTGAGCGGCGGCGTTTAAGAAATGCGCAGTAATCCAGAACACCGTCCAATCTTCGAAGTAATTTCCGCGCAGGCCTGTCAGGTCGTTCGACTTCAGACGCTGAGTATACTTTGAGTGCTGGCCGTAATTGGTATGGTATGGCTGCTCGCCCTGGCTGCCGTAGGGATCGATAAGCTGACCACAACTGCGATACATCAGGATTGCGATCTTTTTCAACTCACCGGAATTCAAGTACTTTCCTAATCGATAAATATCAGGCGCAATCATAACACCGAAGACATCGATGTGCTGGTTTTGCACTGAGACGGCCGTCCAGCCCCGGGTCTTGAAATCATGGTCTCGAAGCCGGCCGGCGGGAAAATCAATATCCCAAACAACCATGTAAGTTAGTACAACATCGCAGGCGTGCTCGGCCCATTTGAGATATTTAGGCCCATGGTTCAACTCATAAAGCGCCATGAATCCCTGAAGGGCGGCAAAAGCGCCCTCCTTGTCTTCGCAACTGGCGTCCAGAGTACCTCCCCAGTACGGTTCATCCATACTCAGATGCCTCGAAGCGTAAACTTCGCCCGCTTTTACTGCAGCCCGGCGATACTTCTCTGTGTCGAAAAGTTTATAAGCACTACACAGCGGAGCAATAAAAAAGGCCTGATTCGTGGACAGCGGCTTCCAATCGTCCTTCAATATTCTTTCCGCGTGAAAATCACACGCTTGCCGCAGAAATTTTTCCCAGCCTGAAACATCCAAATTTTTTGCCCTGCCGGTACGAATTGCATTGGCAAAGTTCAGCATGGCCTGGCCCTGGGAAAGTAATTCAGGACGTCCCCTCATGAGCCATTTTCGTTCTTTATAATTGTACCATGTGTAAAAACCCTCGTCGTAGAATTCCGCTGTCGAAAGAAAGTCGAGAGATTTAGTAGCCATCTTCAGGGCGTTCGGATCATTCAGGTCCTCAGCCAGAACCTGTAACGCATAGCCCGGAGCGGCTGTTTGCCCACACCAGCCGAATACGAAAAAATCCCGGTCGGGATATTTCTTAAAACCTGCTATCTCACCATCCTGATACCAGCGCGTTTTCGAGAAGCTGTATTTGTCTTTGATTATTTCACTGAAAGTAGGCATCCCTTCAAGCGAATAGGGATTGAAAATCTCTAAAGATGTCCGTGTCGGTCGTTGAAAACCAGAACCTTTGTCAGGAACTTTATACGCTTCCAGGTAAAATGTCTTTTCGATAATCGCGCCCGGCGGGACATTGATGTAAGCGTTATCGTACGCGACAAAACCTCGCTGAAGGGCCTTAATTACGCTTCTTTTTCCATTCGAAGCACATGGGCCGGACAGAAGAACCAACTCGGTGCCCTGCTCTTTAGCTATTAGTCCCAGCGACCACCATTGATCGAGTCTGTTACCGAATTGAACAGGCGAGGGTAGCGAATGTAAAGCTGCGCCTTGCATGCTGTCTTTCACCGACCATTCCAAGCTTGCATACGGCATCGGAAAACGGTGCTCCTCATAGATTGCTTCCTGGCCGGGCTCGCCTGAGTAAACCGGAACTCTTCCGCTCTTTACGCCGGATGGATTACCATGGTAGATAATGCCGGGAAGTACAGCACTTGAACCACTACCCGGGCACAGAAAACGAACCGACAATGTCACGAATTTTGTCGGTGCAGTTCCTTCCCAGACAAATCGCCTGATACACTTTATAACTTTGCCCTTGGGATGATACGAATCAGAGAGCCGCCAGTTGCCTGCCGGAGTTTCAAGTTTACCTCGCAGAATCGTCCAGTCTCCGATGTGCTCTATTTCCGTCGACCCGGCATGAATCCAGCCGGCAGGCCAGCTATTTTTCCACTCTGTGGCAATCGACCAGAGACCTTCCGGCGGTGAATTCAGAAAATCTTCACCATCCAGCACGATCTTCACATTATAATTTGTACCGTCATATTCTGTCCGAAGGTCGAGGTCTCGACCATAGGAATGTAAACCGAACACGCCGGAGGTTACAAAAGCAACAACAGCAAGTTTAATCGTAAAAAAGCGTTTCATGTTCAAGCTCCGGTCTGAAGAAATGATACCAGGAAACTTTAAGTTTTATTTTTAAGTTTAAAGCTTTAAGGTATATTCGTTTCAGAGGATTCTGCCTCTCGTTGTAAGCGTGCCAGTTCCAAAGCCGCTGCTATCTCGGGTATATTCTGCAAAGTCGTAAATTCACCGTTCAGAATGACACCATTGACATAATCGGCAAGGCCCTGGTCGTCCATATTTTGCAAAACACCGCCAAAAGCCTGAACCATAACATCAACTGTCTCGGACCGCTTCTGAACGGCCTGCAATTGTGAATCAATTTCCGCGGATTTTGTAATGTCACCCAAAGCCTCGTATAACTGTTTTGCCCTTTCGAGAGCTGATATCTGTAAAGCCATACCGACACGGTCGCTAATAATAAACCGGCCGGATGAAGAGAGAGTCCCACCGAGCTTTGAGACGTTCGTTACAACCTGCAGGGCATCTTCGTATCGAGCAGTTCCGTAAAGCGTATCGGCCTGTACCATGGCATATTCGCTTAGCTCTCTGAGCATGCCCATATGCGACAGGGGCAAATCGAACGCCGAAAGTCCGAGTGCGACCGATTCCGTGCAACCTTCGTTAAGAAAATAATCATTCCGAGCCATCAATAAGTCTATGCTCTCATCGGCAAATCTGTCCTTTACACTTGCCTGCGACAGAGATTGAAGCGCCGCTTCGATATCACCATTGTTAAACTGGACATAGGCGGCATAACAATCGGCCAGAGCATTCGTCGGGTCGATTTTTTTCATCTGGTCGATATAAGCTATAGTTGACTCGTCGATATGATCGTATGCTATTTGGGCGTTAATCAACGATGAAATCGCCATCGAAGAATCCGGATACAAAGCGGCGGCCTCTTCAAGATACACCAGCTTCGCCTCCGGTTCCCGTGCAAGAGATGCAGCGGCAACCCAATGGGCCGAGTTTCCATCATGCTGCTGCAGCGTCGAATCGATCCCTTCAGAGGTAACAATCTGACGAATAGCTCCTTCAAGACCACCGGACGACGTAATCATCTCCCTCAGCATATCAGCATCATATTTGACAACTTTTTCTTCGACGTCTTCGGCGTTCTGCTGTTGTTCCTTCGGAAGCGGCACCAGGGGCTGTTCGACGGCCATTTGCTCTTTGGTCTGCTGTTTTACCTCGGTGATTTTTTTCTGCTTCAGCGATTCACGCAGATTTTCAATGTCCCGCAGTTCCGCTTTTCGCTGTTCGAGGAGAGTGGAAATCTCCGCTTCGAGCCGGCGAACTTTCTGATTTGCCAGGTCCCTCTCTAAATTTGCCTTTCTGATTTGTTCTTCGAGATCGGCAAGTTCAATTGTGACAGACGTCACTCTTCTGACAGATCTCATATTCAGGACAATGAAACAAATACATATTACGGTGATAACCGATATAAAAACAATATACGCCCACTGCTTCATGGCCTGTCCCCTAACATAAGACATTAAAAATTGCCCGTTATATATATATCGAATCCTATGCGGGAATAACATGAATATCAAGTTTTTTGAGTCGCTCACTTTTCATCAGCGTTTCTTAACATCGTAACAGAATAGCGTATCGTGATAGCGCAGGTAAAGTCGGCCGTCGTGCAGGACCGGATGTGCCCAGGCATCACGAACTTTCTCAGTTACCAGAGCAAAACGTCCGACAATCTCAAGAGAAGTCGGGCCCGGTTTAAGCAAGCCAGCAAAACCTTTCTCGTCAAGGCAATAAAGCCTGCCGTCTGCGTAAATTGCCGCTCCGGTTGTGAAGTCTTTAAGCTCGTACTTTGCCTTGCCTGTTTGCCAGTCGGTTCCGAACCACCATTTCGGCTCTCGGTATTTTGCCGAAAAAAGAGTACCGTCCACTAGCACAGCTCCGCCCGTAACCGTATCGAGCTCGGACGTCCAGATGTGCTCGGCGGTTAAAGTTTGTCCATCCGTAACCAGGCGGTAAGCCCTGCCCATCTCAGCATAGGGCGTCACGTAGTAAACGATGCCGGAACCATAAACCGGCGTGCTTGTATTTACTCCATGGGGATTTTTCAACGGGACTGCCCAGAGAAGCTTGCCGGTATCGGCATCGACACCGAAACCATGCGCCGATGAGCAGTTGGCAATCAGCCGGCGTCCGGCGTGTCGAAATAGAATAGGTGAACTGTGCGATGTCTTGTCATTGCCGAGCGGCTCAGTGGTCCATACTGTCTGGCCATCCAGTTTATCGAGTGCCGCCATAAGGGCCTTTTTTCCACCGGGTGTAACAATTAAATTCCGGCCATCGACAAGCATACACTCGCTTAACGCCCATGTAATGTTTTTAGCATCAAACCGCTCCAGGATATTAACAACCCAGAATTCCTCGCCCGAAGCTGCATCCAGACATATAACATATCCATGCGCATTCATATGATATAGTCTACCTTCGGAAAAAACGCAGCATGCACGTGCACCGGGATAGGGATTCTTCCAGTACTGGCTGTTCTTTACCTTCCACTGAATTTCTCCTTTTAGATTTAGAGCGAATATGACCAAATCTGTGCCGACATCGCCCGTAATGTAAATACGCTGTCCAACAATGATCGGGCACGACCATCCTTTGCCCAAGCTGTCGATCTTCCATAGGAGCTTCGGCCCGCCTTCAGGCCAGCTTTGCAACAAATCATTCTCATCCGAAATGCCATCACGTCGCGGCCCCCGCCATTGAGGCCAATCCGGCTCCGGCGTGGCAATCAGACCGTCGGACAGTGTTGAGGCAACAGTTAACGGCAAAATCGATGAGAAAGTCTCGACGCATAAGGTTTTACCGGCGACAATTGTTACAGCAGTAAATATAAACAAAAAAATCAAACCAAACTTTTTAGGCATATTACTCATCTACTCCTTCTCAAAAGGAAATCCCCACGTCTCTGTACACTCGCAGACATCATCGACCCATATCCAGAACCCGCCGGCAACGTAAAGCCGGTTGTTGATGACGCCGGCGGCGCCGCAGCATCGACCGTTCGGCATAGGTTCAACCTCGCCAAAAGTTTCTGTCGCCATGTCAAAATACGTCGCGCGATTGCTTCGCGAGCTCGTCACGGCGCTCCATCCGCCCAGAATGAATAGTTTCGAGCCGATTGCAGCGTGAGTCGAGTGCTGACTAAGGTACCATTTTCGCTGCTCGATCCGCGGCACATAAAGCTTGGTCCACTTATCAGCAGTTACATCATATTTAAGGACTCCGTCGGCATAGGTCTCGAGGTCCGTCTCACCATGCACGGCGTAAATGCAGTTGTTGTTGCTGCCGTGCACGATGAAGCGTGCACCTTCAGGAAGATCGGCAGTTCGCTCGTACGTATCGTTTCGCGGGTCGTATCGAAACGTGCTCCGGTCGGCCCGGCCGTCCGAACGCAGCGTCCGTGCCCCGAAAATATAAATGTAATCCCCTACCGTCACGCCATAGCAATACGAGCGCGGATGAGGCAAAGGAGCAATCGAATCGTATGTGTCAGTTTTCGGATCGTAAACCCACGACTCGGTTGTCATGCTCCTGTCGATCGCTTCGTTATCTCCGCCGAAGATGTAGATTTTGTTCTTATATACGGCAATCGCGGGCCAGCCTTTTTTGTCGGGCATCGGGGCAGCTTCCCACCAGGCATCTTCCGCCGGGTGGTACACATGATGCAGCTTTACCGCCTGTGCTTTGTCCTGACCCTCGGGCGTGTGCGGATTCATATTCACTCCGCCAAACAGATGCAGCTTGCCGTCCACTACGGCGGCCGCTCCGCCAAACCGGCCGACAGGCACATCGGCCAATACACGCCATGTGCCGATCTTGATCTGCTCATTCAGTTTTGCCTGCCCGGCGTCGCCCGGCATAAGGCAACCAGAAAAAACCACACACCACAAAAGAACGCTCACAATCATTAGCTTGTATAGTCTGCCCGTCATAGTTTATCCCTTGAATTCTGATCCAAGCTCTCGCTTGGCTGCTTTGACAATTGAATCTACTTCCTTTATCAATCCCTCTTCCAGCGGTTTCGGCTCATGGTTGCTTAGAAT
>WOR8_10007234_pt1 | contig 10569 bp, 4 predicted proteins | sample DeeMarSeWOR38_10_FD_19890 | JGI IMG/M metagenome (IMG submission 19890)
TATCCCAAGGCATCTGAAACAATCCCTGAAATGGTAGACCTTACACAAAAAATCATAGATAAAGGATTTGGATATGAAGCATATGGTGATGTATATTTTTCAGTTGAAAAATTCAAAGATTATGGAAAACTATCTGGTCAAAAGCTTGATGAGATGAAAGTAGGGGCGAGAATAGATCCAGGGGATATTAAGAAAAACCCTTATGATTTTGCTCTTTGGAAAAAAGCAAAACCAGGTGAGCCATCATGGGATAGTCCATGGAGTAGAGGTAGACCTGGATGGCATATAGAATGCTCGACAATGAGCAGTAAATTTCTAGGTCTTCCATTTGACATTCATGGTGGGGGAATGGATCTTCGTTTTCCACATCATGAAAATGAAATTGCACAAGCTGAAGCTGCAACTGGTAAAGATTTTGCAAAATATTGGATGCATATCGGTCTTCTTACAGTTGAAGGAGAGAAGATGTCAAAATCTCTTGGCAATATCATAAATGTAAAGGATCTTTTAAAAAAGTGGGATGCGGAAGTTGTTAGATTTTTCTTTGCTCAAGCTCATTATCGAAGCCCTCCTGATTTTAATGAAAAAGGTCTAATTAATGCAGAAAAAGGGCTTGTTAGAATACATAGATTAAAAGAGAAATTGGAAATTTTATCTGATAATAAAAAAGTTGAAGAAATCAATAAAGAAAAGCTTTCCCCAGAGGAAAAAAAGTTTCTTCAAATAATAAATGAATTTAAAACAGATTTTGAGACAGCGATGGATGATGATTTTAATTCTCCTCAAGCAGTATCCGTTATTTTTGAATTTATTAATAAGAGTAATAGATACTTTGAAAAAAATCCAAGTGTAAATCAAGAGTTATCTGGTTTCGCTCTTAGCATATTAACAAAATTAGGAAATATTTTGACTTTATTCCAACCAAAATTTTCGGAAAAAGTTGATTTAGATTCTGACCTTTTGAAAAAAGTGCAGAATTTAATAAAACATTATAAAAAAGATGTTAAGGAAGAAGACATCGATAAATTACTTGTTTTACTTTTAGAAATTCGAGAGGCCGCTCGCAAGAATAAGGATTGGGATATAGCAGATACTATTCGAAAAAAATTAGAAGAAATAGGATTTGAAATACAGGATACTAATGATGGTCCTGTTTGGAGAAAAAAATAATTTATGAAGAAAATTCTTGTTGGATATGATGGTTCTGAGGGCTCTGAGCATGCCATGAATAGAGCCATTTTACTTCTTGATCAATATGGTGAATTAATTCTTTTAGCTGTAATTCCAAGTCCTTCAGATATGACCTTTGTGGATACAGAAATGTATAAAACTGTTAGGAAAAAAGCTGAGAAAATAATCTCTGATGTAGTTATTGATATCGGTAAACAGGATTTTATTGTTACCACTATGGTTGAAGAAGGAGATCCTGCTGCAATAATTATTGATATTGCAAGCAAGTTGAATGTTGATTTGATTGTTCTTGGTAGTAGGGGAACAAGTGAGTTTGGTCAGTATCCAATTGGGAGTGTTGCAAACAAAGTTGTTCAATATGCTCATAAACCAGTTATGGTTGTAAGATAATTTTTTGATTCTTTTTAAAGAGGATTTATAGTGCACAAAAGTATTATATATTCAATAAAAATAACAATTGTTAATCAGTGGAGGTAAATAATGAAGAAAATAGTTTTTGGAATTTTAGTTAGTATGCTAATGCTAGGTAGCGTCCTTGCAAGTGGGACAGGTATAATGAATGAATCAGAAAAGACAAATCAATCTGAATTTAATCAAATCGCAGCTTCAATCGTTGTAGAAAGTTATGAAATTGTAAGTAATGATGCAGGTGATTATCTTTCTGCAGATAATTTTGGTCGACTACTTATACCCGGCAAACCAAACATCCCATCAAAGATATATGCAATTGCAATTCCACCAGGAGCTGAAGTAACAGATGTAAGTTACGAAACTATTAACGAGATAGTTCTACCTGGTAGTTATAATGTTTTACCATGCGATCTTCCACAGGTTATTGGTCAAGAGGATTCTGTTGTTCGAGAAAAAGAGGAACAGGTATATTTGAGCAATTATGAAAGTGTTTACAATAGCGATGATTCCTATCCAGAATCAATTGTGGAATTTGTTCGACCTGCTGGTTTTAGAAAGTATAATCTTGCAGATGTAAGAGTTACACCGTTTTCATATAAACCAATATCTGGTAAATTAACCTATTATCCAGAGATAACCGTAACTATTAGTTACAAAATATCAGAAGGATTTAATTCTCAAGAAATCATGGTTGACGATGTCGATAGTTTTGAACAAAGAGCATCAGAATTTATTCATAATTATGAACAAACCAAAGATTGGTATCCAACCAGTCCTTCTGGTAGAGAATCTTATGATTATGTGATAATCACAACCGATTCCTTAACATCATCTATAACCTCCTTAGCTAATTGGGAAGAAACCAAGGGTAGAAGTGTAAAAGTTGTAACAACCTCTTGGATTAGTACTCAATATAGTGGCTATGACTTGGCTGAAAAAATGAGAAACTTTCTAAGAGAGAAATATCCTTCAGGAGAATGGGGAATAAAGTATGTTTGTTTAATTGGTAGTTATGATGATGTTCCAATTCGACTCACTGCTCAAAATGTTGGATATGGAAGACCTGAAACAGATTTCTATCATGCTGAGCTTTCAAAACCAGATAGTGAATCGTGGGATGCTGATGGAGATAATCGATACGGAGAAAATTCTGACCCGATTGATTTTTACGCAGAAGTTTATGTTGGAAGAATCCCTTGGAGCGACCCATCAATTGTTCAAAGTATTTGTGAAAAATCAGCAGCATATGAGCAGAATGATGATGCTTCGTATAAGAAAAACATATTACTTTTAGGGGCATTTTTCTGGTGGGATACTGATAATGCTGTATTAATGGAGTACAAAACAGATGATAGTATGCATCCATGGATGGTAGATTGGACTATGACAAAGATGTATGAACAAGGTGATTCATCATATCCAATGGATTATAATCTTGATTATGACAATGTTGAAACTGTTTGGTCATCTGGAACATATGCTTTTGTTAATTGGGCAGGGCATGGTTCACCAACAGCGTGTTATGAATATTACCCAAGCCAACCTTTTGTTGATACAGATACATGTCTTTCTTTAAATGATGATTATCCTGCAATTGTTTTTGCAGATGCATGTAGCAATTCAGATACTGGTCATGACAACATCGGGCAAATGATGCTAAAACAAGGTGCAGTCGGATTTTTAGGTTCAACCAGTGTTGCATTTGGAATGCATGATTGGACCAATCCAATGAGCGGTTCTTCTCAGTCCCTTGATTATTGGTTCACAACAGGGTGTACAGAAGGAATCTTAACACAGGGTGAATCGCATCAGACCGCTCTACAAAATATGTATCAAAATAGCTTATGGTATTATGAAAAACTTGAGCATTTTGAATGGGGCGCTTTATGGGGAAATCCAGACCTTACTATGGGTGAAATTTCTTCAAATAATCCACCAAGTGCACCAACAATAACAGGTCCAACCGATGGAAAACCGGGACAAATACTTTTTTACACTTTTAATTCAGTGGATCCAGATGGAGAGGATGTAAGATTTATTATCGATTGGGGTGATTCAAAAACTGATACAACTGGATATGTACCCTCTGGTACAGATAAACCAGCATTACATATATGGACTGAACAGGGCAACTATTTAATAACAGCAAGAGCTGAGGATATCTCTGGGTATAGTAGTTCTACCTCAACATTTGTAGTTACCATACCAAGAAATAAGGTTACTTCTAATCCTGTAATATTTCAGTTTATAGAAAGGATTTTAGGTTATTTTCCTTTATTAGAAAGGCTAATATTGTAAGTATCTAGAAGGTAAAAAAATGAAAAAAAATGCCATTATTATAGCTGTTGCTATGCTGATTTCTGCATCAATGCCATCTGCATTCGGTTTTATTAATTTATCAACTGAATCAGATAATATTTATGAAGAAGTTGAATTTCAAGTAAAAAATATTGATGAATCAACCATTCAAATAAATATTAATCCTAGTGAGTTTGTGTTTGGTAGATTAGATACAGAGAAAGATATGTTTGCAACAATAAGTGTTCCTAACTATGCATTTTCATTAGTTAAAGGTGAAGCAAAGTTACCTGTGATCAGAAGGTTAATAGAAATACCACAGGATTCAAATCCAGAAATAACCTTAACATCTATTTCTTGGGATTATACAACTCTTAATAAATTAAATCTCCCAGATAAGATCTTCCCAGCTCAACAATCAATCGAAAAAATACCTAAATTATCTCAAGATTTCGTTATAAACGATTATTATTACTCTATTGATTCCTTTATTCCGACAGAAATAGCAAATATCGTTCAGATGGGTGAGATAAGAGGTCATAGATTTGCACTTGTTGAAATTTCACCTTTACAATATAAACCTGCAACAGGTGAACTAAAGGTTATGAATTCTTGTGTAATTACAATTAACCTACCAAATAGTGACATGATGAAAACTTATGAAAACATTGAGCGATATTCAACACCAAGTTTTGAAAGTCTATTAAACACTGCTTTTGAAAATTATGGTTTTTATGAACAAGATTTGAAAGTTAGAACTTCTGAAGGTTATCTAATAATTGTCGATGATGCTTTTTATGATGGAATCCAGCCATTAATTACTCAAAAAGAATCCATGGGATATGAAGTAACAGCTACAAAAACTTCAGAAATTCCAGGAGGAGCAACAAAAGAAGATATATATGATTACATTGAGGATGCTTATAATACCTGGAATATACCGCCTGCTTATGTTTTACTTGTTGGAGATACGCCTCAAATTCCAACATACACAGGATCTGACTCTTATAGTGAAGCAGATTTGTATTATGTAACTGTTGATGGATCTGATTTTATTCCAGATATTTACATTGGAAGATTTCCAGGTTCAGAAGAATCACATATTGAAGCAATGGTCGATAAAACTGTATATTATGAGCAAGGAGAATTTTCAGATTTTGAATGGATTAAAAAAGGCGCATTTATTGCATCAAGTGATTATGGGCAACTAGCAGAGGAAACACACAATTATGTTATTGATAACTTTCTAAATCCAAACGGTTACACATGTGATAAAATCTATAAAGCAATTGGAGGAAGCACTTCGGATATCACTGATGCTTTGAATGAAGGTCGAAGTCTCTGTATTTATTCAGGACATGGATACCCTGGTGGCTGGTCTTGTGTTCCATTTGATCAAAATGATGTTCAAAGCCTTACCAATGAGGGAATGTATCCATTTGTATGCAGTCATGCGTGTTCAACAAATACCTTTGCAGATTCAGAATGTTATGGAGAAACCTGGCTTCGAGAAGCTGACAAAGCAGCTATTGCATTTTGGGGAGCTTCGGCAAGTACTTTATGGGATGAAGATGACATTCTTGAAAGAGCAATATTTCAAGCCTGTGGGGAAGATGATTTGAATTGGATTGGTGGTATGACTGATATGGCCCTTATTTATCTATATGAAAATTACAGCGGCGGAGGATATACACAATACTATTTTGAGGCCTACAATGTGAATGGCGATCCTTCCATTAGGATCTGGAGTAATATTCCAAGTGGAGCACCTGAAAAACCAACGAAACCAGAGGGACCAGACGAATGGATTCAAAATGTTGAGACTTCATTTTCAAGTAATACAACTGATCCAGAAGGAGATAATATCTACTATCTTTTTAATTGGGGAGATGGAACAGATAGTGGATGGGTAGGTCCATATGCTTCTGGTCAAGCTGGAGAGGCTTTGCACTCTTGGTCTGAACTTGGAGAGTATGAGATAAAGGTTATTGCTAGAGATATTAACAATGCTATTAGCAATTGGTCAGATCCACACATTATATCAATTATTGAAAATGAACCACCAACCCGAGTAACTATTGATGGTCCATCCTGGGGCTTTGGGGGAACAAAATATGAATTTACATTTCAATCAACTGATCTGGAGGGACATGATATATATTATAAGATTGACTGGGATGATGGTAACATTGAGGAATGGATAGGCCCTTATAACTCAGGTGAAATAGTCACATTAAGCCACTTATGGAAAGAGAAAGGCGGATATTGGATTAAAGCTTGGGCAAAAGATGAAGTTGGAGGAGAAAGTGCACAAGCGAGTTTCAAAATCAATATATTGACCAATGCAAACAAGGAAACATCAAAGAACCTGATATTATATCATATGCTCGGTCGTCTTTTTGGACATTTTTCACCATTCGGTAAATTATAGATAAATAAAATCATAATAATCTCTTATTTTTTATTAAGGCAAAACATTTAATACTTATTATTAATTAACATTAGTTAATTACAAGTTGGAGGTGAACCTTTGAAAAAAATAATATTAGGAATTTTTGTAAGTATGATGATGTTAGGCAGTGTCCTAGTTAGTGGAATAGGTGTGAACAATGAAGAAACAAAAACAAATTTTATCGAAGATTGTGAAATTGTTACTTCAATTCCTGTAGGAAATTATGAAATTGAAAGAACTGACCAAGGCGATATTGTAACTGTTGAAGATTATGGCCGACTTCTGGTTCCTGGAAAACCTAACGTTCCAACAAAGATATTTGCAATTGCAATTCCACCAGGTGCAGAATTTATTGATTTAACATATGAAACTGGTGAAGAAATTGAACTTCCTGGGACATATAATGTAATACCAAATCCTCTTCCAAAAGTTATTGGTATCGAAGACCCTGAAGTTCGCGAAAAAGAGGGACAAGTTTATAATGAAAATTATGAAGATTCCTACAACAGCGATAATTCATATCCAGCTTTAATTGTAGAATTTGAACGAACTGCCGGTTTCAGAAAATATAATCTTGTAGATGTAAGAGTTAATCCTTTTTCTTATAAACCAATATCGGGTAAATTAACCTATTATCCAGAAATAACTGTAACTGTAAGTTACACATTTCCTGAAGGTTTTAACCCTGAGGAAATTATGATCGATAATGTTAAAAGCTTTGAACAAAGAGCCTCAGAATTTATTCTTAATTATGATCAAACTACAGATTGGTATCCAACCGGTCTTTCTGGAAGAGAAAATTATGACTATGTTATTATTACCCTTGATTCTTTAACATCATCTGTCCAGGATTTAGTTGATTGGGAAGAATCAAAAGGAAAAAGTGTAAAGGTTGTCACAACTTCGTGGATTGATACTAATTATAATGGATATGATTCGGCAGAAAAGATAAGAAACTTTTTAAGAAATAAATATCCATCTGATGAATGGGGAATTGAGTATGTATGTCTAATTGGTCATTATGATGATGTAGAGATAAGACGTATCGCACAGAGCACAGGTTATGGAGAACCAGAAACTGATTTCTATCATGCTGAACTCTCTAATCCAGATAATACGTCTTGGGATGCAAATGAAAACCACTTGTATGCTGAAAACTCTGATCCTGTTGATTTTTATGCAGAAGTTTATGTTGGAAGAATTCCTTGGAGCGATCCATCAACTGTCCAAAGTATTTGTGAAAAGTCTATAGCATATGAGCAGAATGACGATGCTTCTTATAAGAAAAACATTTTATTACTTGGGGCATTTTTTTGGTCTGATACTGATAATGCAGTTCTGATGGAAGAAAAGGTTGATCAGGATTGGATGTATGATTGGACAATGATACGTATGTATGAACAGGGTCATTCATCATATCCAAGTGATTACAATCTTGATTATAGTAATGTGAAGTCAGTATGGTCATCAGGCTCATTCGCTTTTGTAAATTATGCAGGTCATGGATCTCCAACTTCTTGTCATATCATGTACTCAAAAGGTAGTGCATTTGTTGACACTGACACTTGTAATTATCTTAATGATGACTACCCAGCAATTGTTTTTGCAGATGCATGTAGCAACTCAGATACCGATTATGATAATATTGGTCAAATGATGCTGGCGCAAGGAGCTGTGGGTTTTCTTGGAGCAACAAAAGTGGCATATGGTAAACATGCGTGGAAAGGCCCATATGATGGCTCTTCCCAATCAATGGATTATTTCTTCACAACAGGTTGTACAGAAGGAATTTTAACCCAGGGGGAGTCTCATCAACAAGCCTTACAAGAGATGTATGAAAACAGTTTGTGGTACTATCAGAGATATGAACACTGTCAATGGGGCGCCCTATGGGGAAATCCAGACCTTACAATGGGTGAAGTTGAAATAAGCGAACCACCAGCTACCCCGGAAAAACCAAGTGGACCAGACAATGGAGCTCCTCTTACAGAATATACATTTACTACAACTACAACAGACCCCGAAGGAGACCAAATATATTATATGTGGAACTGGGGAGAGGGTAATGAAACTGATTGGATTGGACCTTTTGACTCAGGACAAACAGCAGATGCATCACACTCTTGGGAGGCCATTGGGGATTATGAGATAAGTGTAAAAGCAAAAGATGAGTATGGTGCTAAAAGCGAATGGTCAGAAATATTAGTATTTCACATAGTTGAAAATACCCCACCAAGTACACCAATACTTGATGGACCACCAACTGCAAAGAAAGGATCTCCATATACCCTTAAAGTAACATCAACAGACCCACATGGTCAAGATGTTTATTATACTATTTTTTGGGGATATGAAGGCACTGGATGGGAAGGACCATATCCATCTGGAGAAACAATTGAATTTATACATACTTACGATAAAACAGGAACCTTTACTATTAGAATAAAAGCTAAAGATGAATTTGATGCAAAAAGTGGCGAAGCGACCTTACCGATAACAGTTAGTAAAGAAAAAACTATTAGCAATACAATATTATTTCAGCTATTAGAGAGAATCTTAGGCCGTTTTCCACTATTACAACGAATTTTAGTTATCTAAAAAAAAATAATTAAAAATTCTTTTTTCTCTTTAATTTAATAGCAAAACATTTAAGACCTTATTTTGGTTAACGTACGTTAATTATAATTGGGAGGTTAATCCTTGAAAAAGATAATACCCATTTTAATAGTCGGAATTTTAGTTTTTAGTGGACTTGGAGCTGTTGCTTTAACTGATGAAAAGGCATATAGTGAGAAAGTCGAGGAAAAATCAATTGTCATTTCCAAACCTATTATCAAAAATATTGGTCAATATGTTACAGTAAATATTGAAGAGGCAACATCATCTATATCAGAACCGGGAAAACCAATGTTACCTGTTGTTACAGAGGTCTCTACCTTCCCGTTTGGAACAAAGATTTGTAATGTTGATGTAATTATTTCCAAAGTAACTGAACAGGTTTTACCAAAGGAAATTCAACCCACATCTGAACCGAAATCCTTAGGTGTTGAAATACAAGGATTTAAGGGACCTTCCAAGAATTTAGAAATATATGAAAGTTCTGAATTATTCCCATCTACTAGTTTCAGCTATAAAACAGCATCTGGTTTGGAGAATAATGAGCATGTAGTTTATCTTGTAATAAGTTGGTATCCTGTAAGATATTCTCCTGCAGAAAATATGATTTATTATAGTGAAAACGCAGATTTCAAGATTGAATATGAAATACCAAAGAATCCCACAGTTTTCGAAGACGTCTATGATTTAGTAATAATCGCTCCATCAGAATATTCGGATTCTCTACAACCATTGGTAGATCATAAAAATAGTTATGGAATTGAAACTACAATTAAAACAACTGAGTCGATCTTTTCAGAGTACGAAGGATATGATGAAATTGAGGAAATTAAATATTTCATAAAAGATGCAATCGAAAACTGGGGAGTAAAATATGTTCTTCTTGTCGGTAGCGTTGATAAACTTCCAATTAGAACCACATGGATTGTAATGAGATGGTATAATCATTATTGGAATGAGTCTATTCTTACAGAACTTTACTATGCAGATGTTTATGACGAATTTGGTGATTTTTGCAGCTGGGATTCTGATGAAGATGGAAAATTTGGAGAAGTTTTTATAAATTGTCCTGGTGACAATGATACTGTCGATCTTTATCCAGATGTGCACATTGGTCGATTAGCTTGTAGCAATATTGAAGAGCTAAACATTGTTGTTGATAAAATAATCTTTTATGAAACAAATACCTTTGGTAAAAGTTGGTTTAACAATATACTCCTTCTGGGAGGTGACACATTCCCGCATTGGAATGGTAATGAAGGAGAAATATTAAATCTGATGATAGAAGAAATCATGTCAGATTTTAATCCAACAAAATTATGGTGTTCAACCCTAACATTTTGGTGGTGGACGATAAATAGAGAAATCAATAAAGGTGTAGGATTTGTTGATTATTCTGGCCATGGAGTCGAAGATGGCATGGGAACCCATCCTCCAAATAGCGATTTATGGTTAATGTATAAAAATAAGCATCTTGATGGTCTTTATAACACAGATAAACTACCGATTGTCTTCTTTGATGCATGTCTTACTGCAAAACTTGATTACAATAAATCCGAGGCAAATATTTATAAAACTTCTAGGATTTTTAATTCATTCTT
>WOR8_10009647_pt1 | contig 10568 bp, 8 predicted proteins | sample DeeMarSeWOR38_10_FD_19890 | JGI IMG/M metagenome (IMG submission 19890)
CGCATCGCATCGGGAATTTACCTCTATGTCGTGGAATCGGATGACGATCGATTCGATAAGTTCATAGACAAATTCGTCGTCATCAAATAGGGGGCCCTCCAGACCTCAGTCCTCGGTCAGCCTCAGTTCATCTATTTGCCACTCAAAGTTCATTTAGAGTAACGTCTGCCGAGGATTCCCTGATCTTATCATTAAAAAGCGTCAACCGTTCAGCCAGCTTTTGCCACAGAGGGGAGTTTCCATGTGGGATTATGTCAAGACCCCTCTGATCCAGCAGATTGATCACTTCCAGAACCGTCAAAGAGTCGATGGCTCGCGCCGGTTGATAGGCAAAGCGTTTCTTCCCATTGATTTTGACCTCGGAAAGAATCCTGGCCTCTGTCAGTTCGGAGAGTAACTGGCGAACGAGGCGTATGGGAATCTCAAGAGACTCGGAAATCTTCTCCGCACTCCAGGGCTCCTCTTGTGCTTGGAATCGCTTCACGCAAGCGTGGGTGATGTGCAGGGACACGATCTTTTTGAACTTGTTACTCGCCTTTTCACAATCGGGCTCGAATTCATAGGTATCGACGTTCTGCTCCGCGAAAGAGATTTCTGCTCCGAACAGAACCACCAGCCAGCTCGTCTGCAACCACACCAAGAATAGCGGCAGGGCAGCGAAGCTGCCGTAGATGGCGCCATAGGTCGAAACCCCAACCTGAAATTTAATGTAAGCCCATTGCACGATTTGATAGATCGTCCCGGCTAGAACTCCGCCCATGATGGCCGACTTCATCTTCACCTGAGTGTTGGGCATGTAGATGTAAAGAATCGTGAACAGGACCCAGACGACACCGTACGGTAACAGCTTCAGCAGGCCAGACAGGAACGAGCCTATGGTTTCCAGAAGCGTAACCCTCTCAGTAAAGGCGGCAACCTGGCTCGAAATCAGAACCGTCGCACTGCTGGCCATGACGAACAGAAGAGGGATGATGAGGATGAGTGAAAGATAGTCGGTGAACTTTGCACCGAGAGAGCGGCCTTTGCGCACACCCCAGATGTCGTTGAAGGAGTTCTCGATGTTCCCCATGACCTTGATGATGGTCCAGAGCAGAATGGCCACGCCCACGCCGGCGATCAACCCCCCCTGTGTGTTCTCCAAAAGGGATCGGGAAAATTCGATGATCCGGTTAGAAATCTCTTGCTGGTCGGGAAATGCTCGGACAATCAAGTCCTGCAAGCGTGCTTCCAGGCCGAATCCCTTCGACACACCGAAGGCTAGAGCCAGAAGTGGGACTACAGACAGCAGCGAGTAATATGTCAAAGCCGAGGCTCGCAAGTGACACCTGTCATCGCTAAATCCACGCGCGGCTAAAATGAAAATTCTGAGTTGGCGGATGAGGAAGGATTGCCTTCCTGTCAGCTCGCGGATTCGGATCCGCCAGATTCCGATTTTGAGAAAATCCATGAGCTGGGACAGGCTGAATTTCCGTTCTTTTTTGTGTTCGTTGTTCATTGCCGATCCTATCGCCGAATCTGCTCGCCCAACGAGAGATCACGGTCAGCGAGAAATCATGGAAACACGATTCGCCACATTGTCTTTTCAGGGACCTACTTCGGAGCCGAACAGCGCGACGAGAGCGACCTGTATCCCGAATACGGAACCGCTCGCTTCGTTGTCATCGGTGAAGATGAGTCCCTTGTACATCCAGGACAGAGCCGCGTCTATGGCGAGCTGATCGCTCATGGGTATGATGACTCCGGTCTGCAGGGCCAAAGCGCCCTCGTCGATGGTTACGCTCACGCTCTCACCCTGGTACTCGGCTTTGAAAACGTGATCCATCCAGCTCAGACCCACCTCGAAATAGGAAAACGCTTGGCGCGAGTTCTGGACTTCGGAGTGGAACCCGAAAGCCACGATGTACTCCCGCAGCGTGAAGCCCAGGTCCACTCCACTGGGGAGTTCGGCGAAGATGGTGTTGGTGACATTGAGGGTCTGGTTACGGAACGTGAAACCCATGTAGACCTTGTTTCCGACATTCACGCGACCTTGAAGCAAGTACGAAAAGCCCTTGTCCGTACCAGTAAACCAGGTGCCCTCGGCTATGCCGTAACCTACACCACCGCTCAGAGCGAAGCTGAAGCGGCGCGGGGGTTTGAACCGAGCGTGCTGTCCCTCCGGAGGCACGTAGCCGACCTCGTTGTAACCGCGGTCCCATTTTCCCTCCGTGCTCTGTTGACCGGGTGCGGCAACGACAGGAATGATCACGGAGGTGATGTCCTCACCGGTATGACTGTGAATGCTGCGGATGGCGCTGAAAGGAAAGGTTTTCACCGCTCCGTCAGGGCGGGTGACGCGGAGGGCGGTGCGGTCGTCAGTCAGCGTCACACTGACACCTGTGTACTCCCACCCGTCCTGCGTCGTCACGGAGACATCGTGCCACACGCGATGGGGATCAGATTGAGTCGTATCGGAATCGAGTGAGTCCGACTGGAGGGATTCGGTCTGCGCCCAAACCGACGGCAACCAGATACATGACACCACCCCTACGAGCACAGTGCTCAAGGAGAAGACATGGCGAGTTGATCTTGACATGAGATGAACTTTTCGGCTGTGGGGGGCAGGTCACGGGAATGGAACATTAGCACAAAGCACCGGTTCATTTCAAATTCATTTCAAAAGTAAAGAGAGAGCAAGCTGATTGCAAGAGTGCAGGATGCACTTGGCAAGAAGTGCTATCTTATTTGATTACAAGACATTTTATAGTTAAACGTATCTCTGCCATGAAACCGTGTCCGCAGGTTCATTCCGCTCCGCTGGATTCAATTCTCGTGTTCCCAAACAATTACAGGCCAAGTCCGTTTGCGATCGAATGTCGGGTATTAACATTGCTTAGCCACCTTCTGCATGTTCGTTCACTGTTCCCGTTTGTTGATTATCGTTTCCAATGTGAGACGAAGACAGGGGGGAGTTACTGATGCAAGAGGCAATGGACATCTTCTCGAATTACCCGGTCTCGGCAGCTTTCTGGCTCGGAGTGGCGGTTTTTCTGCTCTATTTTGCTCGCACGCCCGCCCACAAGGCAATTTATTCGGCGAGCCGTGCCATCCGCAATGGATTGCGTTTGACAGCGCACTCGATCCAACTGGCGGAAAAGAGCTTGGTCACCCGAAACCGGGAGGTTTTGCTCACGGCAGGTGCAGAAGCGGTGGAAAGGGAGCTGGAACGCGAGTTTCAACGAGTCGATGCAGTCGTGAGGCGAGATGTCTCCGCCTTTCCATCCTTGCAGCAAAAACTGGCGGATCAGGTGACCCGCTTGGACGAGGATTATAGCGAAAGCTCTGCGATGCCGCCATCTCCCCCCGGCTGGGTGAATGCGGTCGAAGCGGTGGCGAAACTCTCTGCCAAGAGCGACGCCCCTGTCGCCTCCATTCTGGAAGAGATTCATAAGTCGACGGTGTCGCAATACAAGAACACGATGGCAGAGCATCGTAAAGCGGTCCAGGAACGCCATGCCCTTCTGCACAAGATGATGCCTTACTGGCGGAATCTGGCGACCTCGCTGCAGGAGATGGGAAAGAAGGTCACAGGTTTGCAAGAGCGAGCCAAGATCATCGATGGCCAGATGAACCGTTATGAGGAAATACTTTCCAATACGGACAAGGCGGAGCGGGTGTTGACTTCCTCCGCCCTGACTCAATTCTTCATCGCCGCTTTTGCCTTGTTGATCGCCGTGGGCGGAGCCGTCATCAACTTCAATCTCATTGCCCTACCCATGTCGGAAATGGTCGGTGGCGGAAGCTATATCGGCCATTACAAAACGTCGGATGTCGCCGCTCTGGTCATTATTCTGGTCGAGTTGGCCATGGGCCTCTATTTGATGGAATCGCTGCGGATCACACGTTTGTTCCCCGTCATCGGACAGATGGACGACAAGATGCGGGTCCGGATGGTCTGGATCACCTTTAGCATCCTGTTCATTCTCGCCGGGATCGAGTCGTCGCTCGCGTTCATGCGTGACCGGATCGCAGCTGATATGCAGGCCCTGCGGCAGGCACTAGCCGATGTCGAGGCGACACGGATAACGGGCAGTAAAATTCCAACCATTGGCCAGATGTTGATGGGCTTCATTCTGCCTTTTGCCCTGACATTCGTAGCCATACCTCTGGAGACTTTTGTCCAGTCTTCACGCACTGTTCTGGGAGCTGGGCTTGCCATATCGCTACGTTGGTCGGCGTTCATATTGCGCTTACTGGGTAATATTTCCCAATACCTCGGCGAGTTTTTTGTCAATTTGTACGATCTGGTCATCTTTCTTCCCCTCTGGGTGGAAAACATGATTCGAGGGAAATCTAGGAAGCAATTCGAATCGGCTGGCTACGCACCATCGCAAAAAAGTGGAACGGAAGATGATGATATTTTGGCGACATCGGTGGCCGAGGTCGGGGAGCCAGCCTTTGAAAACAACCTCGACGAGGATGCGGGCACGACCGCAGATGAGGAAGAGGACGAAATGATAAACAGGGGGGTATGGTCATGAGTAGAAATTCAGCAATATCCCTATTGGCTTTCGTTACTCTGTTCATATTTGGCTGTGCCGATACGACCAGCCATTCCTATGGTGTTTACATGCTCTTGGACACCTCGGGAACCTACAGGGACGAATTGAATCAGGCCAAGGCAATTATTAACTATTTACTCGGGTCGTTACAGCCAGGCGACGCACTGGTTGTCTCGCGAATCGACAGTGGTAGCTTCAGTGAAAAGGACATCATATGTAAGATGACCTTTGACGGACGCCCTTCGGTAGCCAATCAACAAAAACGGCTCTTTCGGGAAACGATCGACGAGTTCATCGAAGATGTCGAAGGGAGCCCTTACACGGATATCACCGGCGGTCTTGTGCAAGCTGTCGAATTCCTGAACGAGACTGGCCTACCAGCGGGTCGAGCACTGGGAAAAGCGCGTTGTCGCGGGTGGTGGAGGTTGGCGAGTCATCAACGATTTGGACAATCTCGACGAGTTGCTGGTCCAGTAACCATGCCGGTTAGCAGATTAAAAGACAACGACTACCCCGCGCGCCTGTAGGGCGGGTATCTGCTCGTCAATTGCCTGGGTTGACAAGGGATTGTTTTCGAGATTGACCTCGTCACCGTTGCCTATACCGACATTGGCAACGAGGGCTGTGATATCTGTGATCTGGTTATAGGCCAAGTTCAATAATTCGAGTGCGCCCAAACCGGAAATAGCGGATATGTCGTGTATATTGTTCACAGATAGAAACAGAAGGGTCAGATTCACGAGACCGGTTAGCTGGCCGACATCCTCAATGAAATTTCCACCCAGGTGCAAGTGTATCAAATCAGTCATGCTCGATAATGCGCTGATATCGGTGATATTGTTGTTTGCCAAGTACAAGTATTGAAGTCGAATCAAATTTGTCAAAGGCCCGAGGTCGCTCAAACCCGCATTGTAGATTTCCAATAACTGGAGATTCGTCAAGCCGCTCAAAGCGTCGACACTGCCCACGGTGTTGAAGGACAAAGTCAAGTGCTCCAAATTGTACAATCCGCTTAGAACGCTGATGCCTGTGATCTGGTTCTCGCGCAAAGTGAGGTGGTGGAGATCGGTCATGCCAGCCAAAGGCGTGATGTCAAGGATGGCGTTGCTCTGGAGCGATAGGTACTGAAGTTCGGTCAAGCTCGCCAGTGCGCCGATATCAGTGATATTATTTTCAGCTAGCCGGAGTTCTTTGAGCGCGATCAAGACGGCCAGTGGAGAGACATCGGCAATGTTATTCTTATCCAGACGGAGATATTCGAGCGCGGTCAAGGCTGCGATCGCTGTAATGTCCGAGATGGAGTTGTCGTCCAATCCCAATGAGATCAAATTGGTCAAGTTGAGCAGAGGGGTTATATCGCTGATGTTGTTCATGTTGAGGGTCAGGGTCGACAAGCCGGTCAAATTAGCCAGGGGAGTCAGGTCGGTCACTGAGTTGTCCCACAAGTTGAGAGAGGCAAGGTTTTCGCATTCTCGTAGAGACGAGATGTCAACAATCTGCTTTTCCTCTGCCCAGATGTCGACGATATCCAACATGTCCCGCTTGGTGAGTGGATCTGTCGGCTTGCTGAGTATTTCTCGGATCACGGCTTCCAGATTAGGATCGGAAATAGTGACTTCGTAGTCATCGAAGCACAGGGCGCTGACGACGTTGGACCAGCCGGTCCAGTTGCCCTCCTCGTCATAACTGATCAGAGCAAAATAATAAGTATTTCCCTCGATCAAGCCGGTGACTTCCATGGTTTCGGTGGAGCCAGCGGGCTGGGGTGTCGGTTCGCCCATCACTTCCTCGGCGCTGAACCAGTCCTCCCAGGTCAACTGTTCAGCTGCGCGGCGAAGATCGTATTCTGTAGCCGTGCCGACATTGTCGTCGTCTCCCGGTGCGGTCCAGCTCAAGGTGATGGAGTGAGCGGAAAATGCGGTCACGGTCAAATTGGTCACTGCCGAGGGTGGTATATTGTCATCAATGAGAATGTCCTCGTCTTCGGTCGGGCTGGCAGAACAAGAGACCAGCGCCCATATCAATGCGAATGGCCCGATGGCTCGAAACCGGCGTGGGGGCTGGGATCTCATTGCTGTACCTTTCTACTTCGACATATGATTGGAATAAATACTCCGCGGATCAATTTGCAGATCGCATGTCGATTTTATCGTTTTTGGTCCATAGTTGTCAATTTCGCCGGTCGAAGTCCGAATACGTCTGGGTCCTTTGTATTGGTGCTCGGTATGGAGTATAATGCGTATTCTTGATTGATCGGCCTCACTCGTTCGCGACAGGTCATTCATGCTCTCGCCCGATCCAAAAACCAAGAGCTTCGTCAACCGGGAGCTGCTCTTCAAGCTGCTGATTCCGGTCTTTGTGGTGGTCGTTCTCCTTTCCGTTGCGGAATTCGTGACGCACAAGCTGAGGCCGGACCTTGGCTGGCGTCTGCTTGCCGATACGTATCTCGGTTGGATCAGCGAGGAGTACCTCAGCTTCGATCCCATGTCTCGACCGGACAGTGACACATTACAATTGCTGTTTCTGGGGGATTCGTTCCTCGCTGGTGCTGGCATTTCGGATTTGGATCAAAGATTCCCCCTACAGGCGGGTGCACAGCTTCCTCGTGTTCGGGTTCAGATCTTGGCCACGGGCGGGTGGGGGACCGATCAACAGATGCTCGCTTACCTTGCCAAGGGGGCCGATTGGTTGCCAGATTTTGTTTTCTTGTGCTTTTGCTGCAATAACGACTTGTCCAACAATCTTTCCAACAGTCACGGCACCTCGAACATGATGAAACCGTACTTTGCTCTCACTGCTGAGGGAACTCTCGAACTTTACGATCCCACGGGTCAACCGCTGGATTTGCACAGGCACGTGCCCGATACGGCGACGCGGCATTTCCACAGTTATTTGCTCGATTATGTTCGCTTCCGCCTGAGCAGGATGAAGGAGCAACCCCCGCCCGTCTATCCCGAGGTGGATCCCAGGTATCAGTTGTTCCTGCGGGAAAGAGAAAGATCGGAGGAACTCTACCGCTTGCAGGATCTATTGACCTGGTCGCCCCAAGACGGTGTCAATCATGTCTCGGCCTACATACACGAGCCGTTTCCCATCAATACCTACCAGTGGGATTTATTTGCTGCCTTGTTGAAGCAGCTACATAACGAGACGGAGAAGCAAGGTGCTCAGCTGGTGGTTGTCTTGATTCCGGTAACATATAATCCGCGAAATCCACTGTTCATCGTGGGCAGTTCCTTGGAGCACGAATTCCAAACGCCAACTGGTAGCTTCACCTTCCGCGCCGCGGAACCTCGGGAACGGCTGCAAGAAATCTGTCAGCGACAGGGAATACCCCTTTTCGATCCCTCGTTCGATTTCCGAAAGATCGTGGAGGAGGATCAACTCGCGCGGCAATGTTGGCCAGACCTCGAGGACCGGCACTTTTCTGAAGTGGGACATCGTGTCGTGGCAGATCTATTCGCTGCATATTTGCGGAATAACTTCTCGAAATTTTCGGAGCAATTTACGGAGCCGGATACAGAACAGCTGTCGGGGCAAGTATCGGACAAAGATACAGATTTGGTGTCCTCCCCCGCGGCAAGATCGCACTGATTTCCCTGGGAAGCTAAGGTTCCCAGTGGACGATAATATCTGTGTCTGGCAGAAAGTTCTCAGCTTCGTACAGGTAATAAATGTGACCATTGGTTTCCTGACGCTCGAAGGGAAAGCTGAAACGTACAGGTGTCACATCAGCGGGCAAATGGATTTCGAAACGTGCGTGGCGCAGCGGCCGACCCCAGGCCTGGGTCGAGGTGACGATGTAACGCGCGTATCGGGTCAAGAGGACTTGGGTGTAGATCGTATGGACCTCGAGGGTGTCTCCCAGGCCCAGAGGAATCCGCCAGCGTGCGGCCGGCAAGCGGGGATATTCCTCGTAATCCAAAGATTGCCAGGGGCCGCCGGGAATCCGGCACTCGAGCAACTCGGTTTCAGCGACACCCAAGAGACTGTCGGCAGGGTAGGGGTACAGAAGGGAAATCGCGGGGGGGGCGTCGGGACGGCAGATAAGACGGTAAGTTCCTTCGACTCTCAACGTATCGTTCCCGACGAAAAGCCTGATCACTTCCGAATCAAAGCGCAACGGTATGGCTCGCGCGGCGACACTTCCTCCTGGTTCACTCTCTTGCGTCGCCCAGGCTTGAGAGAGAAGAGCAACCATGAGCCAGGGTAGTAATAACTTCACTTGTGGTTCACCATGGCTTCACCGGTGCTTCGCCGTGGTAACACCGGTTGTTTGGAAATGACTTCACTGGTTCTTTGCCGATCATGCGCTCATGGCGGCGTCCAAGAGTGGCATCCGGCTGCGGTATGAGCGGTAAAGAGTTTTCATGCTGCCCCAGGTGGTAGAAACCGGCAGCGGAACGGATGCAATGTCCCCGTCATCTGGCAAATCCCCTTCATCCGGTACGGACGTGGCCGGTATAACCGTCAGGTTCACCTTGGTGCAGCCGACACAGTGATCCTCCATGCGGACCCAGCCCTCGTGAAATCCCGGGGCCAGCTCGGATGCGTCCACGGTGAGGGTGAGTGTCCAGTCGTTCCAGCCGAGATTCTCCGCGGTGAGATCCATCCACTCCTCGGTGCCGAGGAAAAACGTTGTGCAAGGCCAGCCCATGGGCCCGCCACCGACGGTCACTTGGATGTCACTCTGAACGGTGCTACCCTGGTTGACGACCAGGTCGAGTACCGTCGGATCCGGGAAGGGGTGGCAAGGTGAGCTGAAATCGCAAGGTGTGTAACAGTAGCTGCACACCACACCGGCCTCTGCCGAGGTCATGAACGGGAGGGTGGCGAAAGCGTCGGGCGGACAACCGATGAATACCGTGCTGTCGAACCAATTGATCTGGCCAAAATGGCCGTGTCCCACGACGTCGACGATGAACCGGGCCGCATGGAACACATCACCATTCATCCCCGGGCAAGAGGGCCAGGTGATGGCAACATCGGCTTGGTTGCCATTGATGTCCACGGTTCCTTCCCCGCCCTCAAAGAATATCCAATCGAGCACACTCCAGGTCTCGGACCATTGCACGACCGCATTCATGCTGTAAGTCGTGGTTTCCGGCCCGTACGCGGCAGGGTAGAAGAAGAGGTCGAACTCCATGATGCCGACGGCTGACGTGTACTGCACGATATCGTCACAGTTGTTGATGGGATTCTGGGTGTAGGGATCGAGACTGATCGGCTGGACATGGAACATGATAAGACCGTCCGGCAACGGATTGGCGAGAGCCGGTGTCATGGGGGTCGTGGAGTTCACCAGCAGCAGAAAAAACAGCGCCGGCACCAGCAGGGAATTTCGGGAAACCATTTTAAAAATTGTCTTTTTTTGAATAATCATGGTAGCTCCTTTGCCTGCATAGGGTTCCATGACTCTTGCCAAGATTTCCATGTATACGTGCCGTTTGACCAGGCGCACGAACTGTGCTGTACCGGGAATTTTACCACAGACGGCACGACTTGTCCGGTAAAATGAAAACCGGTACTCAAATATCTCGAACTGTTCCTTACTTTTTCCTACGCACCGGCAGCCTCAGGATGGTGCGGAATCTTTCTGGCGCCACGCGACGAGGGTTGGAGAGATAGATCTCGTGATGCCGTCCGTACGTCTCCATCCCCCTGTAGACCTTGCGTCGGATTTGTTGCGAATCCGCCTCAGCGGGGGTGGTCTTGGATCATCAGCCCGGCTCGTTGCCCACCCAGTCCCCTGATGGTATTATCCAGTCGCATGAAATGTGCGTATTATAAATATGATGAGTTGGCGTGTACCGTCAGATCACAGGAGGAGAGAGGATTGAAGATCAAGAAGAATCCGAAAGAGGACGTCATGGTTCTCGAGCTGTCCGGTAAAATCATGGGGGGGCCGGACTATGAAAAATTCCATTCCGAGGTCAAAGCACTCATCAACGAAGGCTATATCGACATTCTCCTCGACTTCTCCAAGGTCGTTTGGATCAACTCCACCGGGATCGGTCTGTTGATCAC
>WOR8_10007237_pt1 | contig 10566 bp, 6 predicted proteins | sample DeeMarSeWOR38_10_FD_19890 | JGI IMG/M metagenome (IMG submission 19890)
CACTTCAGCTTCATTATCCATCGGTTTTGCAGTTATTTTAGAATTTGCATTAGCAAGTTCAAGAAATTTTCCTATTGTAACGGATACATTGGCATAAGAAAATAAAATTTTATCTGCTAATTCATCAAATTTAGGATGCACCATTCCAAATCTTAATGAATCACTCTGTTCAATGAAAAGATTCAAGTTCGCCTGGTCAATTTTAAAATCATACTTCTTTTTCAAAGTATCAATCAATGCCTCAAGTTCGTGCTGATATCTTTGTTTATTGAACATAGTCTTCAAATTTTCAAATTCAGAATCATAAGGTTGAGTATCCATTTTATCGGTCAGCATAATTATGTGATATCCAAAATTTGTCTTAACAGGTTCGGAAATTTGACCGACTTCCATATTGAAAACAGTTTCATCAAATTCTTTTACCATCTGTCTTCTTTCAAAGTAACCAAGGTCCCCGCCTTTTTCTTTTGAACCGGGATCATCGGAATATTCAGAAACCAGTTCCTCGAATGGTGCCCCGGCCATCAACATAGCATAAACTGAATCTGCTCTGTTTTTAGCCGCTGCTGTATCAATCTGTCCATCTTTATTGTGGAAACCAATTAATATGTGGCTTGCTTTCATTTTGTGATATCGATGCTGCCGCACAGTTACAAGAATCAAATGATAACCAAACCTCGTCTTAACAACTTCACCGTAAACTTCCCCTGAATTGAGTGAGTACATTGGATCTTCAAACTCATAGGGAAGCAAACCTGCGGTAATGTAATATATATCGCCGCCATTTACTGCAGAGAATTTATCATCAGAGTACTTCAGTGCCATTTCCTCAAACGAAGAACCAGCTTTAATACTATCCAGTATGGTTTGTGCTTTCATCTTCGCTTCTTCATCAGTTAGTGTATCCGGTCTGATCATTATATGGCTGACCCTGAATTCTTCCTTACGTCTTTCATAAAGCTGACGAACTCCAGGTTCAACTATCCATTTTTCTAAAATATATGATACTCCAACTTGTTCCTGATAGTCCATGAGTTCTTTCATCAGATCAGGATCCTCGTAATATCCTCTTACATAAGCATCACGCAATTTCATTCTGAAATTAACATACAATTCAAGAAATTTTTTATAATCATCAATACTTTGTTGAGCAGCAATATCCCAGCCTCCAACATTTTTTGCATAGGCGTGTTGAAATTCATCAAGTGTAATTTCGTACTTACCAAACTCAGCGACATCCTGAGCTTTAATATTTATGAATGTTATAATTTGTATGAAAAGAATAAACAGAAATGTCCGCATTAATCCAGAAAGATGCATATTTATAACAACTCCTTTAAAATTCTTAAAAATGAGAGCAGAATTTTAGCTATAGCAGTTCTGAAAATCAAGGCAAATTAGGCCTGACCCTATGATTTATTCACAAGATCAGGCTTTATTTTTTATTTAAGAAGGGAAATTTTTAATGTTTTTTGATAATTATCGGCATCCATTTTAACAAGGTAAATGCCGCTTGGCAGATTACTTCCATTAAACTCTACTTCTTTTACCCCCGCATTAAACTCATCATTAAAAATCACACTTAATTCACGACCTAAAATATCATACAGGGAGAGTTTAACGTGAGATTTTTCCGGAACTGCAAAACGAATCTTTGTAGATGGATTGAACGGATTCGGATAGTTCTGCAGAATATAAAAATCTTCGGGAGATTGAATAGGATTTGTACCGGTTAAAAGCGATAATGCAGCCGCATACGTATTAATGATACCCCAACCATATAAGTTATCCGGATTGGAACTTCTTGAAGCTGTATTCTTTAATAAAGAAACTAATTGCATAGGTGTAAGATTTGGTGCAACCTCAAGCAAAAGGGCAGCGCAACCAGCTGATAGTGGGCAACTGAATGATGTTCCGCTTCCATTTCCGTAACAAGTATTGGATGATTGACAAGCAACGTAATCGTTGGAACCCATAGCCATCAAATCAGGTTTTATTCTCCCATCTGCAGATGGACCAACGCTGCTAAAACTGGACCTTGATCCTGAACTATTAACCGAACCAATTGCCATAACACTGTCGCCATCAGCTGGTGCTCCTAAAGTATTGTGGCTGGGATTATTACCATAATTTCCTGCAGAATTAGCAACATATATTCCTATGTAAACAGCATAATCAGCACCATTTGTAATTTTGGCTGTGTTGCCGTCCATATCTTCCCAGGTATAACTTGGATAAGGTGGATCAAAATCCAGATAAGTAAGAGACGTTGATGTAACATCAACACCTATAGTATCTGCCCACTCCATAGCAGCAATCCAGTTATCCTCTTCAATCGGGGTTTCACTGTAAATATCTTCTGTTCTTGCTAAGATAAAATTTGCTCCAAAGGCCGGACCGATTAATTGACCTTCATAAAAACCACCAATCAGTGACAATGTTGATGTACCATGTGAGCCAGTGCCAACATTTCCATTTTCAACATCAGAATCACCATCTACAAAATCCCACGTTGCTATAACATTAATTGAACTAAAAACCTGGTGAGAAGTCCAACGATCAAAACCAGCATCCATCATACATATCGTAACACCTGCACCGGTGTAACCCAGATCGTGAACCTGAGGTACGGTTATTTGATCAATCTGTGTAAATGACTGACCATAGTTGTAACTGTTCGTCCCATCGGGTTTTGATAAATTTTGATTTCGTTCCGGGTTATCATTTAGTGATTCTTCATCCAGCTTATCTTTTCTGAATCTGTACACAATATCCAGTTGCTTTACAAAAGGCAGGTTTGCAAATTGAACAAGCTCAGATTTTGTTGCCCATCCGCTTACACCATTAAACCATTTCGTCTTCTGCTTTACATTAAAACCAAGAGAATTCACTTGATCAATGTAATTCTGGTTTACCGGAAGATCTCTTTGTGTCAAAAGATTATTCTCGTCCAAAACTTTAGCACGTCTTTTCAACGATTTCTCACTAACTACTAAAGTAGGATTACTAAAATAAAATTGAGTATTCTCTCCTTTGTCAGAAAAGAAAACCCAAACCAGTAATTCTTCATTTTCATTTGCCTTATCCAAAACTTTATTAAGTTGAGGAGTAAACTTCTCCATCGAAGATTGAGCAAATAACATCCCTGCAAAAAGAATAATTGTAATTCCAATTAACTTCATTTTTTACACCTATTATTTTTAAAAATATTATTTAACACGCGTTCCATTTTTCACTTCATTATCAACCTGCAAAACTTGCAAACCTCCCTGCTCTTTTTCAACTGCTAAAATCATACCTCTGGATTCTTCTCCCATCAGCTTAGCAGGCTGAAGATTTGCAACAACAACAACTTTTTTACCGATTAGATCTTCCGGATTATAATGTTCTGCTATCCCGGCAACCAGTTGTCTTTCACCATCATCGAGCATAACATTAAGTTTCATGAGCTTTTTACTTTTTGAAATTTTTTCAGCGCTCAAGACCTCAGCAACTTTTAATTTAGTTTTCATAAAATCATCGTAAGAAATTAATTCTTCCTGTTTTATCTCAGCTTCTGTCTCATTTTTGCCAAGTTTTGAAATCTGTTCCTCGATCATTTCATCCTCAATTTTAGGGAATAATATTTCTGCACTGTTGATTTGATGATTTTCTTTTAAAAAGGATTTACCACTCTCAGCCCATTCAACAGGTTTTGCATTCAGCATTTTAAAGAGTTTTTCTAAAGAAAAAGGAAGTACGGGGTAAAATAGTTCGGCTAAAGTGTAGATCGCTTGTAGACAAATATTCAGTGTAGTTCCGCATTTCTCTTTATCAGACTTAACTGTTACCCACGGTTGAGAATCGTTAAAGTACTTATTCCCGTCACGTGCCAGGTTCATTATCTCATTTACGCCATCTCTTATCTTGTATTTTTCAAACAAGTTGCCAATTCGTTTAGGATATTCACCAATTTCATTCAGCATATCTTTATCAATCTTTTCAAGCTTTCCAAGAGCCGGCACTTTACTATCAAAATGTTTATGAACGAAAGTGAAAGTACGGTTTATAAAATTTCCCAAAATGTCGGCAAGTTCACTGTTATTCCTAAGTTGGAATTCCTTCCAGTAAAAATCTGTGTCTTTATTTTCAGGAAGATTTGCAGCAAGCGTGTATCGTAGTGAATCTGTCGAAAAGAGATTCAGAAATTCCTCTACATCTATTCCCCACCCACGACTTTTGGAAAATTTTTTACCTTCAAAATTCAAAAACTCATTTGCAGGAACATTTTGCGGTAGACAATATTTTTCTTCATTGCCTTCATTCCACGCCATTAAAATTGCCGGGAATATGATTGTATGAAACACAACGTTATCTTTTCCGATAAATGCGATATATTTTGTGTTAGTATCCTGCCAGTATTTTTTCCAGAGATCAGGGTCTTTTATCGATTGTGAATATTCTTTCGTTGAAGAAATGTATCCGAGCACAGCTTCAAACCAAACATAAATTACTTTTCCTACAGCTGATTCAACGGGAACTTTGACTCCCCAATCCAGATCACGGGTGATTGCACGATCTTTTAATCCTTCTTTAAACCATCCACGACAGTATTGAAGAACATTTTCTTTCCAGCCATATTTTTCATTCATATCATTAATATATTTTTCAAGTGCAGGCTGATATTTGCCAAGTGGGAAATAGTAGTGAGTCGTCTCTTTAAGAACGGGTGTTTCCCCACTTACTTTGCTTTTAGGATTTACTAGTTCGGACGGATCGTAGAGAGATCCGCAGTTTTCACACTCATCGCTCCTGGCTTGTTCATTTCCGCAACGAGGGCACGTTCCCTCAACGTATCTATCCGGCAAAAACATTTTTGCTTTTTCATCATAAAATTGATTTGATTTTTTCTCGTTAAATAATCCACGATTATAAAATTCAAGAAAAAACTTCTTTGCTGTTTCGTGATGAATGGGAAGACTAGTTCTTGAATAATTGTCAAAGCTCATCCCGAATCTTTCGAAAGCTTTCTTATTTGCTTTATGATATCGGTCGATTATTACCTGAGGAGAGACTCCCTCTTTATCTGCTGTGATCGTTATGGGAACTCCGTGCTCGTCCGAGCCACAGATGTAAAGTACATCATCGCCGTTTAATCTTTTATAACGCACGTAAATATCAGCAGGCAGATAAGCACCGCTTAGATGACCAAGATGAATTGGTCCGTTTTCGTAAGGTAGCGCTGAGGTTACTAATACTTTTTCTTTGCTCAATTATTTGTTTTTAATGATTATAAAAATTTTGGAAAGAAATATAAAGATTTTAGAATGAAATTGGATTAGTGTCAATTAACGGTTTCAAATTCTTCGTTCAAAATGAGTAAATTTGTATTAACAAATATTAATAATCTCTTTTACAGCATAGCTACGGGACAATGAAAATGAAAGATCATTCAAAATTAGACTTCAATACTAAATGCGTTCACTCTGGAATTGACGAATACGAATACGGTTCGGTCGTACCACCAATTTACCAGACATCAACTTTTAAATTTAAATCAGCGCAGCACGGTGCTTCACTTTTTGCGGGTGAAGAAAAAGGCTACATTTATACAAGAATGCTCAATCCAACAATCGAAGCTATGGAGAATGCAATTGCTGAACTCGAGGGTGGGCATAAAGCACTCGGCTGCGGAAGTGGAATGGCTGCTGTGCATACAATTTTTGCGGCTCTTCTTTCAGCCGGTGATCACGTTGTTTGTTCCGCCGCTGTCTACGGACCAACTACCACTTTGCTGAATACAGTAATGAAAAAGTTTGGAGTCGAAACCACTTTCGTGGATTCATCAGTGACTGAAAATATAAAAAAAGCTATAAAGGTAAATACGAAAGTTGTTTACTTAGAAACACCTGGCAACCCGACACTTTGTATTTCGGATATTGAAGAGATTTCTAAAATTGCTCATCATCATGGTGCAAAAGTTGTTGTTGATAACACATTCATGAGTCCGGCTCTTCAAAATCCAATTGCACTTGGTGCAGATGTAGTAATGCACAGCTTAACTAAATTTCTTAATGGTCACGCAGATGTTGTCGGCGGAATTATTGTTGTAAATGATGAAGCAACATATCAGCATTTCAGAAAGACTTTAAATCAGCTCGGCGGTGTTATCGATCCTTTCAATTCATTCCTTGTCCATCGCGGATTAAAAACGCTTGGTTTACGCATGCAAAGGCATAGTGAGAGTGCACAGAAAATTTCCGAATGGCTTGAGAAACATCCTTTAGTAAAAAGTGTAACTTTTCCCGGCTTAAAAAGTCATCCGCAATATCAAATAGGATTAAAACAGCACAAAGGTCCCGGTGGAATGATAACTTTTGAAGTTGAAGGCGGCATTGAAGCAGGAAAAATTCTAATGAACTCTGTCAAGCTTTGCCAGCTTGCTGTGAGTCTTGGAGGAGTTGAAACATTGATTCAACATCCTGCAAGTATGACTCATTTCTCAATGGGTAAAGAAGCAAGAGAAGCTGGAGGAATTGCTGACGGACTCGTCAGGCTTTCTGTTGGAATTGAAAATGTTGATGATTTAATTTCAGATCTTGAACAAGCATTCGAAAAGGTTAAAGAGTACGGTCTTATAAAAGCAGAAGCTTAGAATTCACTTTCTATCCATTATATTATTGTTTGGATGAATGACTGCATGAGCCAATCAAAACATAATAACCATTCAGTCATTCAATCATACATCCCACTTCACCGAGCTTTTTCCACAACTCACCGAATTTTTCTTTTTTACATTACTATTTTTGCATAGGTTTTGGGTGAGACTTAATTAAAGGAGCAAAAAATGACAGAAAACAGAAATTCAGTGGATAAAAGAGTTTTTCTTGGTGGGATATAAATATTCCTTGGGGGGATATTTTTACTTAATTCAATGAACGTGCTGAACTTCAGATTCGCTCACGTAGTGTTTTCGTGGCCATTTGTTATGCTCGTGATCGGGTTGTTCATTCTTATCAATACCGAAAAGAAATTCCTCGGAGGCGTGCTTTCCGGTATTGGAATTATTTTTCTCATACCTCGGGTCTTTCCATATGTAGATTATGATGCTGGCATTGTTATTCCAATTCTATTAATTGTTTTAGGAACTCATATCATACTTAAAAAGAGAAGATTTGCTTCATCTCCGGAACATCCTTTTGATGCTTCAAATGTTAATAAAGACAAAATTGATGATGTTTCAATTTTTGGTGGCGGGACAAAAATTATATCTTCAAACAACTTCCAGGGTGGCAACGTAACTGCAATATTCGGTGGTTCGGAAATAAATTTAATGAACTGTCAACTTGCTGATGGTGATAATATACTTGATGTGCTTTGCGTATTTGGCGGTACTACGATAATTGTTCCGAAGGAATGGAATGTTGTAATAAATGTTACATCTGTGCTTGGCGGATTTTCAAATAAAGCAATCAGAAATCCAAGTATTGTTGTTGATCAATCGAAAACACTGCACATAAAAGGTCTGGCAATGTTCGGCGGCGGTGAAGTGAAAACCTATCTCTAAAGTTTGCTGAGAGATGCAAGATAATCCGATTTTAAGAAATTTCAGAAACATTGTAATACTTTTACTTTACACTGTCTCTTTTACAGTAATAAGTTTTCTGATTCTCTACTTCGGATTAGAGCTCGATTTAAATTCCTCAATTGTAGAAAGTCTTGTCTCATCAATAATTTTATCCGGCTTAACTTTAATCTGGCATTACCCGGCAAAATATATTTCTATTGAACAAAACCACCTGATGAAGATATTTTTCAGTCACGTGGTTACTGCAATAATCTCTTCCGCCCTCTGGCTGCTTTTTATTTACATTGTAATGGTAACAATTCTGGGATTTGATGAGAAATACCAAAACTTTTTTTATCAAACTATTCTTTGGCGATTTCTCATCGGTTTAATGCTTTATGCAATTGTGGTTTCATTTTACTATCTGGTCTCTTATTACTCAGAATCTCAAGAGAGAGCGTTAAAAGAATCAGAATTAAAAAACCTTGTTACGCAGGCTGAGTTGAGGTCATTAAAGTTCCAGATTAATCCTCATTTTATTTTTAATAGTTTAAACTCGATGAGTGCACTGACTGAGATCGATCCGAAGAAAGCAAAAGAGATGATAATAAAGCTTGCTGATTTTCTCCGCTACATTCTGGCAACAAATGAGAGAGAAAAAAATAAGCTCAGTGAAGAGTTAAAAAATATCCGTTTATATCTCGATATCGAAAAAATAAGGTTTGAAGATAAGTTTGATTACTCGGAGAAACTTGAAAATGAATGCTATAATATTGAAATTCCAAATATGATTTTGCAGCCTCTGTTTGAAAATGTAATCAAGCATGCTGTTTATGAAACATTTGATAAAGTTTTATTAACTCTAAATTGCAGCTTCGATAATGGATACCTGAAAATTCAGTTGATCAATAATTTTGATGAGTCGGGAAAATCCAGGAAAGGTGCCGGAGTTGGATTAAAAAACATCAATGACAGGCTTAATTTAATTTATCGCCGGAATGATCTTATGGAAGTAAAAAAAGAAAAGGGTATTTTTAGTGTAACGTTATTCATCCCCTGTGAAGATCAACTGAAAAATGAAGAAATAAAAGAAGATGCCAAAAAGTAAAATCACTACAATAATAATCGATGATGAAAAATTAGCCAGGGAAATAACAAAAGGCTATTTGAAAAATCATCCTGAAGTGGAAATCCTTGCTGAATGTTCAAATGGTTTCGATGCAATAAAAAAAATAAACGAGCTTAAACCGGATATTATTTTTCTTGATATACAGATGCCGAAGATCAGCGGATTTGAAATGCTGGAACTTCTCGAAGAACCGCCAGTAATAATTTTTACAACAGCATTTGATCACTATGCAATCAAAGCATTTGAAGTGAACGCTGCTGACTACCTGCTAAAACCTTTTTCAGAAGACCGATTTAATGATGCCTTAAAAAAATCTTTCAATTTTTTGCAGGATAAATTCGAGCACGATGCAGTTATTAAAAATATCATTGACTACAAGGATGAAAAAATTGAATATCTTGAACGAGTTGTAATTAAGGAAGGCTCCAAGATTTCTATCATACCGGTTGAAACAATAAAATGGCTTGAAGCTCAGGATGATTACGTAATGATCAATTGTGACCAGGGAAGATTTCTAAAGCAAAAAACCATGAAGTATTTTGAGAATCATCTCAACGAAAATAATTTTATAAGAATTCATCGTTCATACATAATTAATGTTGATTTTATCCAGCATCTCGAACAGACAGGCAAAGAATCATATCAAATAATTCTGAAGAACAGCAAGCAGCTTCCGGTCAGTAAGACCGGGTTATCCAAACTTCGTAATACACTATAGTTGCTCGTAAAAAATCCAATTCAAAATTGAAACTCTCTCATAGGTTGAATATATTTGACCTGACCATTCACGAGGAATAAAATGATTCTTGACAAAGACCTTCTCTCAATCCAGGAAGCTCGCGGCTTAGCAGAAAAGGCGAAGGAAGCGCAGCTTGAATACAAACATTTCTCACAACAACAAGTAGATAAAATTGTAAAGGCAATGGCAGAAGCTGGTTATGCTTCATCAGAAAAACTTGCCAGGATGGCTTGTGATGAGAGCGGCTTCGGTGTTTATGAAGATAAAATTATCAAGAATCAGTTCAGCACCAAAAACGTCTATGAATCAATAAAGAATTTAAAGACAGTCGGTATAGTTGCAGAAGAAGCTAACGGAAAAGTTCTGAAGATTGCTGAACCAATGGGAGTAGTCTGCGCACTTGTTCCTTCAACTAATCCCACTTCAACCGCAATGTTCAAAGCCTTGATTTCCTTGAAAAGCAGAAATGCAATTGTAGCAAGTCCTCATCCAAAGACATCAAAGTGTACAATTGAAACTTTAAATATTCTGGCTAAAGCTGCAGAAAGTGCTGGGGCACCCAGAGGATTGATTCAATGCATGAGTGAACCAACCATTGAAGGAACTGATGCTTTAATGCACGACAAAAATATTTCTGTTATTCTCGCCACTGGTAGTACTCCAATGGTAAAATCAGCTTACAGTGCAGGCAAGCCAGCTTATGGAGTTGGACCGGGAAACGTTCCAGCATTTATTGAACGCAGTGCAAATTACCAAAAAGCTGTTGCCGATATTGTTTATGGGACAACCTTTGATAATGGTACTCTCTGTTCATCCGAACAATCAATAATTGTTGATCTTCCATTAAAGGAAAAAGTAATTGAGGAAGCATTAGCACAAGGTTGCTATTTTGTAAATGCTGAAGAAAAAGAAAAGCTTGCTCGTGCTGTTCAGACTAACCTGAGAATTAATCCGGAAATTGTTGGCAAGTCCGCAACTTATATTGCAAAGTATGCCGGCTTTGAGGTTCCTGGAAACACAAAAGTATTAGTTGCAACCTGCTACGAAGTTGGAAAATCTGAACCGCTATCAATTGAAAAGTTATCGCCAGTCCTTTCTTTCTATGTTGTGGATGGCTGGCTTGAGGGGTGTCATAGATGTATCGATCTTTTA
>WOR8_10007240_pt1 | contig 10566 bp, 11 predicted proteins | sample DeeMarSeWOR38_10_FD_19890 | JGI IMG/M metagenome (IMG submission 19890)
ACTCAAGCCACCATTGACCGGACTGGTATTCTCGCTAAGAATCTGGCTCGAACAATGATGGATGTCAAAGACTTGTATTGTCTAGGCTATGGCTTCACTGACGGTGTAGCTAGAGAAGGAGCCTTAAAGATTAAGGAAATCTGCTATAACCATTGTGAGGGAATGTATTCATCTGAGTTCAAACATGGTCCACTCAGTATTGTCACAAAGAACTATCCTGTGATTTTTGTAACCACAACTGAAGACAGCTGGATGGTGATCAATCACATCAACGAAGTGAAAGCAAGACATGGTCGGACCATTGTAGTTGGTGAGTTTGAAGAAACCCTTAAACCGTATGTCGCCAATCAAAAGGACTATCTAGTAGTACCAGAATCTGATGTACTCATCAATCCAATTCTTGATGTAATTCCACTTCAATTACTGAGCTACTTCCTTTCAGTTGATCTTGGTATAAATCCTGATTTGCCCAGAAATCTTTCAAAAACACTTACAGTTGACTAGAACGTGCTATTCCTTTTCGCCACCCGAGTCTCCTATTCTGTACGCCCTCATCGCTGATGAGGTAACAGTTCCAGCGTCAAAACCATCACGTATGTTTGCCAACTCATTCTCATCTAACTCCATGACATTGAGAAGTTCTTGTTTATCGTGCAATGCCCATTGTCCATAAACTGAAAGACCATTCTCAGTTTCACACTCAAGGAGCCCTATTCTCCCTGCACTTGACCACCAACTTAGGCATTTCACAGGGTGACCAAACTCCTCTAACATTTCTGTCCACAGTTTCTTCAGTAGGGTTGGTCCATGCTTGTTGCGAAAAGCAATCAGGAAATATCCTGTCCTCCCTAGAAGTTCTTTGTTGATGACTTCAAGCTCCTCGTCAGAGAACAATTTCATAGAACTCAACGAACAATTCGAAATTGATAGACATAAAAGCTACTCGTTATGGATATGAAACAGGTACTTCTCAAAGAAAGTGATTATTGTGAGTCCCAAGTATGTCTCTAAAGTTGGACTTTTTTCATCTGATCCATGGTCTCGACGAGCACAAAGTCTTGAGTTTTCATTTCTCAAGCTAGGTGTCGATACGAAACAAGTAATCCCGTGGAAGGTTTCTCGTCGGGGATCTACCAGTAATCACGAGATTTCAATGAATGGTGAGGATCTCTCGATTTTAGACCGTCTAATTGTACTAGATTTAGGAGCAAACGATATTGGTACCTTCTTCAGCCGTGTTGGTCTTCTATCTGCTTTAACAGAGATGGGAGTTAGTATCATTAATTCTCTTTCTTCAATCCTCCTCATGAGAAACAAGGCGGAAACAATGCGTCGACTGATATCTGCAGGACTTCCTGTCCCGAGAACACTCATTACAGAATCCATAGATGATGCAGCTTCATTTGTCAAGGAACACTTTCCATGTGTTCTAAAACCTATTACTGGATTTGGTGGTCTGGGGGTTCAGCTTATTGAACGGGAGTTCGATCTTCTCAATATCTATGATTATCTGAAGTTTCATAGTCAGATGTTTGGTAAAGGAGCTTACCTGATTCAGGAATATGTTGAGAGTCCCGGGTTTGATATACGTGCTCTGGTGTTAGATGATGAAGTCATTGCTACTATGCAAAGGGTAGGTGGGGAAGGAATAACTACTAACATTCATAGTGGTGGTACTCCGAGGAAAAACCCTCTGGATGTGACTGACCTATCAGTGAAGGCCGCTAAGTCTGTAAAAGGTCGATTGGTCGGTGTCGACATCATTCCAGATAAGGATGGAAACCTCTGGGTTCTAGAGGCTAATGCAACACCTGGATGGACCGGTCTACAGCAGGTAACAGATTTTGACATCTCTGAAAGGATTGCACATTGTTTAGCTAGAATTTAGTCGTTCCATGCGAAACCTTTTAAGAAGGCTCCTAGCGAAGGAATTCTGTCGAAGCACCCTCTGGGGTGAACGAAATCCGTCCTGCCTAGCAGGACCCGCAAAACGAAATTCTAAGGACAGAATGCCTTTGACTGAAGCTGCAGAAGCCAAACCAGAAGATGTTGAATTCTTGCGAGCCAAGCTCCGAGAACTCAAGATGCAAGCCCGTGACGAACTTGAGGTTCTCAGACGTGACAGAGATCAGATGCGAGAATACAAGACTATTCGAGATGACCATAACAAGGAAGTTAGGGGTCTTATTGAATCTGTAAAAGCCGAGCGTGAAGAACGCGACCGTATTAACAAGGATATCTCCGAAGCCAAAGATCGTCGAACAGCAATACATGCTCAATTGAAAAGTGTCTATGACGAGATAAGAGAACTTCGAACAAACCTTGTCGGAAGTCCATCTACTGATCAACGCCGAATGATGCGCCGCGTTGAAGAGCTTGAATGGCGTCAACAGACGGATCAGCTTACAAGAGATGAGGAGCTTTCAATTGTCGAGGAGATTGCCAAGATAGAAGCAAAACTTGTGAAAATTGGTCTTGAGAAAGAAAAACAAGATCGAATTAGTGAGCTTCGTAGACTTGCTCGAAAGTTAAAGGAAGAGGCATCAGACGCTCATGAGAAAGTCATTGACCTGTCAGAGCAGTCACAGATACACCATCAAGAGGTTGTCCGGATACGACCACAACTCGAGGAATACAAGAAGTCTGCTGACACAGCACACAAGAATTTCGTTGAATGGTTAAAAAAAGTCAAAGATGGTGAGGCAAAACTCAAGGAGTTCCGAACTCAGATTGAGGAAATTCAGGGTAAACTTCGGAAGTTCACCGTTGAGAAACGTGATGTTGAACGTCAGGAGATGCGAGATCAGCAGAGGGCTCAGGAACAAGAACGTACTGATGCTGCTGTTGAGAAACTCCAGTCAGGTAAGAGACTCACTTTTGACGAGTTCATTCTTGCACAGCGCCAGGTGACAGATGATAAGAAAAAGTCACAGAAGTCTAAGAGACGGTCAAAGAAATCTAAGGACGAAGCACTTGCTGAGGAATCTCCTGAACCAAGTGCTAAGTCTGAACCGGAACCTGAGGTTGTTGAAGAAGCAGCTCCCTCTACCAGCGAACCTGAAGAATCTGAACCAGTCGCTGAAGAACCTGTGGAAGATGTCGCCAAGGAGTAATATTCCTTGGTGGCTTACACCTCCACAAAATATCGTTATTTTTGGAGGGGATTATGAGTGAGCAGTCGAAGCCAACGACCAGTGGGTCGGCGTTCAGCGACAACCGTATTCTACTCTCTTGCGCTTGGTTCAGGAGTTATGAGAACAGTTTCTGTTGCGTTTGATATTGTTGCTCTCAACACGACTGTTATTGCTCCACTTGCATTCGGTTTTCTGTCTCAGTGGACAAGCTTTGCAGTGACCTTACTCGCTGTTGCATTCCTAAGTATAAGACGAAAGAAAGACGGGCGGAAACGTGCCTTAGGGTATCATCTTGACCCAGATTTTGATAGATTGAGATTATTACCAAAGACTCCCATGATTTACATAATTCTCGCTGGTATCTTTGCAGGTGTTTCAACACTGTTCTACTATATACTAGCGGGCGCCTCAGATGCATCAACAGTTTTACCTTATGGGCAGCTTGTGATCATCTATCTCCTCGTGGGGGACTTGTTGTCTGAAAAGGACACGCCGACTGTCATTGAGATTCAATCTATTATCTCAATTCTATTCGGAGTCCTCTTAGTTGGAACAGCACCTGGTGGTTTCAATGTTATGACCTTACTTATTGTGCTGGGTCCACTAAACATTTCGTCTGCACTCGTCACTTATTATCAGAGAAAGACTAAGAGATATGAACTCAAGCCGGGGCTTAGGGTTGACTCACTGAACATGAGAGTCTGGAGCTTGCTTGTGTTGAATTCAGTGATGAGTCTTCTAGCTTTTCCATTCATGACAGAAGCATCATGGCAGTCAATGGTGACTTCATTTATTCCTCTTCTCGGGTATATGGTTGGAGGTTCACTTGCTGCATTCTTTGCAATAATAATGTACATCCGTGCGCTTGGAAGAGGAAAGATGGCTGTTGTCAACTCTTTATCAGCAATCTCTGTTGTGCTTGGAATTCCAATCACAGTCATTGGTAACCTTTTGATTCCTGGTGCTTTTGGAGAACTTAACGCTGATGCCTTCTTATGGTCTTTGAAGATGTTTGGCGTGATACTTGTGATGATTGGCATTATTGCGTTAGAAGCGTCAGACGTTCGCTCAGTAGTGCTTGTCAAGGTGAAGCCATTGACGGATGATCTTCTTCCTGATTTATTTGATATAAAAGGGGTTGAAAAAGCAGCAGCTCTTGCGGGATATTATGACTATCTCCTAAGTATAAAGAGTAGAAACCTCACAAAGACCCGAACGTTGATCTTGAATAAGATTCAGAAAATTGAAGGAATTAGTGATTTTGAAGTCCTCGTGGTTATGAAAGAATATACTTGATAAAAAAAGGAAGTGAGAAACATGACGGAAAAAGTGCATGCATATATTTTGATGGATCTTGAACTAGGATATACAGATGATGTCATTAACAGTTTACGAAAAATCGATGAAGCAACTTCAATCGCAGTTACAACTGGCAGCTATGATGTAGTTGTGCTTCTAGAAACAAAAAATCTGGAAGAACTCTATGAAATCACAGTTAAGAAGATCCACAAGATACCTGGTATAAAAGAAACACAAACTGCAGTTGTCGAAAAAATGATGAGCATCTAGGACACGGCGATTTACATTTCTTTACATAGTCAATCAGGTTTTTATTGGTCTAGGTTGCTGTTAGTTCCTTGAGAGTGGTTCAATTGGATGAGGTAACAACCTTTGGACTTACAAAGAATTTTGGAGATCTGGTCGCCGTTGACCATGTCGATCTCAGTGTTCCTGCAGGTACTATCTTTGGTCTTCTTGGACCTAACGGTGCGGGGAAGTCAACAACAACACGGCTACTGAGTACGCTACTAAGACCTACTGATGGTACAGCTGTTGTGAGTGGTTTTGATATCATTGAAAGTCCTGTTCAAGTTCGGGAAATCACAGGTGTTCTGCCTGAGGAAGGCAACCATACTATCTATCCTTCGTTGACTACCTATGAGAATCTTGAGTACTTTGCTAAACTCTATGATGTTCCAGTAGAAAACATTCCTGAACGGATTGAAGAACTTCTGACCTTCATGGAGCTTTGGGAGCGTAGAGATGACAAAGCAGGTGAATTAAGCACTGGTAATCGCCAACGGCTTGCGTTATGCAGAGCGATGCTTCATAGACCAAAGATCTTACTACTTGACGAACCCACATCCGCTTTGGATCCGATTGCTGCAAAACGTGTGCGAGAACTGATACTTGGATTATCTAAGCAATACAAACAGACCTTCTTCATCAATTCACATAACCTGCCTGAGGTTCAAAGAGTCTGCGACAGAATAGCAATCATAGATAAAGGCAAGATATTGCTTCAAGGCAAAACTCAGGAACTACGTTCCAAACTGCTAGCTAAGCAGAAGTTCAGGATAAGAGTTGTTGGAGATATCGAGAAGTCAAGTTCAATTGCAAAGTCAATGAACTTTGTCGAAGATGTGAAAGGAGAGGTCGACTCAATATTGGTTACGATTGAAGATCCAACTGAGAATAACTCTACCTTGATGCAGTCTCTTCTCAATGATGGTATCAAAATAGTAGAGTTTGCTGAGGAAGAGGCAACACTTGAAGATCTCTATCTAGAGGTTGTGAAAGGGAGGGATGCATAGTGACTCTAGAAAAGTCGATTACTGTCGCAAGGGCTGATCTAAGAATGGCCCTAAAAGTGAGCTATGTCAAATATGGGTTGATCGGGACTGCAGCAATTGGACCGATAATGGTTATTGCTACAGTAGGTCTCTTTGTGTTTACTGCTCCCAGTCCTGCTGAGTTATACGTTCTTATGCAAATGATGAGCCCAACGATTTCTCCGATGTTGGGTCTAGTGGCAATAATTCCTGCATCTCTTATTGCTGCAAATGCACTTGTTGGGGAAAGAGAACAAAACACACTCGAACCACTTCTATGTACGCCTCTGACAGATCGTGAGTTGCTAGTTGGCAAGGTTCTAAGTTCCTTCATTCCTAGTATAGTCTTGCTTCTAGGATCGATCTTGGTTTCAGAAATTGCTACTATTTCGATGTTTTTGATTGCAGGTTTTCAACCAATGCTGTTTCCTGACGTTGCTGGTTTGGTCCTTCTACTCACAGCTGGTCCACTGATGATTCTTGCAATGAATTCGATAATGATTCTAATCAGTGGGAGAGTTGCTCGTGTCTATGAGGCTTATCAGGTGTCTGGTGCCTCAGTAATGATCTTCATCCTTCCCATGATTCTTCCAATGTTGACCTTGGATGCAACAGGTGGCATAGATATTGAAGCTGTCTGGCTGTCAAATATCATTACAATCATTATAGCAGCAACTTTGTTCGTTGTAACCTGGGCTTTGGCTTTTAGCAGATTCAACAGGGATCGAATGGTATCACTTGTGTGAATATTGAGAGGGCGTTTCGCCCTCTTCCTGCTTTTTTCTTCGAACTAGTCCTTTAGCTTCTTCAATCCTTTCGGATACCGCCCTGCCAAATCACGATATATGGACTTGAATCGGATGAGTTCTTCGCGATGGTGATCTTGGACATCTCCAATCACCTTGGCTGGAACGCCAACTGCAATCTTCCCATCAGGAATATCGAATCTAGCTCTGACAACCGCTCCCTCTCCTACTATTGCCCATTCTCCCACTGTGGCATAGTCAGAAACTATCGCACCCATCCCAATAACAGCTTCATCCTTCACAGTGGCATTGTGAATTATGCATCCGTGGCCTAATGTGACATTATTCCCAATAACAGTGAGCTCATCTGGTCGAGCATGAACGATGACATTGTCCTGAACACTTGTTCCAGTGCCAATTCGAATCTCACCATAGTCTCCCTTCACCACCGCCCCCGGTGCAACATAGCACTCTTCTCCAATTGTGACTTTTCCAATAACTGAGGCTGAATGACTCACATATGATGTTTTACCAATGACTGGTACTCTCTTCTCAAACTCGTAAATTGCCATGGAAGCACCAAAGTTTTTGAGGTGATTTTTAGTTATTAGCTTGAAGGTAGCTGAAATCCAAATTCACTCGTCTCCGAAACGTTAAAGTTCCAGCTTTCCAAACCGGTTTATGGTAGTGACTATTGAGAAAGAGAGTGCTGAATCGTGAACAAAGACGATGATGACCGAAGATACAGCTTCCCCATCTTACGAGGTGAATCAGTAAGTGAGGCTGGAGAGTTCTCTGGCAAAGTTGTGATTATCTGTAAGCCAGAAGACCTGGAGCGGAATTGGGATGCTGATTCAATTCCAGTTCTCCACCACGATTTAGAGCCTTTCCTTATAGAGAATCCTAGGACGATGGATCAATTGTTTCGTGCAGTCAGCGCAGTTCTTGCCGAGTTTGGTGAATCAATAAGCCAGTTTGCAACCTATGCAGCTCACCACGGGGCGATAGCAGTCTTGAAGATTGACGATGCTACCCATGTCCTTGAGAACGATATGCACATCCGTGTTGAAGCCACCGAGAATCAGGGCGATGTATTTTTCATAGACTAAACACATCCTAGAATTACTCAATTACCGCTCTAAACATCAAGGCTTTATATCACCATATCGACGGAGTGCCTGAGAGGCAGATTTCATGAGTAAACTGGAGGCGGTTTCTTCTAAGCAGCTTGCCTTAATTGATGGCTTCGATGCTAGAATGAACCACCTCCAAGTTCTAGTTCTCAGCTTACTGATTAACACAATTTACAGTTTTTATCTCTGGTATCTCTGCTCAACAGAACCTGGTGTCTTATCAGCCCTCTTGCTTTTCGGTTCTCAAGTAGCAATAGGATTTCCCTCAATAAGAGCATTCTTTGATCTTGGTGTTTCGAATAAAGAGAAGCTCCATTTCATTGATCCGCCTGAACGCAATTCAAGGGGGCTCACTCATGAGGTCAACATCAACCTTGGAGAAATCCCTCTCATTTTCGAAAAACTAGACCTACACATCCACAAGTATGATGATGGAAGCTTGGATGACTTGAGTGATCTTGCATGGTTTGGGGTCTTCGTATGGGCTGCCGTTTCATCCACTCTCTTTTATTTCGAGATGGGGAGATATCTCCTATGCCTTGCTGCAACTCTAGTTCTCGTTCTGACCTGTACTGCAAGTTATTTGAGTGGCTACTGGAGTCAACGTGTTTATGGATTTGAGGATGACCTCAACCACCTACAATATTTCGTCGAGAAACGGTTCAAGAATATCGATGCTGCTATCCCTGACAATAACTATCGACTCTATGTCGAAGTACTCGAGAAGCGCCGGTCTTTGATTATTGTAGATTTCAGTCTTGAAATCATCCCAGAGACCGATATTGTACTAGAATATCACATCGGCTTTCCATCTCGAGAAAAGGAAAGAATCGTGTTGAAAGGAGAAAACGAAATCCTTGACTCTATCTACGATGCATCGATCAACTCACGAGTTATCTCAACGAATGACTGGTTAACAGAGCGTATAGAAACTCAAAGTGGCTCAAGTGTTGTGTTCATCAATGGACCATCTGATTTCTCAGTTTCCTCGAGATTATCATTTGTCACAATGCCATCAATCATAGATGAGTCATCAAAAACAGTGGCACAAACTTTTCTAGAGGTCCTATCGTTCACAAATCCAAAACCCTCTGCTTAATCCAATACGATAGCCATAAGAGGGCTCACACCACAACGAGGTTAACTCATCTAACAAATGTGCCCGGAGAGTTCTATCTAGTTGAAAGTCAAGCTCAAGATTGAAACGCAATGGCTTGAACTAGAACGAAAAAGTATGGCAAAGATGTTGCGTGAGTATGAAAAGTGGGAACAAGCAACACTCAAGAAGGCACAAGAAGCATTGGACCTTCGCAGCCTTCGGGAAGTCTTCTATGAGTTGGGAGATAGGTGGGAATTCGATCAAGCAACAGGCGCTTGGCTATCTGAGGGTAAACCACTTGATACTGTTGGGTTAATACTGAAGATGCCGGGATTTAGGCAAAAAAAGGAACGGTATGTACTCTATGCTGTAATGGCTTATTCTAAGGGATTCACCCAGCAATTTGATCATCTTGGAGACAAAGAACGAATCATAGTGGAACATGATACCAATACCGGACAGTTGCTTGCCTGGTCAACGACCGGACATGGTGCAATGGACCTGTATCCTAATGACCTTTCATCCTTCAAATCTCTTGAAAATGCTCTAAAGCGTTGTTTCCTTGTAGCTCAGCCTGGTGATCACGCATTAAGACTAGAGTGTCCTCAATCCTCGGGTATTCTGAATTCTATTACAAAACGTCTGTGGGACATTGCAGGAGGAATAACCAAATTTGATGTTCAACCAATTGATGTTCTGACCTCTGAGGATATTGAAAAATCTCTAGATTTCAAATTTCATCGATACGCAAAATCAGTTGTGGAACTTGACAAAATCTGGAAACAACTCAGTGGTGGCACTGTTGAAAAAGCGAAGGAGAAGGTCCTCGATAAGATTCCTGATCATATCGAAGAAAGAGATAAGAAAACACTTCGGAAGATTGAGGGACTTCTTCACATTCTCTGGTTTAGACCTCCAGTGGAACAAATTCCTTTCATTCAAAGGATGCATGAAGAATTAGCATACGAACCAACACCAACTGAAGTCCAGAAAACACTTGTTCCTTACATCGGGGAGCTCGCATATGCTCTGACAGACATCACAGAGAAAGCAAAGTATCTAAAATGGAAGAGCGTCATAGAAAAGAAAGATTTCAGCAGTGGTGATATCTTCAAGGGTTTGGAACTCTCTCAACTGGCAAAGGAAGCATTCGTTGTTGCATTAGAAGATATCCTTCGTGAGCACACTTTAGCATACATTGGATACCCTGAGAAAGCGACCATGAAAGACAAAGCACTCCGAGTCCTGCTTAGTACAGTCATACTCCCAATTAGACTTGGAACATCTTTCAGGGAGAACCTTTTCAGATGGTTAAACAAAGTCATTCGCAAGATCCATCCATCTGAGAATGAAGAAAATGATAGTGATGCTGAAATGTCCGATAATGATGATAAAAAGACCTGACTAGATGAGTAACCTAGTGTGAGAACAAGTCCAAGAGCTCAGAAACTTCACCAATAACAATAGTCCCCTCGGGTGCCTTTCTTGCTTCTTCTGGATCTGCCCATGTTGTAAGAATTGGAATCATCCCTGCTCGTTGAGCTGCTTCAATATCCGCATCGACCCTGTTGCCAACGAAGGCACATCGTAGAGGATTTACTCCGATATCTTCCGCTGCAAGAATCAAAGTATAGGGATTGGGCTTCGAATATCCAGGGACTGATGTCCATTGAACTGTAGAAAGCAGATGAAGAATTCCCCATTTTTCAAGTAGTTTAGTAGGGTCGTCAGCACGACGTGTACAGATTCCAAGATCGTAGCCTCTGCTCTTCAATTCTAAAAGTGTAGGGACTGTTTCTGGTCTAAGTAATTCCCATGTATCCAGTGCTTCTTTCCACAACC
>WOR8_10007241_pt1 | contig 10565 bp, 5 predicted proteins | sample DeeMarSeWOR38_10_FD_19890 | JGI IMG/M metagenome (IMG submission 19890)
ATACAGAAGCACCTTTTATCAGTATTGGAGATCCTTGCGGAAAAGGTAGAGGTGCTCTTGCAAAGGTTGTTCTCAATAATTATAATGGGGGAGGACAAGGTTCTGGTCTTGGTTTAGATTCTAGCATCATAGATGCTTCAACATTATTAACTGGTTCCGCATCAGGTTTAAGTAATGGACAACCAATAACACTTCCACAAACTCAAACAACTCCAACAGATCAGTCAATCGGTCAAACTGGAGTTGGTGGTCAGGTTCCTTCTGCTGGAAATGATGGATTTACTGGTACTCCTATAGAAGTTTTATTGCTTTCTCCTGGAACAGGTTATTCAGATGGTTCTGATGTTCCTACTACAGGTGGAACTGGTGAAGGATTAACTGTCAATATAGAAACTACTATTGATGCAACATTAGGAGGTATTATTGCCGATATTGCACAACCACCTGCACCAGATATTAATAAAGATAGAACAGTAAGAATTGTTGAAGGTATTAAATTAACTGCAGGAGGAGTTCCAATACAAATTGGAGCACCAGAATTTACACAACCATCAAATTTATCGAAAACTGATTACGATAGAATTGTAAATAATTTTGATGCTATTGATATTGATGGTGATGGATTTATTACAAATACTGATGCCACATTACTTCAAGCAGCTGCTGCAGGTGTTACAGACTTTAGTTTTATTACTTTTCCTTCCGGAGCAACAAGAACAACTAATGCAGAAATATTGTCACATATTGGTATTCATACTGTAGGTGGAACAGGTGCACTTGATGTGAGTAATAATGGAGTTTTAGGTGTTATTGATGTATCATTAATTTTAAGATTCGTAGCTGCAAATCCAAGTAGCGATGTTGCAAATGTTCCGACAAAAACTTTAACTGTTGGGGGCACTGGAGGAACTCCTGTATTTGCAGGAGAACTTCAAGTTACCGCAGGTGGAACGGGAGGTATTCCTGTTGTTAGTGAAGTAAGTAATGTCAAATTGACTTCAGGCATAAAAGAAATTAGAGCAGGTGCTACTGGCGGAGAACCAGTCAAAGCAGGAGCATTTGGTGGAAGAATAATTACTATGGATGGAACTAGAGTGACTGTTGGCAATCCCCTCGCTGCTACTGGTGGTGCTGGTAGTGTTCCTGGAAACCTTTCTGCTAGTGGAGAATTTGTTATTGCATATCAAGAAAAAGAAGTTACTGCCGAATATCAAGGAAATGAAACTGATCCAGAAGAAATTATTGATGGTTCTATAGTTTCTGTTCAAATATTTGATCCTGGAGAAGGTTATCAAGTTGGGGATATTTTAACAATTGATGATGGGAGTGGAGCAACAATTAGAATCGAAAAGGTTCAAGGTCCCACTTTAGAATTATTAGATAAGGATACAGCATCACCTGGAGGAGTTGCAAAAGTTATAATTCTTGAACCAGGAGAAGGATATTTATCCAATTCCGATGGCGATGAGGGTGGTGATGGAAGAATTTGGAAAACTAAGGACCAAACCTCTGTAAGAAGAGAAAATTTTGATTATGATAGACCATACAATCCTGGTCAAATTGTTAAGTTAAATCCAGGAGATGAAGTATCTCTTCCCGTAGGAACTTCTGAAAAAATATTTGATACTAATGGAAATGTTTTAGAAACTATTCCAGGAGGAGTTTCTTATAAAGTTTCAAATTCCGCAGAAATTACTGCTCCAGAATTTCCAGATATTGATGATATTCCTCTACAATTTGCAACTGCCGGTAATGGACAATATCCGATTATCTTATGTTTGGATGAAATTTATATTAAAAATTCTGGATTCGATTACAGTCCAGGAGATAAAATTGTAATGGAACCTAATTATGGAGCAGTTTTAGAACCAGTATTTGATGAAAATGGTTCTCTAGCAAAAGTTAATATCATTAAGAATTCGGAAGGTTTTACAGATGTTCCCGAAATCTTTATAGATAGTGAAACTGGATATAATGCCGAACTTATTCCAGTATTTTCAGTATGTAGAATTGGTGATCTTCTTGAAGATGATATTCCACCAGGACAAAATATTATTTCCGTTGTAGATTGTGTAGGTAAATTTTAATGGCAAATAAATTACAAAGAAATTATCACGCGCATAGAAAAGGGACTAAAGATAGTGAAACTATCAGAGGACACGTCCATAATGATAATGTACTATCTGCATATATGGTTCGTAGTGGATATGATTATAGACATTATGTTACTCTTGATGCAGATAAAGGTAGACAGGGTTGGACTATTATTCGTTGCCCAGGAGCATTTGAACTAAAGGCAGGTGATGATATTCCTTATAATAAGTTTGGAATTTATCTTGAGGCAATCAATGGAGATATTGTTTTAAGAGCAAAAAATGGAAGAATTAAATTAGATGCTGAGAATATTGATTTATTTGCAGAAGGAACTAAAAATAATGCTGGAGTTATTAATTTAGAATCAAATGAGCAAATTAATTTAACAACAAAAAATCTAACAATTAATGTTGATTCTGTTGCTAAATTCTTTTCTTCTGGATCTCTACAATTAGTTGCCGATGCATCTTTGGATATTTACGGAGGTCTTGTTGATGTTGCAACTTCAGCACAAAAGATAAAAGCATCTAAATTTCCATCCAGAATTTCTAAGATACATAATAAAAAGAACTTTGTTTAGTATATAAACCAATGTCAGCTAGTTTTGATGATTTATCAGTTGGAAAGAGACTTTTTATAGGTAAGGGAAATCCCGAACTTCTTGGTAGAGGACCTTTTGAAATCAGGGGGTCAATGTACTGCGAATCTCCTGCAGTATTTGGAAGAGCAAATCAGTTCCCAAATGTTTGGGCAACTGTAATGATTGGAAAGATGGGTAATAGAGATTCTCCTCCACCATTTGTTCCGGGATTTTTGCCAAGTTGTTTTGGTCCAGTAAATCACTCTCCATATTCTCTTGCGGTTAGGGGAGATGCTGTAGTTTTTAATCATCTTGATGTTGCAAAAGACGTTACTGCTGGAAGAAAAGTAAGAGCTTTGGGTTTGGAAGCAATTGGAGACGTTGTCGCTGGATGTGGATTGCATAGATTATCAATTAAAAAGGATTTTGATATTAAACATCCAACAAAAGAAGGTTGGAGACTTACTCATTCTTGCGTCGAAGGACCTGAAGCAGCAGTATATGTTAGGGGAAGAGTTAAGAATAAAAAAGAAATTAAACTTCCTGGATATTGGAAAAATTTAGTTGATGTTAAAACAATTACAGTTAATTTAACACCAATTGGATCTCACCAAGATGTTATTGTGAAAAGGTGGGATGATGAAAAAATATACTTACAATCTAATGGAGGACTTCCTATAGATTGTTTCTATTATATTATGGCGGAAAGAATTGATACGGAAAAATTAATTCCAGAGTACGAAGGTAATATTGAGGATTATCCTGGAGATAATAATCAAAGGTCAATTGTAGGATACAATTACGACATTAAAAAATAATATACATAAAACAATAGGCAATAAGATATGACCGAAGAAGAGTTAGAAGAACTTCTAGAGGAAGAGGGGTTTGTAGATTCTGAACCAGTACCAAATCTCCCAAGAAACTATCCAGAATATTGGATAGTAGATCGTGCTACAGGAATTGTTGGGATAGGAACAGCAGATCCAGTAAATGCTAGATTTCATATTGTCGATGATAGAGAAACTCCAACCGTTAGAATAATTCAAAAAGGTCGTGGAGATTCGCTCTTAATTGATAATAGACGTCTTTCCGATCAAAATGGTCCACCAACAATTCCATATCTTAACATAAAGAATGATGGTAGAATTGGTATTGGAACATCTCAACCATTATCAGAAATTCATTTAATTACTGATGCAGAGAATAGTAATATTTTAATCGGAGAACTTCCTGATAATACTGGTTCCGCAACAGACTCTGGAATCTCATTTACTGGACTTGCAAACACCGTAACTTCCGCACTCTTCACTGAAGTTGATGGTGCTCTGATTTCATTAGGAGCAAATGTTGGTCAAGCAGGTATTGTAGATACTAGTCGAGTTGGTGGTATTATTCGTATTGATACTAGAAAGACTGGCGATTTAGGAGTTGGTGCTAATCCTGGCACTGGAAATTCTAGCTGTTTTACAATCAAAGGAGTTGGGATTGGTGAAAGTATTGGTGATGAATATACTGCATATACAACAAATTTAGATACTGGTGATACATTCATTGCACCTGATAGAGGTGATGTTTTTGTAGTTGCATTCTCAACATCAACTTCACTTGGAGTTGCAACAGACAGAGTAATACCTTATTATAGATTCTATAACAACGGAAACGCAGGTATTGCTGGAACACTAACTCTTCCCGATATATCAGAAATAACTTTAGGAATTTCAAGTGATTTAACTTTATTCCATGATCCAGTTACAGAAAATAGTTATATTATTGAAGATAATCCAAATGGATCTCTTGTAATTGCTGGTGACAATATTGAGTTTAGAGACACTTCTTTAGCAGATTTGTATGCACAATTCAATACTGATAGTGGAGTAGAACTATTTTTTAATAATGAGAAAAGACTTGAAACTGTTGGAACAGGCATTTCAATCTTTAGTGGATTAGCAGGAACATCAAATGTTGCAACTATTTTTGGTCCTTCAGAAATAGTCATTGATCCATCACCAATAGGTGTAGGAACTACAAGTGGTCTTGTAAGAATTAAGGGTGACTTGTATGTAGAAGGAAGACAAACCATTATCGATTCTACAGTAGTTACTATTGCTGATATTCAAATTGGAATTGGAACTTCAGTTTCCTTAGACAATAATCTACTTGATACTGGTGGTATTACAATTGGTCTCGGAACCATTCAAAAGAGTTTTACTTATAACTTAGCATCAGATTCTCTAAAATCTTCAGAGAATATTGACTTAGGTATTGGAAAAACTTATAGAATTGATGGAAATGATGTCTTAAGTGCCACAACTTTAGGAACGGGAGTTACTGATTCTTCTCTAACTAATGTAGATACTTTAATTGATTTAGAGGTTATTGGAGTAACTTCAATCGGCGTATTGCCAATTGGTGGTGGTCCTGGATTTTCATCACCAACGGATGATTTTACTGTTTATCTACCTTCAAGATTTGATAATACGGCAGAGTTTGATAATAGAGTAAACTTTGACAATACAGTAATTATTGGAGAAGATATTGCGGTTGCTGTTCCACTTGACGAATTAACAGTAAATTCAATCTCTACATTTAGAAGTGGTTTAACCGCAAATAATATTACAATTCAAGGGACTGAAGGAACTACTGTTGCTGCCGGAGTAGGAAGTCTTACAGTTGCTGCTATTAATATTGAAGCAAACACGATTGATGGTGGTTTGGGAAATAAGGGTTATGTTTTAACTTCAACAGGTTCAACTGAATATAATAATACTGGAATTGGTCTTTCTTGGGTTGATATTGATACTGATATTAGCATAGTAACCTATGATTCTCCTGCTGGCGGTGTTGCTTCTCCAAATGCAGCATTTCGTTTAGCAACAACGCCAACAACCAATCCCACAACTCCTGATGAACCACTTGGAGTAACAACAGCGGTATTTGTTTCTGATGGTGGATTGGAATATAATCACCAAACAAATGTTTTATCCGATAGGAATGGAAAATATAGAGCAATTCCTCCAGGAAATAACCCCCCATTAGGAATAACTAATGATTATGTTGGAAGACACGTCATTATAACTAGTTTTAGTCCTGCTACTGGAGTTGGAGCTTCATTTCAAAATGGGTTTTTCTCCAAAGGTGATGCAGTTACTATTGTAAATACGGTAGGCGGTGCAACATCTCCTCAAGTAGATGTTGGTTGGACTGACCCAGCAAATCCAGGAACTTTTATTATATCACCATTTGAAGGTGGAAAAACTACAGTTTCAATGATTCCATTTGCTATTGCAACTTTTTTATGTATAGATGATCAACCACCTGGTAGTACAACATTTGTCGTAGCGGGAAGCGGGATATTTTAACATGGCTATAATGCAAGCTTTAATATTTGGCGCTGGTTTGCCAGAAGATGAATTCTATGAGACGAAAGAAGATGAGTTTGATCCTGATAATAAACCACAAATTTCAGTCATTCCAGTTACACCAGATTCTGAGCAAAGATTCCCACCAGTTTCAGTCCCATTACTTAATATTGACCAGATAACTATTGATGGTGCTTTAACAGTTGAAATGTGGGGTGGTGGAGGATCCTCTGGAGCAACCAGAGAAGGTCGGTCTGGATCTGGGGGTGCAGGAGGATACTCTAAGATTATTATCCCAACAAGAACTTTGGGAAACTATACTAATGGATCTCTTATTGTCCGAGTAGGTGGAGGTGGTGGTGGAAATATTTCCACTACTGCTACTGGCCCTACTCCTTATGCACTACCTTTTGATGAATATCTGGGAGATGATCGATTAAATATTGCACCAATACAAGCAGTGGCAACAGCACAAATAAGTAATGAAGTTACTTTAGGAAATATTCAATCTATAGGAGAAAGTACATCGGTTTCTGCAAGAACAGTAGGTAGTATATCCCCCGTAAGTCAAGCTTCTGGTTCTGCTATAACTTCTCTCACTTTATCAGCACCATTACAAGTAGGTGACTACCTTTTTGTTGCTTCATCAGCTGACGATGGTGACTTTAATGTAATTCCCGGATTTACTACTATAGACAGTAATTTAGCACTTCCAGATACTTCTCCAGGGCCAGGCACCCCTGACCCTATAGCGCCAGGGACATTTAATGGTCCTTCATATCTTTTACAATATAAAGTTATAGCTGCTACTGACACAGCACTACTAACTTCTCCTACAATATTAAGCCCTTTGGATGCAACTACCACCACTGGGAAAACTGCTTCTCATATTGCATATGCATTTAGAGGAGTAAGTGCAACTAATGGATTTTTTACTCAAGGAACGGCAACAAATACAACCAATAAAACAAATAATATACCTCTTCCAAATTTTACTGCAGACATTAATGAGTGTACTTTACTGTCTTTTGGATTTCTTGATGATACAAATTTAGGATCTTTTAGTTCAACTATAGGTGGATATAATGTAGGACCAATTGCATCTTCTAATAATAGTCCAGCAGGTATTGTAAGAAAAACTGGAATTACTATTGATGGTGTTGGTGTTAGTACCTTTATACAAGATCAAGATGCTTCGGGAACTCCAGTAACATTTGATATTGGAGGTTTAGCCGCAGGTGATTTTGTTCTTGTTGCTGCTGTTTCAGATGGTCAAGCGCCAAATACTTTTGGTCCTGGATTTACTGAGTTTGCAACTCCACCTTTATCTTCACCAAACGTAAGATATGGATATACTTTTGCTGCAGGAACTACAGTAACAGTGGAAAATACCGATAATGCTTTTGGAGGTAATGATAATATTGCATATTCAGTATTAGTTTTTACTGGTGTTGATGAAGAATGTCCATTAGACGTAAATCGCACAAATGATGATGGTTTTGGTTTTCCAAACCCACCAAATATAACACCAATAACTGATGGATGTATGCTTGTTGCTCTTGGATTTCTTGATGATGATGTAGTTAATCCGGCAAATGTTAGTGCTCCTGCAGGATTTACTTTAGGTCCAATTTCGGCAACAGATCAGACCGGTGGTGATTCGTCATCTGTTTCAACAGCTTATCGTTTATTAACTGCTGGAGCAAACACTACTCAGACTGTTGGTACATTTACTAGTACAGACAGTAATGATGATGATGCTTGGATATCTTACACACTTGCTCTCAGACCAAAGAGAATAGATTCTTCTGTGTTTGCTGCATATAGAACAGGTTTTAGTGGGCAAAATTTAAGCGGTGGATCTTTTGTAACCACTGCAACTGAGAAAGCAACTAGTGCTGGAATTTCTATCATATTAAGACCGACAGAATCTTTTACTGGTTCAACATCTATGTCATATCCAGCTGGAGTTGTTGCTGGAGATATGGTAATAACAGCATCAGTATCCGATGGTGGCACTATGAATATACCTTCTGGTGGGGGATGGTCTACTATCATACAAAATAATGCTAATCCATCTATACAATTATCATATAAGTTTTATGATCCTGTTACCGATGGCACATTAATTAACGGTCTTTCTGCTACAGGAAATAAAAATGGCAATCCACTTGGAATAACAGGAACAGCATCAGCAAGGCATGTAGCATATGCATACAGAAATGTTAATAGTTCCACACTTTTTCCTGTACTTTTTTCTGTACTTCAGTCTGGAAGCAGTGCTTCTCCAGATCCCACTTCTTTTGACGTACCAGATTCTTCAAATTATGCATCCATTCCATTTTTGTTTATTGGAAATAAATCACTACCTTCTGCATCTATTACTCAACCTACAACATATACGAAAGGAACTGCATATGCAACAGGAAGTAATAGTACTGGATTTAATGAGGCCACTGTAATAAATGCTATTAAAAATTTACCAAATGAAAATGAGGATAATCCTTCTCCATTCAATTTGCCGGGGGTAAATTCATACAAATTAATTACTCTTGGTCTTGTTCCTTCAGCAACTGCAGGATCATTTACTGGAGAATTACTAATACCCGGATATACTTCACAAAGTGGAGATCTTATTATATCTACGTCTGTCACTGATAATGGAGAACCAGCAATACCTACAAGACAAGGTCCTTCACCAACATCATATGTCCAACTTGCTCGACAAAATGGAAATGGTGCAAATCCAGGATATCAATTATCATATAGATTTACCGCTGCCGGTGAAACTGGAGTATCTAATCTATCTACAAATTTTGGAAATAGAGGTACTGCTCATTTTGTTCAAGTTTTTAGAGGAGTTTCGCCAGTATCTCCCATAGTTACAAGTGACAATGGATCAGGAACTACTATAACGTTTGCAGATGCTTCAACAGTTCGTCCAGATGAACTTATTGCAACTGTTTCATTTGTAGATGATAAAAATGTTACTGCTACTGGTCCAGCAGATTACATTACACCAATTGCAACATCTGTTGGAACAGGAGTTGATTCAACAGAAGGAGGGACAATTTTATTCAATTACAATGGAGTTCCATCAGTTCCATTAGAAACTCCTGGCAATTTAAGTATTTCAGAGGGTGATAATTGGGATAGTTTTACTATTAGACTGTCCCCAAGAATTACCAATAGATTTCAAGGATCAATTAATCAAGCATATGGAGGATCTAGTGGAGGATATACTGCAATATATGATGGTCTCACTGGAGATCTTTTGGCATGTGTTGGTGGTGGCGGTGGTGGTGGAGGAGGTACTTTCGGAAATCCTGTTTTCGCTCCTGTTAATAGTCAACAATATTTGACACCCAATTGTAAGGCAGGTAATGGTGGAAATGGTGGCGGTGTAAATCAATCTGGCACTAACGGTACTGATGGAGATGCATATATTGTCACAAATCCAACATTTAGTTCTGCTATTGGTGGAATTGGAGGTGGTGGTGGAACGTTGACTTCCGGTGGGGCAGGTGGTCAAGCATATTCTGTTAACTATGTAACCGTTCCTCCTACACGAACAAATATTGCCATATTAAATCCAGGAGAATCTGGAGTTGATATTAATACAACTACTTCAGGTGGTAGAGGAGCAAATTCTCCATATAATAATGCAGAGATTCCTCTCCAAGGTGCTAATGCAACTGGAGGATTTATTGGAGGACGTGCTGGTGGAGCTACAAGAAGTCGCACACCTTTTAGAAATCCGGGTACAGGTAGAGATTGTGGTGGCGCTGGTGGTGCCGGATATTTTGGTGGTGGTGGAGGGGGAGTTGGAAGTTATGGTGGCGGCGGCGGTGGCGGCGGTGGCAGTGGATATGCTGCTCCAGGAGTTATTGTTCTTGAATCATCTTCGGGCATTGGAACTCAACCTGGGGGTATTCTTTCACCTTTCTGGAATGGGAATGGACTTGGTGGATCTCAAGTGTCTGGTAGTACAATTCCAGGAACTGGAGGTCCAGGAACTCCATATATTCAGGCAAATCCAGGAACTAATGGTAGAGTTGTTATAACTTATCTTAGTCTTTGATTTTTTTATGCTTGACACGCCTTGGGCACCGTGCTACTATGGTTGGGTAATCAAGGGAAGCACCCAGATGAATGATGAGTATCTGACTCGATGCGTGGTGGACCCCATCAAGCGCACTGTGTACATCTATTCCAGTGAGGGGTCAGAAAAGGAAGTGGTTTGTGATACCACCGAAGAGTTTATGAATGTGCTAAAATTTGTTCGTACCACACTGGGAGAAGACACTCTCGCATACGCAAATCCACTATGAATCCAACCAAAATTGACTCTTTAATTGAACAAAGAGTAAAAACAACGCCACAAAATGTTAAAGAAGCAAACGAGGCACTGTTTCGTGCTAAAATGACCGTACCCGCAGCAGCAAAGCACTGCGGTATGACTCATAAGGAAATGAAAATGACCTTCCAAGAGTATCTTAAGTATCATCCACCAACTTACCAAATGGACT
>WOR8_10007245_pt1 | contig 10564 bp, 6 predicted proteins | sample DeeMarSeWOR38_10_FD_19890 | JGI IMG/M metagenome (IMG submission 19890)
GTGATCGTGGGTTATAGTGAGGGAAGCATTGTTGCAACAAAGCTTCTGCCTTTGATTGACGCCGAAGCATGCATACTGTTAGGCTCTGCTTCCCAGCAATTTGACTTTTTCAATGGTTCATGGGAAGACTGGCCAACAGGCAAGGCATATCAAAGAATTGATGGCTTAACAGATGAAGAGATAAAGCTCGAGTATGAACAATGGAGTGATATCATGAGATCACTCACTACCATGGATGAAGCGTATTTTGAGAATGTGTATAAGAAAAGCAATCCTCACGGGTTTGGCTTTTCTCCATGGGAATCGTTTCGTATTGACCGTGAGGTGCAGTTCTATAATTCTACTGAGAATGTAGTAAATTCAGGCGTACCATTACTTATTGTCATAGGCGAGAATGACAGAGCAATGCCGGTTGAGCTTGCGGAAAGAACATATAATGAGCTTATTGCAGCTGGCCATAACGCTCATTATCATATGATTCCGGGCGAAACTCACCAGTATAACAAGTATGATGTTTTTTTAGTCATGCATTCATGGCTTAACGGAGAGATTTCACTTGACCCTGATAATTTTGATAAGGAGATTGTCGAAAGATACATGCAGTTATCTTCTGTGACATCAGCGATAAACGATCTTCCATGGGAACGAACTTCTGCCCATATTGACTCATTATTTAGAGAGGCTGTCAGGATTGGCTATGACCAGCCTGATAGATGGTTCAAGCTAGGTCTGGTTCTTTTCGGGAACGATTATCTGGATGAATCTTTAGGTGCATTTGAAAGGGCGTCTGACCCTGATTTTGTATTATACTATGCAGCTTTAGTATGGCAGGGCCATATCAATGATATGTTTGGTAACAGAGAACAAGCACTGGATTTCTACAGGCAAGGTCTAGATAATTACCCTGGTTTCCCTGTACAGCATGATCAATGGCGTATGGTCCTTTCTGATGAATACATCAAGAATAGGCTGGAGAACCCGTTCAAAGGTATAGAATGATCCCGGTTTTTGCATTCAGGCAAATTCATATAATATGATTTATTGTAAACTTTCAACATTAAGGGGCCAGATTTAAGAAATATTCACTGATAAATAGGTTGGAAGGCATAGATACGCAAAACTAATTTAACATTAACATGATTTTATAAAAATCAATATATCATGAAAAAAAAGGATCAAAAGAAATTAAGGAGTGCGGAATGGTTTTCACCACAGGATGAAAAAACAGGATTTATACATCGTTCGTGGATGAGGAACCAGGGCTATCCGGATGATCATTTCAGGGGAAGACCGGTAATTGGGATCTGTAATACCTGGTCAGAGCTTAATCCCTGTAATGGACACTTGCGTGAGATCGCCGAATTCGTCAAACGCGGCGTTCTTGAAAAAGGGGGATTTCCACTGGAATTTCCTGTCACAAGTACAGGGGAAGTTTTGATGCGTCCTACCGCGATGCTTTTCAGAAACCTGGTAAGTATGGATACCGAAGAAAGTATCCGCGCCAATCCCCTTGATGGGGTAGTATTGCTTACCGGGTGTGATAAAACAACACCGGCCACACTTATGGGAGCCTGCAGCGTGGATCTGCCTACCATTGTGGTTCCCGGAGGCCCGATGTTAAACGGAATATACAAGGGCGAGCGGATCGGTTCGGGTACTTTCCTCTGGAAAATAAAAGACAAGGTGAAAACGGAAGGCTATACACAGGAAGATCTGATCGAAGCTGAGATATGCTCGGCCAGAAGTGCGGGACATTGCATGACGATGGGTACTGCTTCCACCATGGCATGCATGGCCGAATCCCTGGGTTTAACACTTCCCGGAGCTGCTGCCATCCCGGCTGTGGATTCCCGGAAAAAGGTACTGGCTCAAATTTCCGGAAGAAGGATCGTGGAAATGGTGGAAGAGGATCTGAAACTTTCAAAAATCCTTACCCGAAAGGCCTTTGAAAATGCCATCAAGGTGAATGCAGCTGTCGGAGGATCCACTAATTTCGTTATACATCTCCAGGCAATTGCAGGTCGTATAGGAGTGGATATCAGTCTTAAGGATTTCGATGAATTGGGAAGCAAAATTCCGTTGCTCGTAAATCTGATGCCTTCTGGTGAATATCTGATGGAAGATTTTTATTATGCGGGAGGATTATCGGTGGTCATCAAGGAATTAGAGGGCCATCTTCATAAAGATGCAATAACAGTGAACGGGAAGCCAATCAGCAGTAATTATCAGGATGCCGAGTGTTATAACCGTGAAGTGATCACCAAACTGGATACACCCTTCAAGAAAAACGCCGGAATAGCCGTCCTGTATGGTAATTTATGTGAGGATGGCGCGGTCATAAAACCATCCGCCGCCACGGATAAGCTGATGGTTCATAAGGGCCGTGCAGTAGTATTCGAGACCATAGAAGAATACCATGCAAAAATTGATAATCCTGCCCTTGAAGTCGATGAAAACAGTATACTGGTACTGAAAGGGGCCGGGCCCGTGGGATACCCAGGTATGGCGGAAGTAGGCAATATGGACCTGCCTGAAAAGATCCTGAAAAAAGGCATAAGAGATATGGTAAGGATCTCAGATGCCAGAATGAGTGGCACGGCTTTCGGTACCGTCGTGCTACACATCTCTCCTGAATCGGCAATAGGTGGCACACTGGCCCTTGTTAAAAATGGCGATACGATCATTCTTGATGTCCCGAATCGCAGATTGCATCTGGAGGTTGATAAGGATGAACTGGAGCGGAGAAAAGCCATTTGGGCAGCACCTGTGCCCCATACAAACCGGGGATATGTAAGTTTGTACATAAATAATGTTCAACAGGCTCACCTTGGAGCAGATCTGGACTTTTTAGTGGGAAAATCTGGGTCAATTGTTAAAAGAGATGTTCATTAAACACACCATCTTATGACCATTTTTTTATTGATCGCAAGTGTGGTCTTAATGATCCTGCTCACGTCAAGGTTTAATCTTCACCCTTTTCTGGCATTATTTACTGCTTCCATATTTTACGCTTTATTCTCAGGTATGCCCCTGAACCTTATCCTTGAATCCATAAACAAAGGATTTGGATCAACCCTGGGCCAAATTGGCTTAATCATTGTATTCGGGGTAATTATAGGTTCTTTTCTCGAACATTCGGGTGGTGCTTATAAACTTGCCGAAATGGTATTGCGATTCATAGGCAGAAAAAGAGTGTATGAAGCAATGGGCCTGGTTGGGTTTGTGGTATCCATTCCGGTGTTTGCAGACAGCGGATTTATCATCCTTAATCCCTTGAATAAAAGCATTTCGAAAGAAGCCGGTCTCTCTATTGCCGGAACTGCAACGGTGCTTATGCTTGGACTACTGATATCTCATGTTTTAATCCCCCCAACCCCTGGGCCCATTGCAGCAGCTGGTATTCTTAATGCGGACGTCGGCCTTGTTATGCTGGTCGGTATCGTAATCGGACTACTCACATTATCAATAGCCATCTTTTTTTCCAGGAAAATCCTTTCTAAAATTTATATAGATCCAAATCCTGAGATTTCAGAGAACGAGATCAGGCAAAAAATTGAAAAAGCTCCCGGTGCGGTAAAATCATTTCTTCCCATCCTTATACCTATTTTGTTAATTGTAACAAGATCAGTTTTAAACCTCAGCTTTTCTGAATTAGAATCACAGGGTTATTTGGTGCAAATAATAGATTTTCTGGGCAATCCGGTAATTGCGCTGGCAATCGGTATGCTTATTTCATTTACTTTACCAGACAAACTGGATAAAAAAATATTTTCTTCTTCAGGATGGGTCGGTAAATCATTGGGTGATGCCTCGACCATATTGTTAATCACAGGTGCGGGAGGAATATTTGGCACTATATTGCAGAACAGCGGTATAGCAGATACAATTACGGGTTTATTGGAAGATGTTAATCTCGGAATATGGCTCCCATTCATTTTATGCGCTGGCATTAAAACAGCCCAGGGTTCATCGACAGTTGCCCTGATTACAACGGCATCAATAATGGCTCCAATACTTTCCTCACTGGGTTTCGATACCGAAATTCAGAAGGCCCTGGTTGTCGTGGCCATAGGTGCCGGAGCTGCTGTTGTATCCCACGTGAACGACAGTGGTTTCTGGATAATGATCCAGTTATCCGGCATGGATGTAAAAACAGGATACAGAACGTATACTCTCGGGTCATTTATAGTGGGAACTTCTGCTGCAGTGTTCATTTTCCTGGTAACTTTATTTGTATAATATGGCAACCATGCGAGTGCATGGTGAAGCAGGATTTTTTCTATATTGGATAATACTGGATATTGTAAAATGACAGCATTTATAATTGTGAACTACATCCCGGGCATAATCTTTTTAACCAACTGTATAAACCGATTACATTATGGGAAATACAAAACGTCTTGTCCAGATTCTGGATAGTAAAGGTAATGCCAGAAAAGTGGCACTCGTGATTGAGCCAAAACTTATCCTGATCAATAATTTTTCCACCGCTTTCGATCTTGTATCCCGGGCAATCAAATCAGAAGTTTCCCTGACACAACTGATAGACAGCCACATTTCTTCCTCAACACTTGATTATGATGAAGTGTATGAAGGCAAGTCCGGATGGAAAATATTGCCCTCATTTGATCATCCGTATGACCCAAACAACTGTATGATTACAGGAACCGGCCTGACGCATAAAGCAAGTGCTGAAAGCCGGCAGAAAATGCATGAATTGCTGGAAAAAGATGAACTTACGGATAGTATGAAAATGTATAAATGGGGACTGGTAGGCGGCCGACCTACGGAAGGGAGTATCGGAGTACAGCCGGAGTGGTTTTATAAAGGTAATGGAGATCAGCTCAAAGGACACGGAGATAATTTACAAATTCCTCCCTACGCTGACGACGGAGGAGAGGAACCCGAAATTGTCGGGATTTATTATAACGATCCTGAAGGTAATCCCTGGCGGGTGGGTATTTCTACCGGCAACGAGTTTTCAGACCATATAATGGAAAAGAAAAATTATCTGTACCTGGCCCCTTCAAAGATCCGGGATTGTGCCATCGGACCGGAATTAGTTATTAATCCGGATCTTAAAAACATTAAAGGCAGGGTCAGTATATACAGAAACATGAATATCCTTTGGCAAAAACCAATTCGTACCGGCGAGGACAATATGGCCCACAGCATCGATAATCTGGAATACCATCATTTTAAATATAAAAGTCACAGGCTACCCGGTCAGGTGCATATTCATTTTTTCGGAGCTGATTCCATCAGCTTTGCTGATGGGATCAGGCTAAAGGACAATGATGTGATGGAGGTTCAATGGCAAAAAATGGGCAGGTCTCTGAGAAATCCTGTAAAAATGATAACCAGCCAGGAACAAACATTAAAAATAAACAGATGTTATTAGTATTTTTTATGGTATCATTTGAATGTATTTTTTGTCCAATTAAAAATACTTCTATCAATTTTTCCGGTAATCCATCATATTTTAACCCCGATTATTCATAAATTATTTTTATAATAGTTTGCCAACAATATAAAACTCATATATTTTCAAATAAATACGTAAGGATTATATTATTAGTAATATGAGGAATTTCACCAGGAAAGCTTCGGAGGTCCGAGGTGGGCCCACAAGGGCTTGCTTTAAATGTTATAATATATGGATATATGCAAGTATGACCCAGCAAATTATTTTAATCGGAAGTATGTCAAGTTATAGTTAATTTTGTATGTCTAAAATTTAAAAACTATAATCGGAATCATAACTCAAAATCTTCCGAAACCTGTTTTTCAATTGTATTTCTCAACAATTCTTTCTCGTCTTTCGCACGTTTAATAATCCGTATAAATTCCGGATTATCATAGAGATCCTTAAACAATGGATCTATCTCAGCATATATTTCCAGTCCCGAAGTAAACTGATGCTTTTTTAGATGTTCAAATGCCTTATCATATTCTTTCAAAAAAGCATATATGCCAGCCAGATTATAATGCGGGTCATTTCGCTCGACGCGTCCAAGTTCAAGTTCTTTTTCAAACTCGTTGATCTGGATGTCAAACATGAGTTTTGCCGAGTCCTGTTTCCCGATCTTCCACAAGGCGTATGCATACCGGTGCCTGTAATTATAATGACCAGGGTCTCTTTTTGTAAGCTCCCGGTATATTTCAACAGCTTTTTCAAAATCCTGTAAATGGTGACAATATATCTCCGCCTTATTTCTTAAAGCAAGGATTTCATTAAATTCCGCTATCTTTTCTGCCGCATTCAAAGCCTCCTTGGCATTTCCAAGTATTAAATTGGTATGTGTATTAATCCAATATGCAAAACCCAATGCCGGCTTTCTGCCTTCGCCCAATTCTATTGCTCTTTGACTATAGAAGAAAGTTTTACTGAAATCCAGAAGATCAAGATAAGCCCTTGCTAAATAACAATAGCGTAACGGAAGAAATATTGAATAGGGATCCAACTGGATCGATTTCAAAATATAGGGTATGCCTGTTTCCCATTTTCCAATCCAATTAGTATAGAATCCCAACATTTCATATGCGGATGCATTATTCCTGTTTATTGTAATCGCAGTTTCCAGCTCGGTAATTCCTCTTTCGCGATTACCCGTTTCAAAGTAATATTGACCTAAAAGCCGGTGTGCCTCAGACGACTGGGGATCGAAAGTGAGCGCTTTCCGGCATAACAGAAAAACGGTATCCATGAATGTATCACTGTAGTACTCACTGCGGTAATTTCTAGCCCAATACATATCAGCAAGTTTTACATATGCAGCCGCAAAGGTTGTGTCTTCTTTTATCGCCTTATTAAATAAAGACATAGATGTATGATAATCCTGTTCCCTTCTTTGTTGCTGATAATTAATAAAATAATATTGCGCTCTCTGGTACAGATCATATGCTTCGGGATTGGATGTAGGAATTTGTTCAATCCTCTTCATTTCGTCAGGAGTGATTTTCGATTGAAGCACATTTGCAATTCTTCTTGCAATCTGGCCCTGGACCTCAAAAATATCTTTCAGTTCACTATCATAACTTTCTGACCAGATATGTTCGTCCGATTTCGTATCGATCAATTGAACAGTAACCCGGATATTATCTTCGTCCAGAAAGGTACTTCCTTCCAAGAGATAACTTACCCTGAGTTCCGATCCTATTTGTTGTGCCGGTTTTGGACTTTCCCTGTATTGTTCCATCGAAGTCCTTGAGATAACCCTTAAATCTCCAATCTTTGAGATATTCGAAAGGATGGCTTCCATCATACCATCCGATATATACTGGTTTTCCTGATTATCGCTGAAATTCTTAAATGGAAGAACTGCGATGGATTTTTCATGGATTAGAGTTTTATTATGCGGATTAATTGAGGTGTAATAAATAACGGCGAGAATAACGATCACCAAAATCACAATAGCATAGAAATATAATTTTCTCATCCTGAATCCCTCTTTAATGCCTGCTTCAGCCCCAGAAAATGCCTCGGGATTAAAAATATTTCTTTGATCAATTTCTGCTGTCTTTTGTTTGTGTATATCACCTGGTGGAAAACCGTATTGTTCATGGAAACATTTATTGAAGTAGGAAGGACTACTGAAGCCGGTGCGATAGGCAACTTCTGAAACCGATAAATTTCCATCTTTTAATAATTCAAACGCCCTGTTCAACCTGACAGAACGGATGAAAAGCGAAGTTGATAAGCCAGTGATCTTATGTAATCTGCGATGTAACTGAGACCTGCTTAAGCCTAATCCTCTCCTCAATTCATCTATGCCGAATGATTCGTCACTCAGATGATCAGAGATAATCTGCAGGGCCTTATCTAAAAGTTTCTGATCCTTTAAACTCAGTTTAATATGTTTTGATTTATCGCCCAAGGGATGTATTGGAATTCGTTTAATATCAATTTATTTGAACATTACGAAAAATAGTACTGATCTAAGAAATGTAGAAAAAGCTATGCAATAATATGTCAATAAATGCAACATCAGGTAAAGTTAAGAAACATAACCGCTATGTCTTGCATCAACTTATGTGCTTCCTTTGAATTGTCTTATAACAAAATTAAAGATTATGAAGACAATTAAATATCTCCTGACGATTTTCTTCGTAGTCATACTCTTTATTCACTTCGGATGTGAAAAGACTGAATGTCCTGATATTATCGTGGATGAAGATCCCATCACAGACATTGATGGTAATATGTACAAAACAGTTAATATTGGGAATCAACGATGGATGGTCGATAATTTGAATGTAAGCCATTTCAGAAATGGAGATCCAATTCCTCAAGCGGTAACAAATGCAGAGTGGGAACTCGCCGGTACGGAGGGAAAACCTGCATGGTGTTATTACAATAATAATCCAAATAACGCTTCTATCTACGGTAAACTGTACAACTGGTATGCAGTGAATGATCCCAGAGGTCTGGAACCTGAAGGTTGGCGTGTTCCATCAACTAAAGATTGGGCAAACCTGATTGATTATCTGGAGGGATACAATTTAGCAGGCAAGAAATTGAAATCAATGAACGGTTGGGATCTGGATGGCAATGGAGATAATTCAAGTAAATTTAACGGACTTCCGGGCGGGGGTCGCCTGGTCAATGGTGAATTTTGCGACATGGGTAATGCAGGAATCTGGTGGGCTTCATCAGAGATTTCTGCCATTACATGCTATGGATTCAATCTCAATAACTTCGATAGCAAAGTGCTCAGGGGAATATTTAACAAGGCTACGGGGTTATCGGTCCGTGCTTTGTATTGCCCGGATTGTACCGGTGATAGTACATCGGCACTTACCTTTCCGGAGAAGCTGCAGAGAGCGCTGGATGTATCCCTGGAATCGGGCAATGGAGTTGGTGTTTCAGCCGCCGTAATTATGCCTGATGGTGAAACATGGGTTGGAGTAAGCGGAGTGTCGCATGGGAAAACACCGTTGACACCGGATATGTTGTTTGCCATCGGAAGTGCTCAAAAAATGTTTGTGGGCGCGGCAATTCTTCAACTTGTCGAAGAGGGAAAGATCTCGCTGGATGATTCACTGCATGAATGGCTACCACCCTATCCCTATGTTGACAGCACAATTACTGTCCGGCAACTGTTGAATCACACCAGCGGTCTCTACAATTTTGTAGATTATCCTGATTACTGGCATGCCATTTTCAATGATCCAACAAGGATCTGGAGCATGGAAGAAGTATTTCTGACCTTTAACCGGGAACCGCTTTTCCCGAAAGGTACCGACTGGCACTATTCTCAAACTGGGTATAATATGCTACGGATGATCATTGAGAAAATAACCGGATCTGATATTTCTGCTGTTAATAGCCAACAGTTCTGGATCCCGCTGGAGCTGAATCATTCCTTTACATCAAAACAAGGTGAACTTCCTGCCGTTTTTGCCCATGGCTGGTTTGATTTAGATGGGGATGGATTTTATGACGACTTTTCATCTTTTTCACGAACTGCTTTTGTAAGTGGTATTGGTGGCGAGATCTGGTCCAATGCCGAAGATCTGGCTAAGTGGGCACGGGCACTATTTTATGACAAAAAGGTGCTCAGTGAGACCTCACTCGAACAAATGCTGACTTTTCATTCTCCATGTACAGGTGAAGAGTTTGTATGTGCTGGTTATGGTCTGAGTGTAGTGAAATATAATCCCCAGCTCCTGAACGGGCATGAGGCGATCGGTCACAGTGGTAATGCACCTGGTTATGCTGCGGCATGCATTTATTTTCCTGATTATAAAGTATCCATTGGAATAGCCGATAATACCGAGGAAGGGGAAATTATTGGAGCAGCAACCAATAATCTGATGAAAGTTATTATTCCATATGTTGAAAAATAATCCTAAATATAAAATAATGTATGAGCATGGCAACAGAATAATCCCTATAATATTTTTAGTTCTTGCTTTTATCTCTTGTAATAAAGATGATTTGAAAACGGATATCCATTCAATTTATCGGCCAGTTGAAATGGATGATTGGAAAAATTCTACACCTGCCGAACAGGGGCTTGATCCGGATCTGGTATTAATGTTATATTCTGAAGCAGAAGCATTGTCAAACATTTATAGTCTGTTGATTATAAAAAATAATTATTTAGTAGCTGAAAGATATTTTAATAATAAGACGATTTTCACTTCACATAAGGTAGCATCTGTTACTAAAAGTTATATTTCAGCCTTAACAGGTATAGCCTTACGCGAAAATATTTTATCCGATCTGGATCAAAAAATGGTTACATTTTTCCCCGAATATGACTGGAATTCGGTGGATTCGAGGAAATCAGATATTTCTATTCGACAATTACTAAAAATGCGTTCAGGTTATCCATGGGAAGAATTTGAGGGTTATTTAGATGAATTGTCCAGATCCAGTAACTGGTTACCCTTAACCTTGGAATTTCCCCTGACAAGTGATCCCGGCACACAATTCGGCTATTCGAATTTAACTTCACATATACTAGGGATAATATTATCCCGGTCCGCAAATACTACTTTACTGGATTTTGCTAATACTTATCTGTTTGATCCTTTAAATGTAGACCTTACTCGATGG
>WOR8_10007246_pt1 | contig 10564 bp, 6 predicted proteins | sample DeeMarSeWOR38_10_FD_19890 | JGI IMG/M metagenome (IMG submission 19890)
CCCCATGAGAACCGCCAAAAGACCGATGGCAATGTTCAAGCCCATCCCGTCGTCCGAGCCGGTGAAAAAACCGAGGAAGACCAGGACGGCGCCGATCATTACCGAGAGGCGTCCTGCAAAGGTGTAGGCGCGCACGCCCCGCAGGTCGATCGCGTCTGTGGTGGCGTGGGCCGGTGTCCGGAGATCGTGCTCCAGACTTGTGATCCTGCCGGCGAAAGACCCTTGCCGCTTGTTGAAGAATGAGGAGAGGACGAAGACGATGCCGCTGACGGAAATACCCGTGATGGTGTTCAGTTCGTACCTCCCCATCTCGATGCCGAATGCCGTGACCTTGATCGGTTCGAAGATCGACCCGATCGAGTCAACCGGGATCCCGTTTGCCAGATTGGCAAAGATGCTGATCACCAGGATGGCAACGACGCCGGACCCGAATGCGACCATCCCGGACCACCACGGTGTCCGCGTGTAGACCAGGCCCAGCATTACCGGCACGAACATGGACGGCTTGTAGAGCGAGTCGGCGCGGAGGTACACATCGAACGCGCCGCCAAATTGACCCACGCTGAGCGCTATCCAGATTGCAAGGATCCCCATCACGGCAACGCTCCCTTTGCCGAAGGCGAGCTGCGCGCGCTCGGAGGGTTCTCTGCCACGGTAGCGCTTTGTGAGAGGGACGTAGGCATCCTTCGTCAGGACCGCAGCGAGCCAGTTGAACGTGGTATCCACCGAGCTCATCGTTGCCGCAAGGATCGCAGCCACCATGATGCCGAGAAGCCCGTGAGGGAGTATCGCCAGTGCGAGCGTCACAAAGGAGGCTTCGGCGGGCTTCGTGAGCTCCGGCCAGAGGGCCTCCATGCTCGGGAACATGATTGTCGTGGTCATGACCGGGAAGATCCACATCATCGGCATCACAATGCTCAGGACCGCGCACCAGAGGGCCATCTTCTTCGTGTCGCGCTCGTCCGCCACGCTGTAGTACCTCTGCCCGATGTGCCAGTTGACGTTGTAGCCCATCATGATGTTCGTTCCGTAGGCCAGCCAGAATATCGTCGGCCGACCAACGATGTCGATGTCAAAATACCCCTGGGGCGCTTCGCGAATCATTCGCGCAGCACCGTCGAGGATGTTGCCGTCTCCGAGCACGTAGTAGGAGACAGGGAGGATGGTCAGCGTGATGAGGAAGAGGATGAAGAACTGCAGGGCGTCGGTCACCATGACGGCCCAGAGCCCGCCCAGGAGGGTGTAGAACACCATCACGAACCCTATCACGAGGAGTGAGAGCTCAAAGCCGTTTATCTCAATGAAACCGAGATCGAACATCACCCTGTTGAACCCGAGTGCCGTGGAGACGAATATGCAGAGGGTGTAGATCATCGTCCCGAGGATGAGGACGTTTGGAAGGACGGAGAGGAACGTGTAGAAATAGGTGGTGCCCGGTGAGAACCGGCGGCTGAGGAACTGCATCGGGGTGTCGATGCGGGTCCGCCGCCAGAGGGGGCCGTAGATGAAGTACCCGAGGAGGTACGCCGGGAGCGCAAGACTGAACAGGACAATCGCTCCGCCTCCGTTCAGATAGGTGACGCCGGCCGCGCCGACAAACATGAATGCCGAGAACCCTGAGACGAACAACGAGACGGCGGAGAGCCCCCACGGGATGTGGCCGCCTCCCTTGAAGTAGTCGTCGGACTTCTTGTTGAAGCGAGAGACGTAGAGTCCCGTGCCGAGCACCATCAGGAGGTAGAGCCCGACGACGATGTAGTCCAGAATGTTGAGGTGTTTCAGCTCAAGCATTGAGGGTGTGGTTCCGGCTGAGGTCTCGCTTAACGGATAGGTTCTCCGTACCTGGTGTGAAACGTGGGTGTGTGTCCGGCCATTTTCATGAAGATGTCCAGCGGGACGAGCTCGAACTCCGGTCCCAGTTGGTCGAGGATGCGCTTCACCCGCTTGATGTCGCTCCACTGGCGGACATGCATGAGGAGGTAGTACGGACGTTTTGCGTTCAGGTTGGCGAGCTCCTTAAGGTCGGCAACGGCCTCCTTCTCATCCCGCTTTTCTCCAAGGTAGTAGTCGTAGGAGATAAAGGGTTTGCCATCGTAAACGGCAAACGTGTGACCGGGTCTGTAGCCGTTCGCAATCCCCAGGACATCGGGCATCCGCTCGAAGTAGACATCCACGATCTCTTTCGGGACATCGTCGTCGATGCCGTCAGTCTTCCAGTACGTCGCGTGATCCATGATCTCGAAGACATTGAGATCGAGTTTCTTCATCAGAGCGTATGCCGTGTCGACGACTCCGGGGAGGTACTCCGGGGGAATGGCCTTCGGATACATGTAACCGGGACCGGAGAGCGAGCCGATGAAATAGTCATTCGGTGTCGCCATGTCGTAGAAGAACTGGAGCATGGCCGGGGCAAGCCAGGACCAGTTCATGGTGACCTCCCAGGCATAGGGGATCTCCCCCCGGCCGGGCTTTGTCCAGGCTCCCAGCCCCAGACAGTCGGTTTGAATGCAGGAGATGTAGACCTTCTCTTCGGGCACGTAGACCTTGCCCGGCTCGAGGTTGTGGTTGTTCTTGAATTCATACCCCGGCGAGAGGGGGATCTGATGGTTGAAGCTCATGTTGGGAAGCGTGTGAAGACCCTCGACACGGAGGGCGTAGTTGGAGGTCAAGGTGACGTGCTGCGCTTCCCTGTCTTTCTTGTACGAGTGCCAGCCCATGACAAACGTCATGGGTTTCATTTCGCTGAATATCCGCTTGGCGAACTCGTACTCGAGCGTGTCCGCCGGGTTGGTGGAAGCGTCCGTAAAGAACGCCTTGTGGTGGATGCCGAAATCGGCAATCCCGGGCTTCATGATCTTCCCCCACTCTCCCCCCATGTAGACGAGATACTCCTTGCTGCACTGCTCCCAGTACGCCTGGTAGGCCCACTCGTAGATGTCGATATCGGTCTGGCCTGTGAACTTCCCCCGGAAATCCTCCTTCATCTTCAGGCCGTGCTTTTCGGCCAGCGGGATCAGCTCCTCGGAGACGACGATGGAGCGGTGGAGCCCCGCCGCGGTGAACGCAACGATGAGGGACGTCCGGACGGCCGTGTCCCAGACGACGTACCCCCTCGCGTGGCCGCCAAGCCTTGCCAGCGCCTCGTCAGCGTTGCTGAGTTCGGCAAATTCCATCTCCCTGGTGGTGCGGTAGTACTCCAGGAGAGGCTTGGAAAATGTGAAGTCCCACTTCTCCGGATAGAGGAAGTAGAGCCTGGGGGCGCCTACGTTTGCCACGCCCTGGAGGCTGATGAGGAGCGCCTGTGTGGGGAGCTGACCCTCGATTTCCCAGTTGTCGGCGAGCTGCATCACATACATTGTGCCCGCATTTTGTCCCTGAAGGGGGAGGGTGAAGATGAGCAGGCATGCAAACAGGAGAAGCAACGGTTTCATCGTGTCATTCCTCATTATCCGATTCGAGTATGTGTGAACGAGGGATCGCCGCTCCGCCCCCTCTCATCGGGCGGCGCCCGGCTGGCCCCGCTCGAACGTCAGGATCACGGAGGAGGGCCTGCTCGAGCGTGTCTCCCGGAGCGTCAGAGTCTTCCCGTCTCCGCTGACCCGGTATTCGCGCGTCGTGGTAATCGTGGTTTCGCCCTGTGAAATGCTGACAGTCTGCTCGGACACGGTCATCATCGCCTCGCCCCGGATGATCCACCTCCCGGATACCGTGCGTTCGCTCGCCTTCTTCGCGAGGACGCCCATGAACCAGTTGTCCGTCCAGATCTCCGTCGTGACGGGGGTGCTCACCGGGGCACCGCCTGGCTGGAATTCATACCGGTCCACGAGAGCTATCTGTTTGCGCTCGACCCACCTGTGGTCGATTGTCACGGTGCCGTTTGAATCCCCGATGACGAGTTCCGGTATTCTGTAGCGCCACGTGGCGAGGTCGGTGCTCTTCTCCTGGACAAACTGCCAGGTGCCGAACAGTGAGTGCTCGCTGTCCTGAGCAAGCAGTCCTTCGGCCGGCATGAGGAGTGCCAGGATGATAGTGCACAGGAGGCCTTTCATCGTATTTCCTGTCATGATTTTCGGAGATTGTGCGATACGCCGGGCGATGGCTTTGAGGTCTGAGAGGGCCCGGCGAACCTCCCCCGGATGGGGTGGAAGCAAGCTACAGAATTGATTGCCGAGAATCAAACCTCCACCTGCCGGTGCCTTGCATAATCTGGGAGAAAGGCGTTTATTAGGTACCGTCCGCTAGACAAACAGTATCACTGGCGTCGCTGTGTGCCCGGGACGTTGCTCAGGCATTCACGCCGAAAGAGGGGGACAGGATGGTCAATCTTCTCGAGCTCCTACCCGAATACGTATTGCACTGGCTGGTGCAAAAGGGAAAGGACCGAAGACTGAAGGCAAAGGAGGTGCTCCTCAACGAAGGAGAGCACAACGATTCGCTCTTCCTCGTGCTCGACGGCCTGTTCGGCACCTACGTGACTTCCGCCACGAAGAGCCGGCTGGAGCACCATGGTGCGGGGAGTATCCTTGGTGAGATGTCGTTCTTCACCGACGGGATCGCCTCGGAGCTCGTCATCGCGGAGGAGGAGTCGCAGGTGCTGGAGATCCGGAAGAGCGCCCTCAAGGAGAAGCTCGAGTACGATGCCGGTTACGCCTCTGACTTCTACAGAGCTCTTCTCTATACGGTATCGCAGAAGCTCAGGCAGACGTCGCTGAAGCTGTATGCAGCGGAGGCCGAGGCGAGGACGGACGCGACAAGAGACCCTGCCGTGAAGAAGGCTCAGGCGGAAATCAACCGGTTCAAGGAAACGATCGTCACTCTGGACAAATCGGCCCTGAAGCAGGGGGCCCTTACAGAGGAACAGTATCAAGAGTTCTCCACCCAGTCAGACGAGCTGATGTACGTCTGTCATTCCCTTCTGGGTGACCACTCGCCCCTCAACGAATACGTCCGGGAGCAGATCGGGGCGCGTCTGCAACATGAGATGCTTCCCTACGTCCTTACCACGAAAACCGCTGATCGGTTCTATTCGAAGCCCCGGGGCTACGCAGGTGATTACCTGGCAATCCATCAGGTCTACCAGAACGTACCCGACGGGTCGGGCCGGCTCGGCCCGATTGTGGACCGGATGTTCCTTGACTCTCCTCCTGCACGGGCGCTCCGGAACAGACGCTCTCTCATTGCACGTGAAATCCTCCCGGCCATGGAGGCCAGGCCGGACGGCCTGACGAGAATCCTCTGCCTGGCAAGTGGTCCCGCCACCGAAGTGTTCGACGCATTCTCCTCGCTCCGTGACCGCAAGATGCTGAAGGCCACGTTGATGGATATCGATTTGCAGGCTCTCGCCTTCGTCGATGAGATTCGGAGCAAGGGGAAGCTTGCGGGCCAGATCGCTCTTGTCAACGAGAACCTTGTTGCCCTCTTCCTTGGAAGGGCCACGACGGCGCTTGAGCCGCAGGATCTCATCTACAGCATGGGTCTCATCGATTACCTCAACGACAAACTGGTGGGAAAACTCCTCCAGTACGCCTACGATAATCTCGCCCCGGGGGGCAGGGTGATCCTCGGCAACTTCCACCCGAAGAATCCGGCGAAGGAGTTCATGGACTTCGTCCTGGAGTGGCGCCTGATCCACAGGACCGAGGAGGACATGAACCGACTGTTCCTATCATCTCCGTTCAGGCGACCCTGCACAAGAATCCTGTTTGAGGCCGAAGGTATAGATCTCTTCGCGGAATGCAGAAAGGAAGAGTGAGAGTGACCTCAAGAGAAAGGGTCCTTGCCGCACTGCAGCACCACGAGCCGGACACTGTCCCCATTGACTTCTCCGGGCATCGTTCCTCCGGAATAGCCGCTCTGGCCTATGCGCGGCTTCGAGACCACCTCGGCCTCCAGAAGAAACCGATACGGGTCTACGACATCGGGCAACAGCTTGCCATTGTCGACGAGGACGTACTGGAGAGGTTTGGCGTCGATACGATCGAGCTGGGAAGGGGGTTTGCCCTGGCGGATGAGCACTGGAGAGACTGGATTCTCCCCGACGGCACACCCTGCCAGATTCCGGTCTGGATTCGCCCGGAGCGCGAGGCGAGACGCTGGGTTCTTCGATCGAAGAGCGGCCGCGTCGTATCACACATGCCCGACGGCGCGCTCTACTTCGAGCAGACGTACTACCCGTTTGCCGACGGGGAGCCTGATCACGGGGCGATAGGCACGATACTCGAGGAGTGTGTCGATGCGCCCCTTGCCTGTCCGCCGGGCCCCCTCGTCGAGGGAATCGACGGGGAGAAAATCCTCGCCGAGGGGGCGCATCGTCTCCGCGCGCGCAGTAGCAGGGCAATCATCGGTCTCTTCGGCGGGAACCTTCTGGAGACAGCCGAGATGCTCTACCGGAACGACAACTTCCTTGCGATGCTTGCCGGTGATCCCGAGAGAGCGGAGGATCTCCTGGAGAGGATCGTTCAGCTTCACCTCTCCAACCTGGAGAAGATGTTGAAGACGGTGGGGCCTTCTATCGACATTATTCTCTTCGGGGATGATCTGGGAATGCAGACCGGACCGCAGATGTCACCGGCCACCTATCGCAAGTTCTTCAAGCCGCGCCATGCCCGGATGTGGGCCCGGGCAAAAGAACTGGCGGACGTCAAGGTCATGCTCCACTGCTGCGGCGGTGTGCGGGAGCTCCTCCCCGATCTCATCGAAGCCGGCCTGGACGCAATCAATCCCGTCCAGATCAGCTGCAGAGGCATGGACGCCAGAGGGCTCAAGAGGGACTTCGGCGGGAAGATCGTCTTCTGGGGTGGTGGTTGTGACACGCGAGAGGTACTGGCGAGAGGGACGGCGGAGGAGGTCCGGAAGCATGTCCACGAACAGGTGCGGACGATGCATCCCGGCGGCGGATTCGTTTTCCAGCAGGTCCACAACATCCTGGCTGACGTCCCGCCCCAGAATGTGGTGGCGATGTTCGATGCCGTGAGGGAGAATCCCGGCCTTTCATGAACGTCCGCGCCCGGTACCTCCTTTCTCGCTTGAGAACACACCAGGGGTTACTCCCCCTCGTAGCAATTGCACAACAGTCCCCTGCCGGGGGCAGGGCGATCTTGACACGTGGATGAGGTGTTTTGTAGAATGTCTCAGGAGATCCGTACAGTGGTTCTTGCCTTCGCTCTGCTGGTCGGGATGAGCCTCATGGCTCATCCCTCGTCTCTGCCGAAGGGAACGTATCCCGGGGATGAGGAATTTGCTCTCCTTGACTACCCGGCCGCCCTGGAAAAGTATGATTCTCTGCATGCAAGGAGCTCAGGTGACCCGCATCTCCTCTGGCGGATGGCGCGGCTCTATGTGTGCATGGGGGATGTCGCAAAGAGAGCGGAGAGGAGGGAGTTCTACCAGCTCGCCGAGGACTGCGCGCGGCAGTGCGTTCGCTCTGATTCCCTGATCGCCGAAGGACACACATGGCTTGCCGCCTCGCTCGGGAACATCGCGATGTTCGAGGGGAGTCAAAGGAAAGTCGAGTTGTCGAACGAGATCCAGTATGAGCTGGACATTGCTCTCAGGCTCAACCCGGACGATGATGTCGCCCACTCCATTCTCGGATCGTTCTACAGAGCGCTCGGAAATGTGAGCTGGTTGGAGCGGCGGCTTGCTGATCTGTTCCTGGGTGGTCTGCCGGAAGGCGGCTACGAGGAATCGGAGAGGGCTCTGATGCGGGCGGTAGAGCTGGCTCCGGATAACATGCGTCATCACTTCGAGCTGGGACTGCTCTACCTGAACTGGGACCGACTCGCCGATGCCCAGCAATCGTTTGAGCGTGCCTCCGCCTGTCCGATCCTCGTTGCACGCGATCGCAGCAGGCAGTCCAGGGCAAAGAAATGGGCACGCTCTCTCGCCGAGGAACAGTAGGGGTTGCCTCCTGTCCACCTCCTCCGCAGTGCCGATTGATTCCCATTGCGGCAGAGCATACCTTGGGGTATCACGATGAGCTCTGCTCCCGCCATGCACACGTCACGTATTGTTATTTTCCTTCCCTTGCTGCTCCTCGCCTGCCAGCTGGATGAATCGACAGAGGAGCATCGCGTCACAATCCGGGTGGTCGTCACCGACCTGCCGGCCGGTGAGCGGGTGTACATTGCCGGGAATCTCCCCAGGCTGGGATCCTGGGCTGCCAATCGCGTGGTTCTCGAACCGGTCTCTGACGGAATCTGGCAGAAGACCTTCTCCTTTGAGGCGGGAACGCATCTGGAATTCAAGTTCACCCGCGGGACATGGGCCACCGAGGCGGTGGATGCGGAGGGGTTGGAGATGCAGAACTATCTCCTCGACGTCCGGGGAGACACGACCGTAACGGTAGAGGCGGTGCAGTGGCGCGATAGGGCCAGCCGGAGGACACTCCTGTCCGCGGAGAGGATGGCCAACAAAGCGGGTGGCATTGAATTCACGGAACGATGGAAGTATCGATCGGGTGATGATCCGGGGTGGGCTGACCCTCGATACGACGACGGCGACTGGGAACCAGTGAATCCTCTCCTCCGGTCCGAAGATCTCCCTGCAGGAGGGTGGAAGGGGATTGGGTGGTTCCGGCTTCCCGTCACGATAGACTCCTCGCTGTGGGGTATTCCGCTCTCGATCTTCATGGAACAGGCAGGAGCATCCGAGATCTTCCTCAACGGCCGACGTCTCTTCAGGCTGGGGACTGTGGCAGGCTCGGCCGAGGAGGAGGAGCCATACGTAGACCGGGTGCCCAGGATAATCATCTTCGATCGCCTGCCGGAGCAGCTGCTCGCGGTACGGTACTCGAATTTTTCGTGGGAGTATTTCCACGACTACGGTGCGGGGGCGGGGTTCCTCATGCACCTGGGTGAACCCGATGCAGCCATCGCAAATCATGCCGAAGATGTCCGTGTGATGACCGCTTTCCAGATGGTTGCCATGACCCTCGCGGCCGTTCTCGCTCTCCTCCATTTTCTTCTCTTCCTCTTTGACTGGGGGGAGAAGGCAAACCTCTACCTTGCTATTCTCACCGGGGGGATTGTGCTCATCAACTTCATCGATTTCCAGGGGCTGTTCGTGACATCGGGCATAGCCAGGATCGAACTGGCGCGGCTGACCGTTCTGCCCGCTGCCGTCATACCGGTGTTCGCCATGCTCAGCGGGTACGCGTTCAACAGGGTCCGGGTCCCCTGGCAATTCTATGTCATCTGTGCGGCGGCAGCCGGCGTGGCGGTCTGGAACCTCGTTGATCCGGGAGAGACCGCCGGCCGCGCAACGGGGATAGTTCTTGCCATGGCCACGCTGGAGGTGATTCGCAGCGTCGTGACGGTGCTGGTGCGACGAAGGGAGGAACCCCTTCTGGACAGGGAGGGGAGATGGATTGTCGGCCTGGGAGGTCTCATCTTCCTCCTGGCGGTTGTCTATCAGCTCCTTGTCAACTTCGACCTTCTCACGCTCCTCATCCCGTTTCCCCCCTACTACATCGGATTTCTCGTGTTTGCGCTGTCGATGTCGATCCACCTGGCGTACGGCAGCGCGGCAACCAGGAGGGAGTTGCAGGTTCAGCTCTTGCAGGTGGGAGAGCTGTCGGAGAAAGCGCTGCAACAGGAGCGGCGAGCTCGTGAGGAAGAGATCTCCAGGCGCCTGCTCGAAGCGGACAACGCCCGGAAAACCCGGGAGCTGGAACAGGCTCGTCAGCTCCAGTTGTCAATGCTCCCGAGAACCCTCCCTGAGGTGCCTTCACTTCAGATCGCGGTGCATATGTCAACGGCGACGGAGGTCGGGGGGGACTACTACGACTTCCGAATCGATGAGGACGGCTCTCTGACGATCGCCGTCGGTGATGCGACGGGTCACGGGACCCGGGCGGGGATCATGGTCATCCTGATTAAGAGCCTCTTCAACACCCTCGGGCACAGCTTCTACATCCCTGACTTCTTCAGCCACTGCACGGAGTTCATCCGTCGCATGCGTCTGGAGAACCTCTACATGGGGCTGCTCATTGCCCGCATTCGCAACGGGAGCATGATTGCCTCCGCCGCCGGGATGCCACCGATCTATCTCTACCGGGCTGACCGGAGGGAAGTCGAGGAGATTGTTATCAAGGGAATGCCTCTCGGGGGGCCCGGGGCCTTTCCGTACCAGCAGGTATCTACGCGGCTGGAGGCGGGGGATACGGTTCTCCTGATGAGTGATGGCTTCCCGGAACTCTTCAATGGGGCGAAGGAGATGCTCGACTACCCCCGGGCAAAACAGCTCTTCGGTGAGGTGGGGGAACGGACGCCTCAGGAGATTGTGGACCATCTAGCCAAAGCGGCGGCAGAATGGCGTGGGGTCTCGCCGCAGAATGACGACATTACGTTTGTGGTCGTGAAGGTGCGGGGGACGCCGCGGGCTGATGTGTTGGGATAGGGGTTCGGAGCGGGCTCTCCTCTGTACTTTGCAGAAAAGTGCGTCTGTTGCCCCCGGACCTGCCTCTGGATGGGGCCTTTCGGGGCATTCCCCGTGGGGGGGGTGACTGGCATGTCGCTTGTGGGTCCTGGGGGTGGGGGAGACCACCCCGGGGTCCGTGCCACTG
>WOR8_10007248_pt1 | contig 10562 bp, 9 predicted proteins | sample DeeMarSeWOR38_10_FD_19890 | JGI IMG/M metagenome (IMG submission 19890)
TGCTGTCTCAGGCCCGCATCGCGACTGATATGTCACGTGAGGGATTCTTGCCACGCTCGTGGCGGGCCATTCACATTCAATTTCAGACGCCCTATCTGCTGCTGACTGGCGGAGGAATCCTGGCTGCCCTAGCCTCTCTGTATAGCGACCCAATTCTGTTAGCAGCTCTGGTCGGTTTGAGTATCCTGAGCGCAACCATCATGGTCAACATCCCCACCGTTGTCTTCCGCGCCGACTATCTGCCCCGGAAGCGTCCTATCGTACTCCCTTTCTCGCCATTGCTCCCCGGACTTGCTATCGCAATCGGTCTATTCCTGATGACGACGTTACCAGCTCGGGCTCTCCTTATCGGAGCGGGCTGGTTGCTGGTGGGAGGCGTCTTTTACGCCCTCTACGGCCGACGTGGTGTGGCCGCTGCTCGAACGGGTGTAACTGTGTTTCGCGAGGAGCCCGAGGCACGCCCGGAAGCACAATACCGAGTCCTGGTCCCTATAGCTAATCCCGCAACCGCCGAAGCATTGATCAGCGCAGGCAGCATCCTGGCCCGCGCGCGCGGTGGAGAGGTGCTTGCCCTGCAGGTTGTCGTCGTCCCAGAACAGACGACCCTGCGGGCAGGGCGACGGGCAGCCCGCCAGCGATGGTCACTACTTGAACAGGCCGTGGAGAGTGCCCAGGTAGCGGGTGTGCCGGTACATCCCATTGTGCGCATCGCCCACAGCCCGGTGGAAGGCATCTTGGACACGGCCAATGAAGAAGATTGCGATCTCATCTTGATGGGCTGGCGTGGCGAGCTCAGCGCACAGACTCATGAGTTGGGACCAGTGATTGACCCGGTCGTCATTCAAGCCCCCTGTGATGTGGCTGTGCTCAAGGGAGAGATACCTGAGCGGCTGGAACGTATCCTTGTCCCAACCGCTGGTGGTCCCCACGCACCAGCCGCGGTGCAGGTCGGACTGGACTTGGCCACTGAGTCAAGAGCCGAGGTCATTGCCATCAACTTGATACGTGGTCCGGTCACAACAGCCGCCCGCCGTGAGGCACAGGCCAGAATTGAGAAAACCTTGGAAGATATCGAGGATGCCACGCGCGTTAGCCGTCGCATCGTCCGCGCTGACGACGTCAGGCAAGGCATCCTTGAAGCGGCTGACGGCTGTGATTTACTGCTGTTGGGTGCTTCAGAAGAAGGATTGCTCGACCAGATCACGTTCGGTGGCCTGCCAGAGGACATTGCCCGTGTCAGCCCCCACCCGGTCATCCTGTTGAAACGCTACCGAGGCCTGTCGCAATTCTGGCTGCGTCGATTATGGCGCAGTCTCGACGCTCTCTTCCCCAATCTCGACCGCACAGAGCAACTTGACGTCTACCGGACTGTGAGACGCGGCGCCCGGCCCGATGTGGACTTCTTTGTGCTTATCATCCTATCCTCGGTGATTGCTACCTTGGGACTTCTGCAAGGCAGCGCCGCCGTCATCATTGGAGCCATGTTGGTCGCCCCCTTGATGACCCCGATTCTGGCCATTTCGCTGGGCGTAGTGTTGGGAGACGTGCGTTTGCTGCGATTGGCGGTGGAGTCAGCTCTGAAGGGCATCACCCTGGCGATCGTGATGGCCTTAGGGGTGGTCTTGCTCGCGCCCCAATCCCAACTGACGCCGGAGATGATGGCACGCACTCACCCGACACTGCTCGATCTGATTGTGGCCCTGGCGTCCGGCGCGGCCGGGGCCTATGCGATTGCACGTAAGGAGGTAGCGGCGGCATTGCCTGGGGTTGCCATCGCTGCTGCGCTGGTGCCACCCCTATGCGTCGTTGGTGCCGGTATTGCGCTGGGCCGCCCTGAGGTAGCTGGGGGGGCTTTGTTACTCTTCGTCACGAACCTCATTGCCATCAGCATGGCTGGCGCCGTCGTATTTCTTCTCCTGGGTTTCCGTCCCACGCCCGACGAACGAGAACGCCAGCGACGCTTTCGACAGGGACTGGCGGTGTCTGTGGTGCTCTTGTTGGTGATCTCGGTTCCGCTGGGTTTCTTTCTCGTGCAGACTGTCCGCGATGGACAGCGTCAACGGACAGTGACAGAGCGACTGACACAGGAAGCACCGGCTATGGGTGCCGTTCTGGTGGACTCGGCAATAGACCGCGAGGCTGATGGCTTCCACGTGGTGGCCACGCTGTATGCACCGCAGCCACCTGACAGGCGCACCGTCAAGCGCATCCAGGATGACTTGAGCCGGGCTATTGGCGCTCCAGTCCGCTTAGAGTTCGTCGTCATCCCCGTCGCCCGGGTGCCAGCCGAGTAGAGTTGCTTGCCAAATCCTCTCGAGTGGGGTAGAATGTTTCTTCGTTACCGGAGGTTACACGAAGTACGAGGCTTGAACTGATGCCTATCTACGTATACGAATGCACGAACTGTGGAATCCACTTTGAGCAAAATCAAAGGATAACTGACGATCCGACTCAAGTCTGTCCAGAATGTGATGGGCAGGTGCGACGAGTTATCCAACCGGTTGGCGTCATCTTTAAAGGTTCGGGCTTCTATGTCACGGACAATCGTCGAATCTCGGGTGGCTCCGGCCGAAAAGGAAAATCTGCGAGCGATAGCTCGGGCAACGGCAAGACCGAGAGCACCGAGTCTTCAACTACGAAGAGCGAAAGCGAGAAATCTCACTCAGAAGGTTAAGGGCAGTAAGATATCGGCTTCTGTATCACACAAGCGAAAGTGATAAGCGGACTTCAGGAGAATGAAGTCCGCTTGTTTTTTGTGAACCGATGCCTACGCTTTGTGAAGCACAGACTCACATAAGCTGAAAACGGCTGGTAGCCGCCACTATCTTGTGCTCGAAGTTGGTCACATACCCCATCAGCTTGTCGCGTAGTTCTTTCCATTCGTCGGTGACCAGAATTTCTTGCATCGCTTTTAGGTTCTCGGCAACACCACCCGTCAGTATTTGTGGGCCGTTGCCATAGACCGTGTACCAGGCTTCCGTCGGTCGAATCCCCAGCCGCGTAATCCCAGGTGCGAACTCACGTACAACGAATTCAAAGTACTCACTTTCTTGACCAGGGCGGATATCCCAACTCATCAACAACTTAACCATACCGTGTCCCCTCGGTTACACAGCAGATATCGACACAGGACAGGGGAGAAGTATCCATCTCTCATCCAGCAGTCGCCGTCTGCTCTCAATTCTTCACTAGTACCCCTCACAGTGATTGCGATAAGCTGCATTCGGCCCTCATAAGCACAATCCTCTTCATATCAGATATCCGCGTTGGGGTACTAGCATAGCAGAAGATAGTCAATTGTGCAAATCCTTTTTCTGGTAGCCTCCGAATCGGGTTCAATCCAGGCTCAGAAAGGCTCCCAAGTCCCCACCATCGCCGAAGGGGCCGACCGCCGCCAAATACAATTGATCACCCGTGAATAGGGTTTGGGCCAGGCGTTGCACATCTTCGGCGGTGACTGCATCGTATGCAGTTAGCACATCGTCGAGAGTGAGCATCTCGTTGAGCAGCAAGGCCTGCCGCCCATACCAGGACGAGACAGCCCCGCTATCTTCCAGGCCCAACACCAGCCGCCCCTTCACGTACTCGCGGGCCTTGTTGAGCTCGGTGTCGGGCACCGGCTCCTGTCGCAAGCGGTCCAACTCAGCCAGTACGGCACGGATGGCCTGGGGAGCTCGCTCTGGGTCAACCCCAGCATAAACTACCAGCAGACCGATTTCCTCCAGCATACTTAGTGAAGAATCAACGGCGTAGGCTAAGCCTTGCGCCTCCCGGACTTCCAAGAAGAGCCGCGAGCTCATGCCCTCCCCCAAGACAGCATTAAGCAACCCCAAGACAAAGCGGTCAGGATGCGCACGAGGCAGCCCTGGCGCTGCCAGGCAAAGATGTCCTTGCTCAGTAGGGCGGTCCTCAATCAGCCAGCGTGGCGAAGATACTGTGTCTGGCGCAGGCAGATAGCCGTTGGCTGACGCAGATGGCCACTCCCCCAGCCGAACTGCGATTGTCTCCACCACCTCCTGGTGAGTAACATTACCCGCCACCGACACCACTGTGCTTTGAGGCAGATAGTGGCGCTCCATATAAGTCAGCAACTGATCGCGTGTGATGCCGGTCACTGTCTCGTGCGTGCCGGCCACATCCCGACCAAGTGGGTGATCTGGCCATACCACCTGGGCCAGCAAAATGCCTACCCATTGATCAGGCATGTCAATTGTCATGTTTATCTCCTCGGCGATGATCCGCCGCTCCTTTTCTATTTCAGCCGGATCGAAAGTGGAGCAGCGGAGCATGTCGATCAACACGTCGGCAGCCACGGGGAAATGCGGTGCGGCGACCTTGGCCCAGTAAGTAGTTGTTTCTTGATCGGTAAACGCATTGCTATAACCGCCAACGCCTTCGATGGCCTCTGAAATGTGGCGCGCCGTCGGCCGGCGGGCTGTCCCCTTAAACAGCATATGCTCAACGAAATGGGAAGCACCGGCCAGCTCATCCGATTCGTAGCGCGACCCCGTCCCCACGAATAGCGCCATACTCACTGCTTGTGTCTGCGACATATTGTAGGAGAGAATCCGCAATCCGTTTTTCAGTCTTGTCTCGTGTAGCATCGGCCCCTCACAGGCAAAAATTGGGCCGCACAGGCGTGCGGCCTAGTTATTATAGTCTGGTTTGAGAGATGGGCAATTTAGTGCCCCGTCAAAGTGTTTTTGATAAGCCATATAAGGCCACGAACGAGCTTTGGCATATTCTCCAGGGGGGACCTGCCCCTCCTAGGGAACTGCAGGCACAGGCCTTAAGTTACTTTTCAAGCTCGGTCAAATAGATTCGGGCGGCGCTAGTGGCCTCTGGATCACTACCATCGTCCATCTCCAAGAAACGCTGAAACTCAGAAATTGCCTCTTGCTTCTGATCGCGGGTAGCATAGACAACTCCCAAGCTAAAATGCGCCTGAGGAAGATTGGGATTTATCTCCAGGGCGCGCTGAAACTCATTGACACCCTGGTTCAATAGACTCTCGTCGGGCGGCACGAACTGGAGTGCCTGCTGAACGTAGGCCGCACCCTTGTTGTAAAGCACATCGGCGTCATCGGCACTGACACCCAGCGCCGCGTCGTACTCAGATAGCGCTTCAGACAGTCGCCCCATCTGGTAATAAACGGCGCCAAGATTGGTATGAGCATCAACGTAATCACCGTCCAGGGCGATGGCTTGCTGATAGGCGATCTCGGCTGGCGCCAGCAGTTGTGCCCGGGCCCAGGCGGTACCCAGCTCAAAGTGCGCCTCTTTCGATGAGGGAGCGATTTGCACCGCCTGCTCGGCCTGGGCAATCTCTGTCCCCGTATCGACAGCGCTGCGGTATGCCTCGACGACACGGAATTGGGCCCAGGCCTCCTCAAAGCGCCCTGCTTGATAGTAGGCACCAGCTAGCTCGTATTGTAGCGTTTCGTTCTCAGGATCAGCAGCAGCGGCATTCTCCAACTCGGCGAGAGACGCATCGGTCAGATCAAGCTTGGGCGTGATTTGATTGCTCAGAGCAGGCCAAGCCAGGGCAAGGATCAAAATCAAACCAGCCAGCCCCAGTACGATCAGCAGCCACCGGGATGGTTGGGACGACACGTCCTCAGGGTCAGATTGAACGTGCTTGTCTTCAAACTCGTTGGTCATCTTAATCCAAATCACCGATCATTTGGGGTTGAGCACGACCACCTGGGTCTCCTGAGGCAGGTTGCTGCGGGTCACCCTCAACACATCGACCGGCTCAATTCGAGGCGTCCCCATCTCTTTGAGAAATTTGTCAACTTTTTCCAGCTTGAGCGCAATGGCGCTGGTCTTATAATGCATAGGGATAACAATGTAAGGCTCGATCAGGCTGATGATCTCAGCCGCCTGGGCGGCATTGAGCGAGCTGCCACCACCGACCGGGACCATGAGCACGTCCACGTTGCTGAGTGCTTCCACCTGGGTCTGAGTGGGTACCTGTGCCAGATCACCCAAGTGACAGAGAGTTAGGCCATCAAACTCAAAGACGAAGATGATATTGCGCTCGTTGTGACCATCTTCGCCATCGCCGTCCTTTCGCCTGCGGCGTGAGGGATGGGTGGCAATCCCGGTGATAAACACCGACTTGATCTCATATTCGCCCGGGCCATCAACGATTTTGAACTCACCCCTGACGGTCTTTGCGTGATTGTGGTGTGGATGATCGTGACTTACGGTCACAATATCAGCGCGGACGCGGGGTAACTCATACCCCAACGATTTGTCAAAGGGATCGGTTACCACCGTTGCATCCCGGTCGCGGAGGCGAAAGCAAGAATGGCCATACCAGGTGATTTCCATAGGGTATTGTGGACCTCCCAATGTATCTTCAGGCCTAGATCTGTAGCTTCCCGCGGGGGAAGAGAATAACTTCCCCCTGATCAGGCGGCATTCCGATGGGAATCGAAAGCTACGCGGGAAGATAGTTCCTAACGGCCCCTTAGTACGCAGTTAAGGATTTCATTATACTGGACTTGCAGGAAAAGGGGAAAAACACAAAAAGGGGGTGGTAGTTGATTCGTCGTCACGAGCCATTCAGATGCTCTGCGAATTTGAGTGCCAAACGGCGCAGATCTGGGCGCTGAGTTAACTGGTACATATGATCGCCGTGTAGGTTATCCCACTCCAGGATACCCAGTATCACCAGGTCCCCCAACTCAGAGCGCACCACGCGAGGATCACGGCCAACGTTGCGCGCGACATTGTCAGCTGTGTCGTATAGGTCTGGGTGCTGAGCAAAGAAGCTGATGAGATCCCACCTTAGCAAGTCGTTGGCATATCTCTCGATGAACACCAACAGGGCTATATCAACTTCTTTGTCTGGTCGCTTGGGCCTCTGGACCGAGGTCATCGCTTCCTCCCAATTCGGGCAGCCAGACCAGGCGACCCGCGCATCGTAGTTCAAACGCCTCCAAGGTTAATCTAACACTGGAACGGGTCATAAGCAATAGTACTTGCCTCTTATCCAGGACTCCGCCTCAACCCGGGAAAATAGAAAGGGCAGCTTATTCAGGAACACTGCCCTGGGGTTTACCGACAACTTCCGATATCCGGTTGCAAGTCTTCAGGAGTGGCCTGATTCAGCACATCGCCCAGAGGGGGCCTATCGGCAAAACAGGGTTGTAAGGTGCCACGTCAAACGCCGTTGAAGTGTGTCAGTGCATGATGTAAAGTCTGCACGTCTCCAAACGAGCCATCGGTGCTGAGGGTGACATGCGTGACGACATTCATAAAGGGGATTTTGACCCGACGCATCTGGTCATCACCCCACGTCACGTAGCCAGCATCCCGGTCGTGGATCGGATAGAAGTAGGCCATCGCCTGCCCTAACCGTGCTTCAACGAATCTTGCGAGGTCCGTGGCCTTTGACGGAGTCGTGATGATCAAGAACTGCGATTCGCTGGGATGACCAACAAAGTCATCTATTGAGCCCAGTTCATCGACTATGCTGGTGAGAATGAGCGCCACCGCGCGCAACACATCGTCACGTGCTACGAAACCATAGATTTCATTGAACATATCGAGTTCGGTAATGGTCACCGAAATGGCGGCCCAGTTCTCTCGTTCCAGCAACAAGCTCAGCCTGTCGGCTGTGAGCTTTTTGCCCGGCAGGCCTGTGACAGCATTGTTCTGACTGCTAGCCCGCCGGAGAGCATTGCGCACGCGCAGGCGGAGTTCCTGCACATCGAAGGGCTTGGTGATGTAGTCTATGGCCCCAAGTTTGAGGCCCATGATGCGGTCATCTCGTTCACGACGTTCCGTGACAAAGATGACTGGCAACCGGCTGGTGCGTAGATCATCCTGCAGTTGCTTTCCCACCTCAAAGCCATCAATATCCGGCAGGCGAATATCAAGCAAAATCAGGTCCGGCAGCTGTTGCCGGCCTTTCTCCAGGGCCTCGCCCCCACTGGCTGCCGTGATCACCCGATAGCCCTGCGCTTCGAAGTACACTCGGAGCATTTCTGACGTATCGCAATCATCTTCAACAATGAGAAGCGTATGCTCCATGTTCATTTTGCTCTCGGAGGAATTGACATACAGGGCACCCATCACTTCAGTTCAATGGATCCTTGAAAATATTGAACCGGCAATACTCGTCGCCCCTAGCATAACACTCAAATTCTTCAACTCGAAAATCCTTGCCGCCACTCACCCAGCGCAATCCTTCTTGCAGAAGGCCAACTGCGCCATAGCAGATGGGGCGGTCGCCATTGCGTCCCCAACACACGGGGCACTTATATATCGTGTAAACAAAACGATCCTCTTTCTCTTCGACTTCACTGTGTTGGTCACTGAATTTGGTGAAGGTCTCGGCCATTGCTCGCAGGCCAACCTTCAGTTTGGTGCCCAGAGGAATCACCTTAAACGCCAATTCGCTTATTCCAATCATAGCCCCGAACTTAGAGAGCGCGTCGGAAAAAGTCGCACGACCGGCCCGCAGAGCAAGCCCTCGCCCCCCGCGCGGTCCATACATATCATCAATGGCCTGTCCCAGCGCGCCAAAATCCGCGAAGTCGAACTCGCGGTTGAGGTTATTCGGTGGATAATTATCTACCAAGTACCCCAGGCTAGCTAGATTAAGAACAGCATTCGTCCCATTCTTTCCCATAACGTCTTCCAGAGCATCCAGATAGATACGTGCTATTATGTTAGGGTAGTAGAGTCCGCTCTTCTCAACTGCCACGCTTTGCACCTCCGGATCCAGTGATCAGACCACTTTAAGGATCATACAATCTGCGCTAGCTCTTGCGCTGCTCGTTTCATATCAAGGAATAGTAGGCCGAGCTTTGCCTGGGAACGGGCCAAGACGGTCAACACAGCCTCTTCGCCTACTGACATCAAGATGACAAATCCACCCTCGCCTCGAATATAGACCTGATCAAGGGTGCCACGGCCCAATTCGCCGGCAATCCGCTCTCCCAAGGACAACATCGCCGCCGACATGGCTGAGACGCGGTCTTCTTCGACTTCTGCAGGGAGTGAGGAAGCCATGGTCAGCCCATCCACGCTCACTACCGCCGAAGCCTCAATGTCAGGGCTGCTGACTTGCAGATCTTTGAGGCAGCTAATCATTCTCTCGGTGCGACTTCCTTCGACCATTTTCGTTTTACCTTAGTACTTGTTCAAATGCGACTTCGTGTTTCTGTGGCGGTTCTTTGCCCAACCCTTGTTCCAAAGTGCGAAGTTATTGATGAACAGGTGCTTACCTCGTGTGGAACAGAAAACAGCCGGGGAATGGCTTCGCAGCCCTTAACTGAATTAAATTGGGTAAGAACAGCTGTGGAAGCGTCACTTGGGGGCAAACCAGGCTCCTGCAAGAACATGCTCGCAGCATACCAAATACGCTACGCTCGCCAAACGAATTCCCACTAGTGCCCCATCAAAGTGATTTTGATAAACTATATTGAGCCCACGTGGGCACGAGCTCAGGCATATCATGATCATCGTGAAAGGGTACTGGCACCCATCACAGGGAGTACGCCTGCGAGTCCCTGTGATGGGCAGGTCCCTACGATGGGCAGGCCCCTATGAGGGAATATGAAGAGGATCGTGCCCATAACCATAAGCGCCGAACGCAGCTTATGGAAATCACTGTGATGGGGCACTAGGCGAACATAGCATTGAAGGTAGCCGCGTCGATTGTCTCCTCGCGCACCAGTCGTTCGGCGACTTCGGTCAATTTGTCCCGATTGTCAATAATAATCTGTCTGGCGGTCTGATAAGCCTCATCGATCAGCCGCCGCACCTCCCGATCAATCTGACGCGCGACCTCCTCACCGTAGTTTCGCTGCTCGCTGATCTCACGTCCCAGAAAGACCAGCTCTTCCTTTTCACCAAAGGTTAGCGGGCCGAGTTTCTCGCTCATTCCATACTGGGTGACCATCGCCCGCGCCAGCTTGGTGGCACGTTCTAGATCGTTGCTGGCACCGGTTGTTATATCCTTGAAGACTATCTCCTCGGCAACGCGGCCACCCAGCAGCGACGCCAAATCGGCCTTGAACTTATTACGATGCTGAAGGTAATGGTCCTCCTCGGGGATCGTCATCGTGTACCCTCCGGCGGTACCCCGGGCAACGATGGAGACCTTATGAACCGGATCACAGTGGGGCAACATCTTCATCACCAAAGCGTGACCAGCCTCATGATGGGCGATGATATGTTTCTCTTCATCACTAATAACGCGGCTCTTGCGCTCAGGACCGGCGACTATTTTTTCGATGGCCTCCTGGAACTCGGGCATCTCGATGATTTTCTTGTTACGACGGGCAGCCAGGATCGCAGCCTCGTTCACCAGGTTCTCTATGTCGGCTCCCACAAAGCCAGGAGTTTGCTTGGCGATGACCTCCAGATCCACAGTCGGGGCGATGGGTTTGCCTCTCACGTGGACTTCCAGGATCTTCTGACGACCATTCCAATCAGGCCGATCCAATATCACGCGCCTATCAAACCGCCCAGGCCGCAATAACGCCGGATCCAAGATGTCCGGCCGGTTTGTCGCCGCCATCACAATCACGTTCGTGTCCGTG
>WOR8_10007908_pt1 | contig 10562 bp, 10 predicted proteins | sample DeeMarSeWOR38_10_FD_19890 | JGI IMG/M metagenome (IMG submission 19890)
CATCGAAATTTCAATGTCATCCTTGAAGTAAAGATAAGAATAAACTCCTGCCCAACTCGACATAGCCTGCAAATAAGGGTTTTCAACATCAGCCGACAAAGAAACTGCCCTGTCAGCATAACTTAGCGATTTATCTGCCAAATTCTTTCTGTTTGTTTCATCCTCCTCAATATTCGCTGCATACCAATACTGAATGCTAGCCAAAGAAAACGCCAAAAGAAGCTCATCTTTGCTGTCAAGCTTAGACAAAACGGAAATTGCTTCATTTGCAATATTCATTCCTTCTTTACAAATCTTATTCTTCTCGACCCCCGTGGAGGCAATCGACATGCGTTCATAGAGTACCTTCAACAATAAGTTGGCAGTCTTCCCATAATACAAGTCGTTTTTCGCAGTTTTAAAACCTACCATAGCCTTTTTTACAATTTTTCGACACTTGTCTAAAATCTTAATTTTCTCCAAAGAATCAGCAGCCAACCAAGAGCGCAGATACTCAGCAATGCAGCCAACCAAGAGCGCAGATACTCAGCAATGGCAAAGCAATATTCACGTTTGCCCCCATGTTCCGTCATATTTTCTTTATAGAATTCTGCTGCCCTTTCGTAAGCTCTAATACCAAGGCGTCTCAAGGATGCAAACTCTTCAGTATCCTTAGCCTGACGAGAAGCTAAGTCATAACAGAAACCAATTTTTTGCCAAGATTCAGCAGCCACAATTCCAGAAGGAGATTCAGACTTCAGTTCTTGCTCATAGAACCTCGCTGCTTCAAACCATTTGTATTCAGTTTCCTCTTGGCATACATCCATTGAAGCACCTCCTTTCTTTAAACACAATGAACAGTATTGAACGTGCCAGATATATTCTCTGAAAATGTTTATAATACCTTGCTGAAATCTGAAAAACGCTAAACTTCACTAATCACTTTGTATTCCCAAAACTCAACAGAAGAATAAAGCAGAGAGGGTAAGCAACAACAGGTCATGACTTATAGAACTGCAAGAGTTCAGCATAGAATTCTGGCTAAATTACAAATCAAGACAGCTGGGAAATCTATTTGGCAACAATACATTTATCTGAACGTGGAAAACGCTTCCTGCGCAAGTTTTAAATATTTACTAAAAAACTAACATGTTAAAAGGTGATTTGAGTTGTCAGAAAGGGTACAAACTGGAATTGAAGGGCTAGATGAGATGATAAGTGGCGGTTTTCCAAAAAAAAGAGTTATTCTATTACTAGGGGGACCAGGCACTGGAAAAACAATTTTTGCAACTCAATTCTTGTACAAAGGAATCACGCAATATGATGAAAATGCAGTCTTTGTGAGTCTAGACGAAAGCAAGGAACACTTTTATGAAGAAATGTTGAAATTCGGTTGGGACTTCAAGAAAGCTGAGGAAGAAGGAAAATTTCATTTTATTGACGCAACTAGATTATCAAGAATCGCCATTCTGAAAGAAAGAATGATGACGGAAACAAGCATTCTGCGAGGAAAGGAATTACAGATTGACAGGCTAGTGGAAGAACTTCAAGAAAAAATTCAACAAATCGGCGCAAAACGAGTTGTAATAGATACACTTGCCTCGCTTTTTTATAGATTCACAGATCCTATAGAACGTAGAACGGCAGGAGTTGATTTAATCGAATCTCTATCAGACATAAACGTCACCACCATCGTTACCACAGAGTTGAATTACCTAGGCCTCGAAAGAAACCTGATGGATGAAGAATTTCTCGCTCATGGAGTAATCATGATGCAAACAATATTTCGAGGGGGAGCAACAATACGAGCCTTGCAAATTGAAAAAATGAGAGGCGCTGGCACAAACCCAAACCTAGTACCATATTCAATAGACAAAAATGGAATCGAAGTATTTCCGACAATGTCAATATTCAGAGAAACATAGTTGGAAATACAATACACACCTAAAAAACTCCAACCAATAAATGCTTTTAGAATTCACTTAGAATCCATATTGTGCAAAAACTTTAAACAAAGAAGCGCATTATTTGGAATAAGAGGACTAATCATGATTGTAACTAATGCCAAACCTTACGGGGTTGTCAAAGGCATGCTCAAGAAGTGGAAGAAAATTGGGATTGTATCCTGTAATATGTGTGCTAGAGTTTGTGAAACAGGAGGAAGAGCAAAAATGGAAGAGCTGTCAGAGAGATTAAAGAAAGATGGCTATAATGTAGTAGACACTGAATTGGCTCCAATGGCCTGCAATATTGATGCTGTTAAGAAACCAAAATACGAAGCGGATATGCTAATAGTATTAGCGTGTGACTCGGGAGCTTTCACTTTGCAATCACTCTTTCCCTCAAAAACTATTGTCCCCGCAAATGTAACAATCGGTATTGGAGCTCGTGATATCCAGGGAAACATCTTTGTAATGAAGAAAATCTGAGAACTAAAACAAAGTTTCACATGATCTATATGATCTGTTCGACTAAAGGAATTTCTCATATTGCTTTAAGTGTGAATTACTGTTCTTTGAGACAAAGAGTTTACCATTTCCTTTTTCAGCTAAGTCACCAAGAAAAACGTAGAAAGGACCTTGCGCTTTAAAAGTCTCATCAATCTTAACTTTAGCTTTGACGCCGGCAATTGTAAAAGTAGGCATGAGTTCATCTATAGCACCTGAAACCACTATCTTGCCACCAGTCATAGAAGCCCCTAGCCTGTTTCCAGCACTTTTCTCCACGTAAATTACACCCTTGCTTATATGAAAACCCAAGAATGGCCCAGCCTTGCCCCTAACAATTATTACTCCTCCACGCAGATAACAACCTGAATCACTGCCAACATTCCCGTCAACAACAATTCTGCCACCTTTCATTCCATCAGTGCTTCCCCGATACGGCGAAGCCAAGTAATCACTAGCATCACCATGAATTTCAATCAGTCCCTTCTTCATTGAACTACCTGTCCATCCCCCTGCGTTACCATTAACAGTTATTTTACCACCTGCCATTTTCTCACCAAGATGCATCCCTGCGTTGCCGTTGATTACGATTTCACCTGCCTTCATACCTTGACCCACTCGCCGCACTTTACTTACATCACCGTTTATTGTAATACCAAGTGTTTCATCAGAGACTTCTTCAATCTTGAATAGATCACCGAGTTTCTTCTTCCTGTTTCCTTCCCAAACACTCAGGGAAGCAATTTCAGCTACAGATTTTTCTTTGAAAACGTCAGGATTAATGCATTCAGCATGAACTGGAAACCGAAACTTTCCAAGAGGAGTCAGCACTATCATTCTATACGCTCGCCTTAACAGTTATTGCTTCAGGAACCTTAACATAGTGATCAAACACTGGATAGTTTTCATATTCAACCGTCCAATACTGTTTGAATTTCCGCTTCATTTCCTCACCTATTTCAATCTCTTCAGCAGTTTCTATATCAAGCCACATGGTTCTGCCATCAACGGTCTGCACAATTTCACCATCCTTTACCACGACTTGACCATCTTTGATTGTGTAGACAGCACTACCGAAAGCTTTTCGAGCAGTCTTGTACTTCTTCGCGATATCAAGTGTTTCGGGATTGATGTTGTATATAGCTACATCTGCATCTGCCCCTACACCCAAATGACCTTTACCTTTGAGGCCCAAAGCTTTTGCCTGTCCGGCTCGGGTAACTACAGCTAGTTCATAAAGGCTCAGTTCACGATTTATCGAAGGAAGCAAGCTTTTCTTCTGCGCTTTCTTATGACACTTGGCCAACGTTGCCAAACGGGCTTTCTTGCTAGTAAGCCATGCGAGGATTTTTGGATATTCGAAAAAAGGCCCCGCATTTGGATGGTCGGTAGTCATAAATATTTTCCAAGGGTCTTTGATTAGTAATGCGAGTTCAAGACCAATGGACCACTGTGTAGCGTTAACTGCACTCTTGCGTTTATAATGCATCGGAATTATGCCACCGCTTGTTTCGGTTTCTACATCACTGTTAACCCATTTACGTCCGCTAAGCTGATAAAGTGTAAACTCAAATGGCCCATCAGCCGTCATCGTTGTGGTGTCAGAAAATATTATTTGACCCATATCAAGCGTCATGTGGCTATGATTGTTGATGTACTTGGAAATCTCCTCCGCACCAGACCTAAGATTACCCCAGTTGTCACCAGCAAAACTGCTGAACTGAACATGAGTTATGTGAGCCACCGGTTTACCATCGGTTGCTACACTTTCCAAAGCCTTCATGGTTTCCAAAGTTGTAACATAGTTGCCAGGAATCCCAAGGTTGTTAGTATGAAGATGAATCGTGTGAGGCAAATTCAACATCTTGTTTACTTTTGCCAGACCACACATAATATCACGGGGGGTTATATCGAAGTTAGGAACAACATCATCTATTGAATGAACGTTTCGCCCAAAACCCCAAGATTCCAAACCACCCGGGTTCACAATTTTTATAGCATAACCTTTAGTAGTTTCCATCATCCACGCAACATGCCGCGCGCAACCCTCCAAGTCACCTTTCTGCAGGTTTTCAAGAACAAACCACCAATCACCGAGAAGCGGAAAAGTGGCTTTGTCTAACATAGGTATATCGTTCAATTCCTCGTGAGTATGTTTAGCTCCCAACGGCGCCATCGACGGATTCATAACCGTAGTATAACCCATTTTAGAGTAGCGATAACCAGTAACAAAAGTTGTTGGGATTGAATAGCCAACGCCTGACCGTGTTAAACCTGTTTTTCTAACAACGTCTTTAACGTGATCCTCAGGTCTAATCATGCGACCAGTGTTAACTTCATGACCAGCAACATGAGTGTGAACGTCTACGCCACCAGGCATAACAGTTAAGCCAGCAGCGTTAATCTTCTTCGCCTTTTGGGTATTGACACTTCTAACAATCTTGCCGTTCTTTATTGCTATGTCCATTCTTTCGCCATTAATACCGTTTAAAGGATCAAACACGAAACCGTTTTCGATAAGAATTTCAGCCATTTACGCACCACCCATTCTATTCTTAGTATTTTTGGCTTTAATAGTTCTGACTTCTTCAAGAATCTTCTTGAGAATTTCCTCGTCGGACATAACACCCTCTGGAGGCTCAACAACTTTTTTCAGAGGTAATGGCACGGTATCCATCCGATAAGCGGTACCTTCAACTTCTATTCCTACAAAGGCTGATGGAAAAACTACATCACCAAGCATTGCCGTCGGGTTCATATGTGGATCAATAACTATCAAGGGGTGCTTAACCAAATGTTGGACTGCCTTTTTTGGAAAAGTTGCAACAGGGTCAGAGGCTACAACTAAGGCTGCATCTGACTCACCCCGTAAGAGAACATCCATAGAGGTTGTTTCACCAGGATTATAACGCGGATAACCCAAGGAAAAATCAATCCCGAATGAGTAGCCGCTTTGCCACGCAAAAACAATGTTGGCACCGCTGACGTTAAAATGTCCTCTCATAGGCATGATCACGAATTTTGTCCGCAGGTTCAGGTCACGTATTAATGATATTGCTACTTCGATGTTTCGGAATTTGCCAGCAGACTGGGTTAGACCCATACCGAAGAAGACTACGCCAAACTTGCAGTTTACAAGTGTATCAACTACTTCTTTGAGATATTCCATTGGAACTCCAGCGACTTGGTCGATGTCCAAGTCTTCATCCTTGACCATGGCTCTCATTGCCTGCATCAACTCGTAATCCTTGTTGGGCTCAACCTGAATGAAGTAATCAGCCATCTCAGCGGTCATGCTTTTTCTAACATCGATTACTATGAGTTTGCGTCCTTCCTTCTGCAAAGTTTCTGGAGGCTTATTGAAAGCCTCTGACTCCGCAACAGTAACCTCTGGCTTTTTCTTGGCAACTCTTTGAGCACTTAACAACTTCTTCCTGCCCGCAGCAGCTTTTACTTTATTGATGTAAGATTTCCATTCGCTATCTTCAAATCTGCCTTCTGTGAAGCTTGTGTACCTTTCAAGATGTCTGGGATGAGCACTCCACGGATCACAACCCCAATAAATAATCAAGTCTGCGCGGTGTCGAATCTGCCCTAGCGTAGATGTTGGAATACCCGCTTCCTGAGTTCCCATAAGAGATGGCCCGTGACAAACAACTGCCGTGTTATCAAGGACGCCACCTACTTCTTCAGCTAGTTCTACGCCTATACGTTGGGCTTCGGAGTTAGTGGAACTCCAACCGTATAATATAGGATATTTCGCATTAGCAAGAATCTCACCTGCTCTGTGTACAGCCTCTTTCATAGAGGTAGGAACAAGTTCACCGTCCTTTCTAATAAGGGGTTGACGAATTCTGTGTTTACTTTTATATCCTAAATACTTGGCTTCGCAGACTGCACAACCATTCTTAACCTTCACAACTTCATTCTCTACAACAGTCACCTCAATATCATCACACAAACACCCACAAATCGGACATGTTACTGCGTTAATTACTGACAAGTTTTTACCTCCCAAACTCTTTCTTAAGAAGCTCTTTCATGGTTAAAACAGACTGGTCAGGAGCAGCCTCAACTTCTGCAGGCGTCCCTTTGAAGGAGGGCATACCTATGCTGCTTGTGGCGTAGCTAACTATGGCGTTCGACCAAAGGCCATAAGGAATGTAAATCAATCCAGGCATAGACCCGCGAGGATGCTTAAAAGCTCTAAGAACTACTGAGCCGTTTGGCGTAGTCACCAAAACATTGGCGCCGTTCTTTAATCCCAATTTCTTCATGTCGCCAGCGTCCATGTAAACCATGGAACATGCTTCAAAATATTCGGATGAAGATTTGCCGTATTCTTTTCCTACTCCCTGCTCAATTGTTCGGCCTGTTAATAAAGTTACATGCAACTTTTGCTGCGTCATGTTGCCTGACCTTACCAATAGGAAATTGAAAGAGTCATATTTAAGAGTGAGTTTCAAAAAAATGTAAAAACTAACATTTCTCAACATGATTGGAAAATCCAAGAAAGCCATTTACTAAATTGCTGTAATTCAGGTAGAGAAGAAAACGCTTGTTGATGCAAAACAAAACTCATGATGATATTCTATCTGGGGAAGTGTAAAGGTTAATACGATTTCCCCTTACAAAACCAGCCAAAGTCAAATTTGCAGATTCAGCCATAGCTACACCTGAAGATAGAGCTGCCGCCAAAGAGGCGATAACAGGTATACCAACTTTTGCTGCTTTAAAAGCTACATCACCTGACATTCGCCCACTCAGAGCCAAGAAACACTTTTGAAAATCGATTTTGTCTTGAGCGGCAATCCCAATTACCTTATCCACAGCGTTGTGTCTGCCAACATCTTCAGCTAAAGCAACTAATTGACCATCAACATTGTATAAAGCGGCAACATGCATACCGCCAGTTCGTCTGAAACCTTCAGCCTTGAAGTTAAGCTGTTTGACACTATCGAATATAACCTGGGCTCTAATTTCTATTTTCGATCTGACTTTAGGAATCTTGCCGGTGAATTGATAAGGTGCACCGCTTCCACATGCTGAAGGAATAACACGTGTATGCAGCCTTGAAATCTTAACGCGGTTTTTTACATTAATCCTCGGGTTTAGTTTTACGTAACAGGTGTTTTCAGCTTTCTTAAGAATAATTTCTTCTATTTCATCTATGGATTTGAGTATTCCTTCAGAGAGGAAGTGCCCAATCGCCAATTCTTTCAGATTATTTGGTGAGCAAAGGATGGTGGCCCAAAAAACCTTGTTAACAAAAAGATAAAATGGCTTTTCTTCGGCAATATAATCAGTAATTTCCTGAGCTTTCCCGGTAGAAAGATTAAGCTTAATTATATTCATTTGTCGCACCTTAACTACCACCTATTCCATTCTCAACTGCATAGATTATTAATAATCTATAGTGTATAAAGAGTCAGTTGTTCTGTTTTCATTAAGAAGAAGAAAAAATAAGGCAAATCAAATTAACTGGAAAAGAATCCATTACTTACCTTAAGAAATTGTTATGATAAGGGCAAAAGGAAATGACTAAGCGAGCTGCAATTATACTTTCAGGAGGAAGAGCTGAAAGATTTCAGAACACCCATCAAGTTTGGCAAGACAAAGCTCTTGTTAAGCTTTTAGGGAAGCCTCTGTTAGCTCATGTTGTCGAAAACGTCAAAGAAGTTGTAGAAGATATCATTGTATGTGTAAACACAGAAGAAAGAAAGAAGCAATACACTGAAATTCTCAAAAAAAGCAAAATAGAAAACGTTAGGTTATTAATCGATGAACCATGTAGCCCTTTAGGTGGACCTATAGCGGGAATTCTGACGGGACTCATCGCTTCCAATGCAGACTATTGTTTCACTTTGCCCTCTGATATGCCGTTTTTTAAACCAGAAATAATCGATCACATGTTTAATTCAGCAGAAAATGCACGTGTCGTCGTCCCAATGTGGCCAAATGGGCGACTAGAAACGCTGACTATGGTTCTCAAAAAAACTGAAGCATTGGAAATTGCGAAAACACTTTGCAGTTTGAACCGACCTCGTTCCGACGACATAATAAGAGGGGCCTTAAACGTTTTTCTCATCTCTACGGCTAGCGAAATAGGAGCCTTAGATCCTGACTTCGAAAGTTTTGTGAACATCAACTCTCAAGATGATCTTGCTAATTTGCGGCCCCGTCAAGCTCAAGGACCAATCAACAACAGTATCAGAATAAACTTGGGCAATTTATCAATACCAAAACTGCAAAATCTCCAATCTGCATCATTTCTTTTCAATGAAGAAAAATTCTTAGAAGCCGCAGAAGCATTTTCATCGTGCGCAACCCAACTAGAAAAAGAAGCATGCTATTTTTGGGCAGCAATCAGCCACGAAAATGAAGGCAAAAGCCTTCTAGGCTATTCGAAACTACATAGAAAACAAGAAATTACTACAGAACAAGCAGGGAAATGGAAAGATTCACTACTTAAAGCCTCCATTGTCTACGAATTGGAAGCTAAAAGCTTCGACAAGCATAAAGGGATTTTCTTGGCAGAAAGGGCAAGGTCAAACAAAAGTTGGTGCGAATCCATAGTCAATAATCAAAAAGGTGATCTTTCACATATCAGCCATTTACAAAAAAACTGAAATCGACGATAACCTAATAGGAACTATAGTACACGCTGTTTATTAGAACCAATTTCAATAATTTTTTCAGACGGAGAGTGTGACCACACGGTATCAATTATCGCGGCTGTTGGAGAAAGTGGTTCAGGAAAAACTACTACACTTGAATATTTAGTTGCAAATCTTGCTCGTGAAGGTTACAGAATCGGAGCGGCAAAGCACATTTGCCACAAAGGATTCAAGATTGATAAAGAGGGCACTAACACTTGGAGATATGTTGCAGCTGGCGCGAAAGCAATTACAGCTGTTTCACCGGAAGAAACAGTGGTAATTAAGAAGTCTAAAGGAACAATAAATAACCTGGAAGAAGTTATAGAATTGCTTGGAAATGAACAATTGGATATTATAATAGTAGAGGGATTTCGGGATCTCGTAGCAAAAAGAAAGGATATCCTGAAAATCGTCACCGCTAAAGATAAGCATAGCCTCAAGAAACTTCTGGGGAAAACGGTACAACCCATAATTGCAGTCACAGGTATAATTGGAAAACAAAAATCTGAACTTGAGCTTGGAATACCCCTCATTGAATTCCCCAATGAAGGAGAGCAACTTCTAGCTCTTGTTAGAAAATACCTAAAAGGAAAAAATAGCTAAGCAAAGTTTAAGGTCTATATCCTTCGAGAACGCATAAAGCTAAAGCTGCCCCAGTTAAGTCTGCAGTAGTTCCCGGATTAAGTCTGTTCCCAGATGCTCTTAAAACCCTATCTAACTTGACAATTCGTTTCTTGCCCTCGAATGTTTCTAGACCGCCTAAATCCAAGATTTTTTTGGCTTCTAACGAGATTTCGCGTGCTCTTTCTAAGCTAGCTTTTCTGGCAATGAAGGTATCCGGATGTTCAGACATGATTTTCAGGAAAGTCTGAACCACAGCCACACCCAAATCAGTGCGTTCTAGCTGCGTTTTCAAATAAGGAAAGGCCAAATCGAAAGTTATGGTATAGTTGTTGACCCATTCTGAGCAGATGTTATCGTATCCGGCGGATATCTTGAAAACCTCAATAAGCGGAACATCATCCTCTAGAAGCCTTTTTTTAGAACCGGGGTCGGTAACATCGAAGTTTGGAACACCCCCCAGACCGCTGGGCTTCGCCAAGTCTATAGCTTTATAAAGATTCACAGAGTCTTCGGCTGTTGTTGATTCAACCACTAACCTCAAGTTTTTCCTCAACTTAGAAAAATCAAACTCCAAGTTCTCGCAACCTGAAGTCATACCTGCAGCTACAGCAATGGGTACAAATAATATAATAGTGCCAAGCAGTGTATTCCCACCCTTTTGCCACGCGTTAATGTCGGAAATACATTCCCTGATAATCTGGCCAACTCTAACATTTCTGACCTTCAGCTTACCCTCTGACACAGCTATTCCTCTAAGGGCAGCTATTTCAAATCTAGAGCGAACAGCGACAGCGGAAGCTAAGAAATGTTCAATTCTTGTGCCTTCAAAGCTTGCAGTAGGTGTTACATTTCC
>WOR8_10009441_pt1 | contig 10562 bp, 12 predicted proteins | sample DeeMarSeWOR38_10_FD_19890 | JGI IMG/M metagenome (IMG submission 19890)
ATCCACGAAATTCAATCCATCCATAACCCGCCTGTTTCCTTTAACCACTCAGCAATTTTCGTTGTGGCAAGGCCAATAGAATTATCAGATATATCTATTGTTAGCGTGGGCAAGATCGATTCGCTAACTAGCTGGCGGAACAAATCTTGCTCTTCGATAAAAATGTTTATATCATCATATTGGGCAGGATTTCCAGACACCTTCAACCTTTCTTTTCGAGCATCATCAAATGAAGCCTCTGAACGAACAAGAAAAACAAGATGAAAGCCAAGAGGTTTTAGGCGTTGTTCGAGCCAATTGAATCGGTAATCAATGCCAAAGTTCTCTATTTGATAAGCGCGTGTGGAAATATGAAAGCGATCAATGATCCACGAATAGTATCGCTGTAACTCGAACAGCCGGACCCAGATATGGTAGGTCTCCATAGCCAGTGCCTCTTCTTCTGGAGTAAAATTGATCAGTCCTCGACCCCATGGAAAATTCGTGAATGCACCCCATTCTGCAGATATCAACGGTGAATGATACCGATATTTCCTCGGCCCAACAATTTGCGGATGTTCATTCAATGCAAATGCAATTTCGGTTTTAAGAGTCAACCGGGTCCCTTCCAATATTATTTTTGGACAAAGTTTTTTGTTCATTAAGCCTTCCGTTTAGTTTTGACTTAGCTTGAATACGATTTTTTTCTTGACAGACCATAACCTGGTTTTGTTAACTATAATATCAGTTCACAAACCCGATAATCACGTAAAACATATATCCAATGACTGAAACGATTCTCGTAGTTAATGACCAGCTGAATGATTTCCTTCCAAAGAGCAAGAAGGGAAAGTCAATTATCTGCACATTTAATGGAAATCCATCTGTCAAACATTTGATCGAATCTCAGGGTATCCCCCACACCGAAATCGGACAAATCCTTGTGAACGATTTGTCTGTAGATTTCAATTGTAAAGTTCATTTTGGAGACTCGATTGAGGTATTTCCAGCTTCTCCACAGCTCGATCTTCTTGCCGGGTTATACTCGAACGGCAATTGGAAAATTGGCTACATATCTCCGCATATTTGGATTCGATGCCAATTATCGTAATGACATTCAAGATGATGAGCTAGTAGAAATATCATCCAACGCAGATCGAATTTTGCTCACCCGAGATCGTCAGCTTCTTATGCACAAAACGATCCGGTATGGATACTGGGTGCGGTCAATTAAGCCAGAAAACCAAGTGACTGAGATCATTCATCGTTTTGGGCTTAAAGAGTGCCTTTTCATCGCTGCTTACGATGCAATATTTCACTTCAACCAGTTTCAAAAGAAGCAATCGCTCATAAGCTTGAGCCGCTGACGAAAAGATACTTTGATGATTTTCGAATATGTCCGGAATGTGATCAGATTTATTGGAAAGGCTCTCATTACGAGCGGATGGTGAGATTGATCGATCGTGTGCTTTCAAACTCATAAATACTTATTGCGATTCAATTGATACCAAATTTCCAAATGTATTGATGTTGAGCGTCCATTCACTACCAATTTGAGCCTCTTGGTATAGGCTGAGGTCATTCGTTGAATAAACGTACCTCTCATTTCCAGATTCGAAAATAATTGTGTAAGTCTCCTCCCAATCTTCTCCAATACGTTGTTCACCCTCTATGGTAGGTTCTGGCCAGATGGGCGAATAATCATTACCTGTCAAAACAGCGGTATCCACCACACTCCATTCTTGCACCGTGTACGTACAGAAGGATTCATAAACTTCGTATTCACAATCCTGAACGACATCACCGAATCCACTGCCCGAATCTACCGTATACGGTGTTCCACAAATTTCGACTGAGTTTGGTGCAGGTTCGCTCTGCACGTAGCGGACTTCTTCGGTGCATATCAGGATCTCCCCCTCCACCGGGACGTTTTCTTGCCAATCTTTATACTCAACTGGAACGATCGCTTCGATCGGTACTGATCGTTGCCATTCCACATCTTGCACAATCCCTGTGGATTCAGAAGTCCGATTCGCAAAAAAGAAAAATATCCCGCATGCCAAGATCAAGAGAACTGCAATTCCTGCAATGATCCAGATTCTGTTCCTCGAAGGCTGTTTGATCTGCACTGGTGAATCAGTATCTTTGATCTCTGCTGCAAGAGAACCGCCACACTGATCACAGTTAATAGCTGTATCCGCATTTTCTGCTCCACAGTTTGGGCATGCAACTTTGGTCATCGGGCCAGTTTTGAATGCTCCAACAACCCGACCAGATTCTCGTTTAAGACCTTCTTTTAAATCACCCCCACATTGGTTACAAATTTCAGCATCCGCTGGATTTCGTGAACCACAATATGGGCAATGAATATCTGGACCTGCTTCAGCCTGCGCAATTTTCCCCTCATCCGAAATCAGTTCTTGCCGCTTTGCCTGGAAAAACTCAACGTCTTTTGGCTGTGGTGCGCCACAATTTCCACACAGTTTTTCCGGTCCTGGATTTAGACCTGCACAATTAGGACAAGTCCACTGAAGCTCAACATGTCCGATTTTTTTCCGCGCCATAATTTATAGACCTCCACCTCAGCCAAATTAGTCACCACAAAAATGAGCAGCTTTTCTAAAATTGATGTAATATTGTTGATCGATATCTCACTATCTCACTCCTCGACTGTGCTCCTTATTTATCTTATCAAAATAATAGAGTGAAGAGATTTTCATCTTTGCAAGCCTGAAAAAAAGATATGATTTCATAATAGCTCATCTCGTATCTTTGGCATGGGATAGATTGAATAAAATGATTCTGTAATGGTACTGACATCATTGAATACGAAAACCTGAAAAACCAGAAACGGAATGCAGATTCCCAGGTCTAATTCCGATTATCTACGTTGGATTGTTCAAAACCTATGATTTTGGAGAACTTAATCGATGCCTATGGCTTTTCTGATTTTCTCCATCTTAGGAACTGATGATTTGCGGGCTTTCTCCGCTCCTTTAAGGAGAACTTGGTCGAGATATCCCCAATCCTGCATCAATTCTGTATATTTTTCGCGTGCTTCTGAGAAATTCATCTCCAGGCACTCATACAGTTCTGTTTTGATTTGACTGTATGCCAATCCCCCTTGCAAATACTGCTGTCTGACTTTTTCAACATCCTCCTGATCAGCAAAGTACTTATAAATCGCAAAGACATTATCAGTATCTGGATCTTTCGGATCTTCTGGTCGTTTCGAGTCTGTGACGATTCGCATTACACTTTTACGAATATTGTCACTTGGCGCGAATAATGGGATAACATTATTATAGCTCTTGCTCATCTTCCTCCCGTCCAAACCAGGGATAGTCATAACCTCTTCCCGTATTGCCGCTTCCGGAAGAGTTAACACATCCCCATAGTTGCTGTTAATCGATTGAGCAATATCACGCGCCATTTCGATATGCTGTTTTTGATCCAGACCAACAGGAACAAAATTCGTATCAAAGAGCAAAATATCAGCTGCCATCAACGTTGGGTAGAAGAACAATCCGGAGTTGATGCCTTCATCCGGACTTAGACCAAGCGCGACATTATCATCGACCGCAGCCTTATAAGCGTGGGCACGATTTAACAAACCTTTTGCCGTAAAACAAGACAATATCCAGGTAAGTTCCATTACTTCGGGAATATCAGATTGACGATAGAAGACAACTTCTTCTGGATCTAGACCAAGGGCAAGCCAGGTCGCAGCTACGCCTGGTACTTTTTTGCTAATTCCAGGGCAGGTCGGATCATTCCCAGGTAATTTCCAATATGGGGGGTTCCGGAAGGTTTAATCCCTGTTAGTGCAATTTTATTCGACATAGAATTCCTTAAATTGTTCTCTAAATTGTGCAGAATTTTACCTTGGTTCAGATAGAATATCAAATCTGTGATTGATATTCGACTGGCTTGAATAAACTTGTATCGAATTCGGAAATTCGCTCTGGACCGAGAGAAAGCAAAGCTTCGTGGGCCGCTTTGGCCTCCCGGATCCATTGGCGTAAACGTAGAAACATCTTGGCTGCGCCCTTATAGTTCCCTCTGAGGATCTGGTAATACGCAACTGCAACCTGAAGTATTGCCCGGTACAACTCTCGCCCGGAACTCTCATCATCCTTCCAAGCTAATTCCAATGATTCATGAGCCTCGAAATACTCTCCACGATTGAATTCTTCAATTCCACGCACAGCTAATGGGGCTAACATCTTTCATCTTGATCGATTAAGCGAGCATATTTCTGAACCAAACCAGGTAGATTTGAGAAAAAACCCGACCGTGAAACAACATCGATAGCACCTGCATTTTTAGCAATCCGTAAGTTTTCTACCTCGACATGCGGACCAAATCCGATCACAGGTATGCGACGTGTTGCCGGTGCAGAAGTGATCAAACTTATCCAATTCTCCCATGGGATGTTTTCATTCCCCAAATCGAATATGATCAAAGCTGGATTTATCCTGGTGATTTTTTCCAGCAGGGCAGCGCCCCTACCCCATAGATGTTCAGCAGTTTGGGGTGCTAGAGATCTTCCATCAGATGGTGCAATTTGGTTCGCAGTTTCAATGATTTCGACATTCATGCCGAGGTTGAGCGCAGCGGTTTCTATCCGAACCGTTGAATTTAGCTCTTTTACAAATACCAGGATCAAGGGATTACTATTCATAGTCAAGAATATTTACCAACAAACTGAAAAAATTATAACAAAACCATAGTATTGATTAGTAGTTGTAGATCCTTAATGACTTGTGCATATCTTACTCATTGTCCGCAACATGCTCCAGGACTTCATAAATGCGCTCAAGTTCTTGTAACAAGTAACTCGAGCCAAACTCTCTAAAAGCAAGTATCAATTGGTGGTAATACCAAAGAGTTCCTGCCTTGCCGCCATTAAATCGTGTCCAACCCTCTTCACCTTCGCTGCGGATATCTCTTAGAGTTGCGCCCGCATTGTAAACCTTATCTGCCAAGGAAACCCGGATGGCAGATTCGCTTGCAGTGCTGATCGATTGAATATATTGCTCTTTTCGTTCACGCCAAGGTGGTTTTGGCGTAGTGTATGAATCAGTTACTGCATCCACGATATCTGCGACTCGATCTCCAAATCTCTTCCGAATTTCAGATAGAGTTTTCAATCCTCCTTGATCCTCAACAGCATCATGCAACAAAGCAGCGATGGCTTCATCCTCATCGCCTCCATCTTCGAGAACAAACGCTGTCACACCTAAAAGATGAGCAACATAGGGGGTTTTGCTATGTTTCCTTTTTTGATTTGCATGCAAACGTGTTGAATATAACAAGGCATCTTCAAACCGGATTGATAAAGTTCGATCTTCTATGCCATCGATTTTCATATGTTAGCTCCAAACTCAAATCAAATAGGGATTGTTAGGCTCTCAAGATCCCGCGGATAGTAAGTTAGGATTTCGATCCCATTTTCATTCACAACTACTGTATCAGAATGACGAAATCCACCTAAATCAGGGGAATACAAGCCTGGTTCTACGGTAAATACCATTCCCCGCTGAATAAGGGTTTCATCACCGATATCAAGAAATGGGCCTTCGTGGTAGCGGAGACCAATTGCATGTCCTACATGGTGCTTCCAGTAAGGCATCAATTGATTATTTTCGAAATAAGCTCGCACTTCCTGATCCACCACAGCACATTTCAAACCTGGCTTGATGGCGGAAAATGCGGTCTCTTGTAGCGCAACCATATGGTTAAACATCACCTTTTGTTCATTGCTTGCAGGACCAATCACCATAGTTCGCTCTAATTCAGAGTTATACCCCCAGACGGGTGCACCCGCTCCAGTAACAAGGATATCACCTGCTTGGAAAGTGATGTTATTTGCCAGTGTATGAGGAATGGCCGCATTACGCCCGATTTGCCCCCGATATCCAGCACTTGCACCATCGGAGAAAGGGCTTTGCGATCGGTATATAGGGCCAATCGCATCCAACATGCGTAAATTGGCCTCTTGGCTAGCGCGTTGACTGACCTCTGTCTCTGTCAATCCAACTTGGGTGTAACGCTGCAGCAGCACATGGGCAAGATTTCCCCACTTCACACTTTCTCGGATAAGCGCGATCTCTGCTTCGCTTTTGATCATCATTTGATCTTCAATGAAACCGCTGATGCGTACTGCTTTTAACCCCATAAGGTCGCTCAAATCTGGACCGCGATATCCGAAGATCCAGGGATATCCATCACAATCTACTCCTACTGACGCTGATATCCCCAACTCTTCCAGCAAATCCTTGAAAATGTGCATTGGATGGGGCTGGTAAGGGTATTCAACATAATGGTTTACTCTATCAATTACTGCATGGGTACCAGCGTGCTCAACCTCTAATTTAGGAACAAATAAGAGATTATCACCGGCTGAATTCAACACAAATGCGATCGGCCGTTCAGTCGGTACATAGGCAAAACCCGTGTAATACAAAATATAATAATTGTCAAATAACACCGCTCCAGAAAGGTTTTCCCGATCGAGATGTCCCAGCAGAAACTCGATACGCTGGTTATATTCTTCATTAGAAATGTTTATCTTAGTGTCCATTATTCCCTTTTAAGTTTCAATATCTCATAATCGCTGGAAATCTCAACTGAACCTCTTAGGGTATTTAATACTGTGCAGTATTTATCCTGGGAGAGCCGGATTGCTTTCTCAACATTTTCTGGATTGAGATCGCCAGAGAATTGGTAGTGAATGTGGATATGTGTAAATCGACGTGGAACTTCTTCGCTCTGCTCTCCTGTGCAAGACACCTCAAGTCTTTCCAAAGGTTCACGCTGCTTTTTTAATATCGAGACGATATCATAGGTGGAACATGAAGCGGCAGACATTAACAACAAATCTGAGGCCTTCAACCCTCTCCAAAGGGGTTCATGCTCTTCCGTGATCCCGATTACGATTGGCGTGCCGCGTGAATCTACTCCAGCCATAATTGTGTTTGTAGAGGTGATCCATTTGAGGTTGATGGTGCTAGAAATATTCGCCATTTGATTTCCCTTAAGAATTGTCAATATTACTCGATTCCCCATAATTGCTTTGCCTGATTATGAATAGAATGCCAGGCTTGTGATTCTCTTTGAGGAGAGCTGTCAATCAACTTCTTATAGCTTTCTGGAACCCGATCTCCTAACAATGCTGCCGCAACAGATAGTGTACAAGTTTCAGCAGCCGATAAATTGTAACCACCTTCAAGGAAAAGAGCGATACGCCCTTGACACTTTTTATCAGCCCAATCAACTAATCGCTCAATCAGTGATCCATAACCCTGAGAAGTTAAGAGCAAGCTTCCCAATGGATCACTCCAATGTGTATCGAACCCATAACTTACTAAAATCATTTCGGGTTGATAGCGTTCCAGCAAAGGGATGATCAATTCCTCTAAGATCACAGAAAATGCTTGATCGCCAGAGTGTGGAGGTAAAGGAAAGTTAGCTGTACTTTTCGCACCATGTCCATCTCCAGTCTCCTCTAACCAACCAGTGCCTGGATATAATGGATATTGGTGAGTTGATACGTAAAAAACATCACTCCGCATGTAAAAGATATCTTGAGTTCCATTCCCGTGATGAAGGTCAAGGTCAATAATTGCTAAACGGGAGGCGCCCTCAAATGTAAATAGGTATTCAGCTGCCAGAGCGATATTGTTCAATAAGCAAAATCCCATCGCTCGGTTCTGAGTTGCATGATGACCTGGTGGACGGGTTAGCGCAAAGCCTCTTTTAGTTTCGCCTCGCCAGACATATGAGGCCACAGCAGCAGCACCCCCAGCTGATTTCAAAGCCAGTTCCCATGACGCGGGTGTCGTATAAGTATCCGCATCGAAATGAATACCCTTACGCGAAACTTCCTTAATTGTTTCAAGATATCCAGGTGAATGGATCGCCTGAAGAACTCCTTCAGGAAGGATAAGCGGCTCAAGATGAATGTATCTATCCCACATGCCTGCGGTTTTAAGAGCAGTTCGTATTGTTTCAACCCGTTCAGGTCTTTCAGGATGACCTATTTCATAATGATCCTGGTGCCCATCCGGGTAAAAATAAGCAAGATCTTTCATATCCAAATCATCCCTATGAAGATAATAGAAGAATTGTACGATTTTAGCATCGGTGCGTCAATTTTCACTCAAGTTGACCAAATACAATATTATTACCTATAATTATTTATATGGGAAGGAAGAGAAGTATGATTCGGAATTTTGTATTTGTGATTGCGCTTCTGATTGTCATGAGTGGATGTTCGAGTGAAACCGCAAGTCCTTCACCCACCCCAACAAGCATTGAAACAAGTCCCACATCTGTACCAACATCCACTCCCACGCCCTCACCTACAATGGCTCAACCAACTCCTGAACCCACTGAAACAGGAGATGATTTTTCATTAGCGCGATCTAGAATGGTCGATGATCAGATCGCACCAAGAGGGATCGAGAATCAAGCAATATTAGAAGCCATGGGCAAGGTTCCCCGACATGAATTTGTTCCGGAAGACTTACGCCACCTTGCTTATAACGATCATCCACTGCCAATCGGTTACGGCCAGACCATTTCACAGCCTTTCATCGTTGCATTGATGACTCAAACCATTGATCCTAAACCTGGAATGCGAATACTGGAGATTGGTACCGGCAGTGGCTACCAGGCTGCCATTTTAGCCGAGATGGGTGCAGAAGTATACACTGTGGAAATCATCCCAGAATTGGCACAACAAGCAGCCCAACGTTTGAATGAACTTGGCTATACGAATGTAACCACGCTCACAGCTGATGGCTACTTCGGCTGGCAGGAACATGCACCTTTTGATGCCGTCATGGTCACAGCAGCTCCTGACCACTTGCCACAACCCCTAGCCAACCAACTGAAAAATGGTGGTCGTTTGGTGATCCCTATTGGTCCAGTCGGGTTCCTGCAAACTTTGTGGTCGTTCGAAAAAGTTGACGGTGAATTAGAAGCGACAAACCTGGGAGGCGTGACATTTGTCCCCCTCACAGGAGACCACTAACTGGTGTTCGTTTTCCCCAGAAATCCATTGCGACTATTCCTGCAATTCCATAGAAAAACGCCCCAAGGATGAACACCAGAGTGAATCCATAACTCAGAGACAGGATAGCCGCAAGTACAGCGGCTATCACAGAAGCACACCCATTAACAGCCCATGCCCAGGGGGTCTGCTTTGTTCTCGATCGTTCTAACCAATTTAAACCTAATGGGAAAGGCATACCCATCAGTAATCCTAAAGGTGCTAGGCCTATTACAAACAATATAATCCTCAATTCAACTGGCATACTTAGAGCGAATTGCTGAAATAGGATTATTAAAATCGGAGTGATTACCGCCAATCCTACCAATAGAATAAATGCCCACCTTTTTGGCAGCCAATCTTTATCGGAAATTGCGCTACCAATACTTGAAAATAAGAGAATGGTAATTACGACGATTGTGAACGCGTAAATGGGATGCCCAAAGAATAGAATCCCTTTCTGAATCAATGGGATTTCAATGAATAAGAAGGCAAGGCCGATACTCCCAAAATAAACAAAAACTCGCCACCTTGAAGCTGGAGTTGATTTATTATGCTCGGATCCTGTGGGGTTCAGAGCATCAAGGGGTGTTCGATTTTTTATCACAACGGGCAAGACAATTAAGATTACACTAAATCCTGAAACAAGAATCAACAACGCAAGAAGCACAAAGTATCCACTCCCCCCAAATGGTTGCCAGACACGACCCAGAGTCGCCATGATTTGTGGTGTTTGTGTCCACTTAAAAAAATGGAAGAAAAATGGATGATCGTCTGTCGCTGGCTGGACAGCAAATGAGTGTTCAGCATAATATTCGTCTCTGTCCGACACTATCAGAAGATCGCTGATTTCCTGGTAGTAAACAGGTTCCGCCATACGGTTATAGCGATTGAGCTCTTCTGGTTTGATATCCGGTGCCCAAATCAGATCGAAGCGGCGGCTATCAGCAAATTCCCGCAAGGCGTTTAATTCTGACTCAATCCATCCACTTGGTTTTACCAGAATGGTCATAGTCTGGATACTCCGATAAGCGACGATCTTCTCTCCGGGGGATTCTATATTTAATCTTGCTAAAGCCTCAATAACAGTTGCCATCGCCCGAATCTCCTCACTTGGGGGCGTCTGAAGCCAGCGAGTAACCACAAACACGCCATCTTCAGATAAACGGAGCAACACATCTGTAAAAGCTTCAACTGTAAGGGTATATGTTTCCGCCAGACTATATGCTCCACTTGCAACTGGACGGTATGGAGCGATTAAAGGCACAAAAATAATATCGTAGCTTTCACCTTTTGATCCCAAGAACACCCTGCTGGTTTCAATCACAGATTTTACATATTGATGCTTATAAGGATCGGTTTCAGAAGCTGTATCAGCAACTGCTTCAAGGATCAATGGATTGTTGACCACCCCGGTAACCTGGCTTGCGCCGCCGGCTAATGCTTGCAAGATTCCCAATCCTGCCCCCGGATCAATTACCAAAACCCTGGCCATCGGTTTTATTTGAAATCCAAACGACTCTGG
>WOR8_10009870_pt1 | contig 10562 bp, 8 predicted proteins | sample DeeMarSeWOR38_10_FD_19890 | JGI IMG/M metagenome (IMG submission 19890)
TCGAACCTGCAACCAATGGCTTAAAAGGCCAGAGTCCGCTTTGCGCTTCTCCCATCCAAGAGCCTACCACTTTTACCCGGTCCATTAGACGGTGAATAAAGAAAGTCTCTTGGATGCTTTTTTTAAGGTCAGTCAACACTTGTGCGTCCAAAGGACTCGATTACCAACGGATGGGTTGGCTGATCTATGGCCCGCACGACTTGCCCATGATTGTACCATTATTGGAGAGGCCGTGTCAGGATCATCAAGTTGCAAGTCCACTCAATATGATTACATCGACACGGCAATAGAACTACCAATTTATCATTCGCTGAGCTTGCGATATCATTCTGATCGTACTCTGCCAGGCCTCTTCAAAGGTAACAACGTCACTGTCGGGAATCAAATAATCCAGATTCCTAATCCAGTCCAGCTCGTACTCTCTGCGACGTCTCTCCAAAAGGGAAACTTCAAGAAGAGAAATATCAACACCGCGGCTCTGGAACTTATCGGCTAGAAGAGGAACAAGGTCTTGAACCAACAACCCTGATTGAACCAGGCGATGGATGTCGTAGAGATCTCGAGAGATAGCAAATCGGCGCTGCCCACAAATTGCGCGCACTTTTTCTGAAAGTATCTCTAACAAAGAATAGCAGGAAACCTTTACCCCTGAAAATTCATCGCTATCCGAGTACGGTTGGATAATCGAGCGCGAAACGGTTGGTAGGAGCAGTATTTCATCTCCGGTCACATCCAGCCGGATGGCTCGCGGTGAGCCACCCCAGCGGAGTGGACCGCGAAAATACACCCGGATTTGATAGGTTTCCTTTCCGTATTCGTCCTCAACAGTCTCGAATCTATAAGGCCCAGCTAAAAAATCGGGACCACCACGATCTACTGACCATCCAACAGTCTGGCCTACCCAGTCGGTAAGATCATCCGGGGAAACATATGAACGAGCCGTAAAATCGAGATCCTCCGAGAATCGGTACCCACGAAAGTAACATTTCCGCAAGCAGGTGCCGCCTTTGAAACACAGTTTCTGGGAAGCCCTGGGCGTGGCGAATAAAGCTGCCAGAAACCAACCCAAGCTGTAGTCCAGATCCAGTATCATCGGATCGGTCTGCCAGCGTGCTGCCAGACGCCGGATTTCGGCTTCCGTAATCATTCCAGCTCCATGTTGGAAAACGCACCCACGTTAATGCGAAGACCCCACCGGGTGACCACAGAGCCCGAACTGCCCAATCCGGGTTCGAGCGGGGAAATACCCCGGGTAAGCATCTTCTGCCATTCGGCTAAGCGTGTTTCTCGCTCAGGAATCGGAATTCTTAATCTATCTATAAGATATCCCAATCGCTTGACCACAGTTCCCCCCTCCCAGCTCCTAAGGTATGCGTCAAGTTTCGGCCAGTCGATCTCTGCATAGCCAGTTTCCAAAGCCTGAGCCAACTGCATAACCCCACCACTGAGATCAGGACGATTGGCACAATCCACCAGCGTTTTCTCCCGGTCGGTGACGAAGAATTTCTTGCCATTTAACATACGTTCCACTATCCCAAAGAAGCGCGCCTCCTTCACTGCTACAAACTGGAATCGCATTCCTAAAACATCCATGGATCGTTTTCGTTTGGTGGATTGCACAAATGTGATTCGCGGTATCTGCTCAGTCATTTGCCAGTAATGCAACGCCGACCAGTAAGCAACTGCCGCAGGTTGGATTAAATAAGACGCAATCACTAATGGGCTTTCCGACCAAGTACGCTCCGGCCCGGCTTCCAGAGGAATCAACAAATAAACACCGCGTTCCACCCGCCGCAACCACCCCTTTTTTTCTAATCGGTGTAGGACAGTTGTAATCGCAGTAGATCCTACCCAGCTTTCTTGTGCATCGTTTATGGAGAATATCGTCTTCCCTTCCGCAGCCAGACGGGAAAGAAATTCTGATTCTGCTGCACTTAGAGTCATTATATTTCAAACCATCCAAATTACAGTTTCTGTTACTTCGTTTACTTATAATATCACAAACTACGATTTTTAAGAACTTGTTGGTAACTATAGAGCGGAGAAAACCCCAGGACAAGTACTTGCTTTTTCCTATTGAGCAGGTTATAACGTGCTTAGGTTTATACTTTTATGCAACATAAGATCACAAATAAGGATTTTCTAAACCCCCTGCGACATGATCCTTCTGCAAACTATTTATGTCAGAGACCATCCCTGTCATAACTGAAGATGATATCCGCGGTCTGGCCAGCCCACAGAGCTTTGAGCGGGGCTCGAACTACTTTCACAATGACGCGCTGTTCAATACCCGTAGGGTGGGAAACGATTTGCGCGGCCACTGCCACGGATCCAGTTACATCCCTTACAGGGTTTCGGCCCAGTTGGGAATCAGTGGAATTACCGCAACACAATGCACTTGCCCTTATGACTGGGGTGGGATCTGTAAACACATCGTTGCACTGCTTCTGACCTGGGTACAAACGCCAGAAGTTTTTCAATCCGTCGCACCCATCGATGAGAGGCTGGCCAACAAGGGCAAAGAGGAACTCATCCTCTTGATCCAAGAAATGCTCAATCGCGAGCCAGACCTGGAACGCCTTCTGGATTTACCTCTCCAACCTGATCGGGAAACACCTTTCGATTTGGATGCCTTTCGCCGACAAGTTGAGTTCATCCTCCTGGATGAATTCCCTGATCCGGCAGCACTGGCTTTCGAAATAGCCGCCATCGCTGAAACAGCCGATCGCTTCGCAACCATGGGAAATTGGGCCGCTGCAGGCTCTCTATATCATCTCATCCTCAGCGAGATCATTCCCTCGTATGACCAACTCTACGATGATGACGGAGATATCTCCAGTGTGTTGCAGCAGTGCGCAATGGGACTGGAATGTTGCCTGACAGAATACAAGCCAGATACGGTCACCCGCCAGTTGTGGTTTGAGGTCTTGCTGGAGGCTGAGTTGATGGATATCCAGATGGGCGGCATCGACCTTGCCTATCCAGCTGGGGAAGTCCTGGTTAAATACACCAACTCTGAAGAATGGAACTGGATTGAAAAGCAGGTGCGACAGATAATAGCATCCTTGGATGAGCGATATTCTGGATGGAAGCGGGAGATCCTGGTGAACTTCCTGGCTCAACGACTGAAGAGTACCGGGAGCGACGCTGAGGTTACAGACCTGATTTTCGAGTTGGGTTCTAAAAAGCAACAGGCTTTTGAGTTGGTCAGGCAAGGAAGGTTAGAGGCAGCGATATTCATCGCCAGAGAGCATTTCGTCGACCTTCCCGGGCTAGTGCTCCAGTTCGCCGATGCCTTGGTAGAGGCAGGGGGCACCGTTGAAGCTTTGACTTATATGAACAGCCAGTTAGAGACCCGATATCGCACCTCCTATCTTTCCTGGCTGGCGCAGTCGGCTGAGCAACAGCAAGATCCAGATACAGCATTGAAATGGCGGTTGGATCTGTTCCATGAATCACCTAACCTGGAAAACTACTCCAATCTGCAAATGGTTGCACAAGCGCTTGACCAATGGGAACAATTGCACCCGGGCTTGATTCAGAAACTGGAAACCGGACAACATTGGGATCTACTGATCGAAATCGCGCTGGAAGAAGGCGATGTAGCCCGAGCGCTCGAGTACCTTCCTCTCCAGCGTGAGGGTCGTCTTGATCTCCAAGTTGCACGGGCTGCTGAAACCAGCCACCCTCAGGCTGCTATCAAGATTTTCTGTCAACGAGTCGAACGGCTCATCGAGGCTCGAGGGCGCGACAATTATCGCCAAGCAGCCGTAATTCTACAGCGCGTCAAAGATCTGCACCATCAACAAAACACTCCCACCCGATGGAATCACTTAATGGCCGAGCTTCGCCAACAATATGCCCGTTTGCCGGCTTTTATGGATGAGCTAGATAAGGCTGGTTTATGAAATGAAGCGATTATATTGGGAATGTGAGATAGTTGCTATAGTAGCAATCTGGTAGATTTACCGCAGATAAGCATCTGACCGCTGCCATGCCCCCTTTCATCGCTACGGTATATTTCTATCTCGTTGCGCTCTAAGGACAAAACCACTAGTAATTACCCCTATCGGAGAGCTGCTTTGCCTTAGACGATCGTTTGAATGATAACGCAACAGTTCTTACTAATTTCAGTGACTCACTTGATATAGCTGTTTTTGGAATTGAAATATTATAATGAGATAGGTTTCCTCACCGTACAAATATCAAGCGAAGGTGCTTTTCATGACCTCTCTCCCGAGTGATGCAGATCTGGAAACGGGGCGAAAGAACCGTGAACTCATTGTATCAAGGCATTCAAACTCAGGTCGAACCCAATGAATAATTCAATACCATATAAGCAGCGCATTCTGGATTTCCTGGATATGGTAGGAGCGAAAGGGGCAGATAACGCCAAAATACGTAAAGCGACTGGAATCCCCTCCCACCAGCAGGTTTATTTACTTACGCAGGAACTTACCATGCGAAGGGAGATCACTGCCAGACGCGAAGGCCGGAAGTGGGTCTTCTACCCGCTTGACGGGCCCTCTCCCGGTGAGTTCCGCGGGCACTGGTGGGTTGTATCCAGTCCCGATTTTGACCCGGAATTTCTGGAAATGGAAACCACCCCATTCGTTAGCGTTGAAGGAGATGAGTTCGCATTTGAGGGCACATTTCATATCGGGCTGATTCAGGGTGAGTTCGATGGACGGCTTGACGGAAAACGCGTAATATTCAGCTTCGAGGCAACAGATGAACTGGAACCGGTGCACGGTGCCGGAACGATGTCTCTTCTGGACGGAAAGATGGAATTAAAGCTGATGCTTTTTCTGGGCGACGAGTTTACCTTCATTTGTGAGCGCAGTTGACCCTACGGTGGAAGAACCAGGGCTGGGTGTGAGTATTGCATGTCAGATCAAAAAGATATAGACCAATCTATCGCAGCTGCAGAGGAAGAACTGGCTCGTTTAGATGCTAAGCGCGCTGAGTTCATCGCCAGGCTTAAGAACTTGCGGCGCGAAAAGATATTACAGGCGCAATCAGGAAAACAGCTTTCCCTGGCTTTCCGATCACCTACAATCACTAACCAGTCACCAGAGGAAGATAAGATCGCCCTCTTCCAGTCTTTGTTCAAGGGGAGAGAAGATGTTTATCCCAGACGATTCGAGAGCGCCAAATCGGGCAAGTCCGGATATACGCCTGCCTGTGCCAATGAGTGGGCACCTGGTCTTTGTCACAAGCCGAGAATCAAATGCATCGAGTGTAAAAACCAGGCCTTTCTGCCGGCGAATGAGGCGATGATCCGTAATCATCTTCTAGGCCAAGATCCATCTGAGGCAAAAGGAAAAGACTTTACTGCCGGGATATATCCCTTGCTTCTCGATGAAACCTGCTGTTTTCTTGCCACAGATTTCGATAAACGCACCTGGCAGGAAGACGCCGCTGCGTTTTTAGAGACCTGCCAGACCCATAACGTGCCTGCCGTACTCGAGCGCTCGCGTTCTGGAAATGGTGGCCACGTCTGGATCTTTTTCTCCCAGCCAACCCCTGCGAAGGTAGCTCGGAGACTGGCCTCCTATTTACTGACCAGAACGATGGAACAACGCCCTGAGATCGGATTCGATTCTTACGATCGGTTCTTTCCAAGTCAGGATACACTTCCGCAGGGTGGGTTTGGGAACCTGATTGCATTACCTCTCCAGAAAGGACCACGTGCGCAGGAGAACAGCGTTTTCGTGAACGAGAAATTCGAGCCCTACGAAGATCAGTGGGCTTTTCTTTCATCGATTCGACGATTAGACCTGATTGAGATTGAAGCGATCCTCACGGAGGTTACAGAAGATGAAAACATTCTGGGAGTCAAAAATGTGATCTCGGATGAGGAAGCTCCCTGGGAAGCACCACCATCCAGGAAACGAAAAGAGAGGCCGCTTACAGGCCCCCTTCCGGAAAAGCTTTCTCTTGTTTTTGGGAATCAACTCTATATTGCCAAAGATGATCTGACGCCCCCTTTGAGAAACCGCCTAATTCGCTTGGCAGCCTTTCAAAACCCCGAATTTTACCGCGCCCAGGCCATGCGATTTTCCACCTTTGATAAACCCCGCATCATCAGTTGTGCTGAAGACTTCCCAAAGCACATCGGCCTACCTCGCGGCTGCCTGGATGACATCATCGATCTATTGGAATCGCATCACATCAAACCGGAAGTTACCGATGAGCGTTTTTCTGGCAATCCTATTAAGGTTAATTTTCAGGGTAAGCTCAGACCAGACCAGCTTGTTGCTGCGGAGGCGATGTTAAAAGCGGATACCGGGGTTCTTTCCGCAACGACCGGCTTTGGGAAAACGGTCATTGCAGCCTACCTGATTGCCAAACGAAAAGTCAATGCGCTGGTATTGGTTCATCGCCGGCAACTACTCGATCAGTGGATTGCGCACCTGATCAACTTTTTGGGACTCACACCACAAGAAATTGGGCAAATCGGTGGGGGAAGACAAAAAGCAACAGGGTTTGTCGAAGTGGCCACAATCCAGAGTCTGCACAGGAAGGGGGTCGTCAATGATCTCGTTGGGGAGTACGGTCATCTAGTCATTGATGAGTGCCATCACATCTCCGCCCGGAGTTTTGAACTCGTTGCCCGGCAGAGCAAGGCAAAATATGTACTGGGTTTATCCGCTACCGTAACCCGGAAGGATGGTCACCATCCAATCATATTTATGCAGTGCGGACCGGTAAGATATCGGGTCGACCCACGGCAGCAAGCAGCCAAAAGGGAGCTCTCGGAGGATAACCGGCCGTCGATTCAGGAAATATACAGGGCTCTTTCCGATGATAAGTTCAGAAATGTCAAAATTGTTGAAGATGTACAGGAAGTAGTAAAAGCAGGACGGTATCCGGTGATCCTGACAGAACGCAGGGATCACTTAAGGCTCCTGGCAGAACAACTGCAGCCTCACATCCAAAATGTCTTCGTTTTAAGAGGGGGGATGGGGAGAAAACAACGTCGCCTTATCCAGGACCAATTGGATGATGTACCTGATGGAGAACCGCGAGTTATCTTATCTACCGGCCGGTATTTGGGAGAAGGCTTTGACGATGCCCGGTTGGACACGTTATTCCTGTTCCTGACCCTCCCGATTTCCTGGCGGGGGACATTGGCACAATATGCAGGAAGATTGCACCGGGAACACGACCAAAAAAAGGAGGTCCTCATTTACGATTATTTGGATGAAAATGTCCCGCTGTTGTCGCGGATGTACGAAAAGCGAAGACGTGGATACAAGGCCCAAGGCCCTTGGGTATAAAATTGAGGGTGATCAAATCTGATCGATTATCAGGGCAATTCCTCACACCCATTAGATCCGAAGCATGACAACAACGTAAGCAGCAACGACGGTTTCACCCAGGCTAGACGTGAGTACAATGCAAGAAATCCGGGCATCACTGGACTTAAATCAAGGGTCACCCTACAACTTTATCTTAGGTTGCTGATGTTGACTCCTGTTGACTGATGTTGACTAGTGTTGACTGGTGTTGACAGACCCAGAAACAAAAAAGCAAGTACATTGGAATTATGTTTTTTCGATCTTCCCGGCGCACATCTGCAATTGAGAATCAAAGGGGGATTTAACACAAAAACCCACCAAAAAAAGGCCCTGGTGGGAAAGACTGCGAAAATGTAAGGTTTTTCGACCTTAAAACATCTATCTAATGAGCGCGACAGGACTCGAACCTGTAACCAATGGCTTAAAAGGCCACTTCTCTACCATTGAGCTACGCGCCCGTATTGCGAGTCGCATTCTATCACGTGAATTTATGAGCGTCAACGTTTGTACCCTCTGGCGCTTGACATTTTGTGTCCGACTGGTTACCATAGCACACGTAAGCAGGAAGGTAATTTTCTCGGAATTATTCAATTCTTAAGCGTGTTAATTTATGCGATATCCCCAGGAGGTTATCATGGCGGAGATAAAACATATAAACGAGGCTGATTTTCAAACCGAGGTGCTGGATGCGAGCACACCGGTAGTGGTGGACTTCACCGCGGTGTGGTGCGGCCCGTGTAAAATGCTCGACCCGGTGGTTAAAGAACTGGCTGATGAATGGGCGGAATCTGTGAAGGTGGTCAAGCTGGATGTGGATCACAACCCCAGCCTAGCCATGCAATACCAGGTGATGGGCGTGCCCACGCTGATGCTCTTTGTAAATGGGCAGATCAGCGAACGCATCACCGGCTACCAACCCAAGGATCGTATCGTGGGAAAGTTCGGTCCACATCTGAATTAACTCGCCACCACTGACAAAGGAACCCTATAGATTCGGGCTGGGTTTTATGTCCAGTCCGAATCTTCGCGTTTATATGCATTGTGTTGGGAGGAGAATACGCCCTAATTAATACGGGCGTAAACCGCCTGCCCTGACAGGTATTTTTCTGATATAATCTTATTGCGACTAGTCGCAAAAGAGAGTATTCGCAATATGCCAGATCCAACATTCTTTATCCAAACCTTACGGGGACGCGGCTACCGCATCACACCCCAACGTGAGATGATCATCCAGGCGCTGCTCCAGAGCGAGTGGCATATGACCGCGGAAGAGATCTACCAGCAAGTGCAAGCCTTCACGCAGGCTACCAACATCGCCACGGTTTACCGGACGTTAGAGTTGCTGGTGGCGGAGGGCATGGCCTGCCAGAATGACCTTGGGGGCGGGCGCGTGGTATATTCCTCCCGGCAACATGGCACACATATCCACCTGGTATGCCGCCAATGTGGGGAGGTGATCGATGCGGACAACCAGCTCATGGAGCCTTTACAAGCGCGTATCAAAGAGCGTTATAGCTTCGACGCAAGCCTGAACCATATCTCCATAAGTGGCCTCTGCAAAAGCTGCCAAGCCCAAGATTAGAACAAGGAGTTTCAAATGTTAGCCTCACCAACTCCCATGCACATACCAGATGGTTTTTTATCCTTTATCGTTGCCATCTTATTGTGGGCCCTGGCGATTATCCCGGTGGGCTATGCCCTGCGGCGCGTTGGCAGGGACATGAACGAGCGCAAGGTACCCTTGATGGGGGTGCTGGCAGCGGCTATCTTTGCCGGGCAGATGCTCAACTTCACCGTAGCGGGTGGCACTTCGGGACACTTAATGGGCGCGGCCATCGCCACAATCCTGCTTGGACCGTGGGCTGCCATCCTGGTGATGACTTCCGTGGTGACGATACAAGCCCTGATCTTCCAGGACGGCGGTCTCTTGGCCCTGGGGGGCAATATATTCAATATGGCCATTGTGGGTGTGGCTGTATCGTATATGGTTTACCGCAGCGTACAGAAATTTGCCAGAGGGCATCGTTGGGGTATCTATGCGGGTGGGTTCCTTGCAGCCTGGTTATCGATTTTTGTAGTCGCCTTGGGGGTGGCGCTGCAACTGGCTATCTCGGGAACCTCGCCGGCAAACATTGCCATACTCGCCATGGGGGGCATCCATGCCATCATTGGTATTGGGGAAGGGTTGATCACGATCGGCGCGTTGAGTTTTATGCTCACCTCTAGGCCAGACTTTGTCGAGGCTGGGGGAGAGAAACCCATCCGGAGTGGGGTAGTATGGCTGGCGGGTCTATTGCTGGCTATTGCACTGGTGATCGCTTCGCCCCTGGCGTCTGCCCATCCAGACGGCCTGGAATGGGTAGCTGCGCAGGGTGGTTTTTTGGAGGCTGCCAGGGAACCAGTGTACAACCTGATCCCAGATTACCTGCTCCCTGGCATCTCGAACCAGGTCCTGGCGACGATGCTGGCAGGTGTGATCGGCGTACTGATCGTCCTGATCGTGGCTTCAGCGATCGCTTACACACAACGCGCTCACCAAAGCAGTAAATCGCATCCAGAGTAACCTCCTAAAGGGATAAAGTCAGGCTCGCCGGATCACAGGCAACTTCTTATGCACATCCATTTTCTGGACCCCTACCAAGCTCGCCAAAGCCCCATCCACGAGCTCGACCCACGCGTTAAATTGGTCCTGGCGATAGCATTCATCCTTACAACCGCACTGACACCCCCTGGCGCATGGCCGGTGTATATCCTGCTTTTAGCCATCATCTTATCGATAGAAATCATATCCAGATTAGGCATACCCTATGTACTCAAGCGCTCTTTATTGGCTTTTCCGTTCATCCTGGCGGCTTTACCCCTGATCTTCACCGTGGAAGGAGCTGCAATAACCAGCCTGCAAATAGGGAGCTGGACTCTGACCATTACCCAGCCAGGGTTAGAGCGTTTTTTCAGCATTGCCATCAAATCCTGGATTTCGATCCAGGCCGCGATCGTATTGGCTGCCAGCACGCCTTTCCCGGCTCTACTTGCAGCTATGCGGGCGGTAAAGGTGCCTCGCCTGCTGGTGGCCATTTTTGGATTGATGTGGCGTTATCTTTTTGTGCTGGCTGATGAGGCGCTGCGCCTGACCCGGGCGCGGGCTGCACGCAGCAGTCATCCCGGTTCTGCAGGCGCCAGGACAGGCGGGAGCATCGTGTGGCGGGCGCAGGTCACCGGTGGCATGGCTGGCAACTTATTCATGCGCGCTTTCGAACG
>WOR8_10009523_pt1 | contig 10560 bp, 9 predicted proteins | sample DeeMarSeWOR38_10_FD_19890 | JGI IMG/M metagenome (IMG submission 19890)
TTTAAAGAGAATGGGGAAATGGACAAATCGGTATCAGCACTTGAGACAATTGAAAACTTCAAACAGGCAGCTATGGAAAGGAATGCAAGTATACTAGCAGAAAGCAACAGCGAGTTGATTTTCGTCTTGCCGATGTCCGATGGAAGCAACATTTGGACACGTGTATACTGTAATAACTGGAGTGGATACTACCAGCTATTTATTGTTGAAGAAAAGGGTTTTAAAAAGAGTCTTACGTTTGGCGCAGAAGAAATAAAAAAACAACTGGATGAAAAAGGACATGTCGCAATTTACGGGATATTGTTCGACACGGATAAAGCCAGCCTAAAATCGGAATCAGAAAAGCCTTTGCAGGAAATAGTCAAGTTAATGCAGGATTATCCCACCTTGAAGATAGAACTTCAGGGACACACCGACAACCAAGGATCAAAGGATCATAACCTGGAACTTTCGCAACGCCGGGCGGAAACAGTCCAGGCGTACTTAGTAGCTTCTGGAATAGATGATTCGAGGTTGGCAGCGAAAGGCTATGGACTTTCCCAACCCATTGCTACAAACGACACAGAAGAAGGCAGGGCCAAAAACAGAAGGGTTGAGTTAGTAAAGAAGGAGACGTTAGAAAATAGTCAAGTCGGGATAAAACGGTCTGGGGATAAACAACCTGTTGATGTCTCTGATACGAATTTTGCTGGTTTAGTCGATGCCGCAGACAAATCTAACAGCGTGGGCGATAGGATTGAAGCGGTTGACTACCTAAAGAAGGCCATATTATCAATCTGGGATGATGTCCCCCTTACAGCCAGAAATATTAGGCTCGTGTCTGACTTAAAGAACTATACATCGAAGAAAGACAATATCTATCGACAAGGAGAGACGATCTATATCACTTCACAATTATTGGGATATACACTTGAGAGAATTGGAGACGGTTACCAAATAAACATAACAACGGACTTCCTAGTTTTGGATGAAACCGGTAAGGTATTGGGAGGACAAGAGGAAGTATATAAATTTGACCACACTTCACCCATACCTAATACCGAATTTTCTTTGGATCTAACCTATACACTAACAGGATTGCCGGGTGGCGTGTATAAGATACAGACTAAAATCAATGACAAAAATTCTGCAAAAAGCACCTCATTCGAAAATATAATAGAAATCAGGTAATTTTCGTATAAAAGAATGAGACTATAAAAGTTTTCCTCTCTGTCAGCGGCACGTTCGTAACGGCTATGCCGTTGGTTCTTAATCCCATATATTGTATCTTCCCCTTCTTGCCCAAGGGGCATGATTGCTGCTATCACAGACAACCATTTGAGATTGCATATTTTTCGGTTTTCAAAGGGTATCTTTGAAAACTTCCATTTTCCCTGCCGCTGTTGACATTTTCTTCGATCTCCGTTACAAACTTGTCAGCTAACCTATTGATTTAAATACTAAAGAAGTTGGCCAGGAGCCTATACCGGGCCTGCCAACGGCTTGGGTTTTGATGTTGCAAGGATATATTTGATCGGCTTCACAGCCACGCCTCTCGAGATGAAGGTGAGTGATTCAAAAGCAGCCCTTGAGGGCTCAGAAGCGCTGCGATTATTGTATTAGGAGGTGATAGTCTGTGTTTGGGATTAGAGAGCATTTTGATCCAGCGTCATTTGTAGTGATCTTTTTAACGTTTATTCTCTTCACAGTAGCTCTTTTCGTGAAAGGTTTTACTCATGATATCTTGTTGGAAGCCGGTGTGCTCTTAGTTTCAGTGAAGCTTCTAATGATGTCATCCAAGATCACGGATACGTCAGAGGATATCGTAGAAAAACTGTCAATGACATGTGCGCCACAGGGGTCGGATTTTTTGATGAGTACCACCCATGCCAGACCGGACGCAATATATGCACTTCTTCAGCGTTTAGAAGATGAAAAATGCGACACGTTGCGTAGATGAGCGCTTGTCAAAAACTCTAGCCAGGGTCGGTTTTGGAACTTTTAAAAGTGAAGTGATGGCAAAGCTTGAAATTCCTTTTGATGATCTGATAAAAGAGCCAAAAAAACGCCAGAGAGACAGCGGAGAAATCCACATGCATTGAACACATATTGAGCAACAGTTATAATAGGTAAAAAAGCGCAGAGGATAGGGAAGCAAGGTGCAGTAAATACACTAGGAGGAATACAATGGCTACAAGAAACTATTTGGCTTTCATCATGGTGACATTTTTGGGAATCGGACTTTTATGCACCGCATTGGACAAAAACGCTTTTGCGCATTGTGACACGCTGGATGGTCCGGTAGTTCAAACGGCAAGGATAGCCCTTGAAAAGGGCGATGTAACACCACTGCTTAAATGGGTGCAGGCCGATGATGAAAAAGAGATTCAAGTCACTTTTCAAAAGACTCTTGCACTTCGTGCCAAGGACGCCGAGGCCAAAGAATTAGCTGATATGTATTTTTTCGAAACTCTGGTTCGTATTCATCGGGCTGGTGAAGGAGCCCCCTATACTGGTTTGAAACCAGGTGAAGCTATAAATCCTGCTGTTGCTCTGGCGGACAAAGCTTTGGAAAGTGGATCGGTGGACAAGCTGGTTGATGTTTTAACAAAAGCCGTGGCCAATGGTATTCGTAAACGTTTCCAGCATGCTGTCGAAAAGCAAAACCATGCCGATGAATCCGTGGCGGCCGGTCGTGAATTTGTCGAAGCCTATGTCATCTTCACACATTATGTGGAGGGCTTGCACGCAATTATCAAAGGAAGCGGTGGCCACCATGGTGAAGGAGCTACTGGCCATAACGGACAGAATTAGTAATCAATCAGCCAACGGGCTTAATTGTGACTTGGGACGACATTTACTTGACATACGCGACAGTAAATTGAATGAAGTTGGGGGAAATAGTGAAAGAGAAAGCAAAGACAGAAATGCAATCGATTATAGGGAAGGCTTTTCACCTGAAGGACTTAGTAGATTATCAAGAGGGTTCGGTTGTTAGTCGAACCATCATCGACAAAAAAACGGGTACAATAACGCTTTTTGCCTTTGATGAAGGACAAGGGCTAAGTGAGCATACGGCTCCATTTGACGCCGCAGTATATGTCCTTGACGGCGAGGTTGAGATCGTTATCTCTGGAAAGGCTCTCCGCGCAACTAGTGGGCAATTGGTCATTATGCCAGCGAATGAGCCACATGCCCTGAACACCATAACACCGTTCAAGATGTTATTGGTAATGATACGTTCTTGATTGAGCGAGATCATTATAGACAATTCCTCCTCTTTGGATATTTGTTTAAACTCTTCACGAACTTGATAACTTCGGACTCTTTTATACAAAGCGTCATAAATACTTGCGCATATAATTCCCGCAAACCACATAAAAATGGGCATTTTGTAAAACTGACGCGCATTTACATTGGACGTTGTGTATAGTATCTGCTTCTATCACAGACAACTATTTGAGATTGAATATTTTTGCGGTTTCTCGATGAGCTCGTGATTTTTCGGCCGAAAAACGTGTTGCGTCTTAGGTCCCCCACACTTCGAGTCTGAATGCTCAATACTCTTTTCTATTCTCCGCTAGCCTCTCAATTTATACACGCGGTCTTAATTGAATGCGCATATTCAAAGAGAGTGGCACTTTGGCCTTCTGCCTCCTTAACATTTGAAGAATGCCAACTAGAGAATTATGCGTAATTATTTATGACCGCCTGTATAGTTACGCCGTTTTAGTGCCTCAGTCAGCCCATTTCCATTTTACAGATAAACTCGGCCATCGGGCATCTCACAGCTACTGCCAGATCCGCCTGCTCACCTTTTGCTCCGTTCACAATTCTTGACAGTCACTTTTAGAGTGTTACGTTAAGTGGAGTATAGTTGAAATTTATGTTGAAGTTCATCTGGTCACTATGATCCAAACCGTTGACGACAGGGTGAGTCTTTGAAAGAGAAGTCTGACAAATTGGCCCCTCTGGTATTAGGTGGATTAGCCGTCGGGGCGTGTATGTTGGGGCTTGCTCTCTGGATTTTCCCAACCAGCGAGCCGGCTTCAGAGATTTATGTAAAAATAGTTGAGATTGGGCAGCTGGATAATGATGTCTGGTTGGTAACCAAAGAAGCCGTTGGTGAACAATCTCGGCAGCCGAAGTCTTTTGTATTTCGGCTTAAACACCTGCAGACGGAACGACTAGCCGTTGAGATCATTGGAGAGGCCGACGATAATTTTCTGATTCGCAGCGACGACCTGAGGTCAGGAGATATGCTGGTACTCACTCCTGAATCCATTCCAATAGGCCAAGCCGTGGTCCCGATAGCTGGTCTATCCGAGGAGCACCTAGTCCGCTTGACCTTGGAGGCCGGTATGGCCGCAGCCATGGCCGAGGATCTGGACCAGAGTGTTCGTTTTATTTCAACTGAGTATAGCGATGACTGGGGATTCAACAGAACCTTGATGCGCAAGTTACTCAAGAAGGCCTATCAGGAGTTTGACGAACCTCGCATCGAATTGGCAGAGCCGGCAGAGATCCAGATTGAAGGTGATCAAGCTGTGGTTCAGGCAAAGGTGAGATTGAGTGCCATTTACGAGGGCCGCAGCAACTACCTGCTCGGCGACATGGAAGTCCCCAACCATATATTTGTCCGGTTGGACAAATCCGATTACGGCTGGAAGGTCTCTGCGGTCAAGGGATTGAGACCCCTGGGTTTCGAGGAAAGATTTCTCCGCCTGTTGGGGGCCAATGTCGGGCTTCCCCTGAGCGAGCCCGAGCGGGAGGAGAAGGACAAAACCTGTATGCCCTGCCGGGAGAGGATGGCGGAGCGCTTTGGCGGGACGGATTGAAATTGTTGAATACAGACTTCCCCATCTTTTCAGTTGCATGTCCAAATAGCCATATTGATTACACCAATGATCGCACGTGCCATATGGACATGGTTGACCATTTCAGATGGGTCAAAATATGTTAATGTAACGGAAGACGACACATACATACAGACATAAGGGAGCGGCTCCATGGCAAAGAAGCAAAGGCAAGAGAAAGAAAAAGCAAGAGAAGAAAAGATGGAAACCAAACACGTTAGAATGGAAATAACGGTGATCATCGCCCTGATTGCCTTGGTGGTGGGTTTCTTTGCAGGCGAGATCTTCGATCTTTTTGAACCTCGCAGACCAACGACGGGGGTGCAGCAATCGCAACAGGGCCAACAGCCGTTTCAAAGGCCCACCCTGACACCCGAACAAGAAAGAAGCAAGATATTGGAACTGGAAAAGAGGGTGGCTGCAAATCCCGATGACGGTGAGGCCTGGAATGAATTGGGACACCTGTATTTACACGACAACCAGCCGAAACAAGGGATCCGGGCATTCAAGAAGGTTTTGGACCTGAATCCTAATAACGCCCACGCCTGGACTGATCTTGGGATTATGTATCGACAAAACAAACAACCCGTTGAGGCGGTCGCAGCCTTCGATAAGGCTATTGAGATCGAACCTCGCAGTGAGGAACCCCGCCATAGGAAGGCGGCCGTGTTGATGCAGGACTTAAATGATCCTCAAGGAGCCATCAAGGCTTGGGAAGAACTTCTGAAAGTGAACCCATCGGCCACACTGGGAAAAGGGCAATCACTCAGGGAGATGGTTGAAGGGCTTAAAAAACAGTCGAAGGAGGGTAAAAGCCCGTGATGGAGTTTTGATTGCTTCTATCACAGACAAGTATTCAAAATTGCATATTTTTTCGGTTTTCAAAAGCTGTCTTTGAAAACTGCCTTTTTTCCGTCCCAGGATTGACATTTTCTTCGATTTCCACTATAAACCTATCAGTTAACCTATTGATTTCAAAATTAAAGAACGTGACAAGGATGTTACACTCTCGCCAACCAAAGCTGACACACAATACCTTGTGTGCCTGCCAGCTCATATGGCCGGACTGATTCGTTTTTCCTACCTCCTATCCCTTCTTGCCAGAATTGCAAATTGAATCCGGCGAGTCCCCCTTGACAATGCACAGCGCTTCAATGTAAGTTGAGAATATTATTAGGAAGCCTGCTCAAACCATAAACGATCTCGCCAGGAGAGCCGTCTGAGGCTGACCAAGGCTCCGTGCATTGCAGAGACACGTGTGCGCGGGGCCTTTTTGTTTTTGAGGCAATTGGAGGATTTCTCAATGACGAAAAGAATTGGAACACAGGGTTAGGGAGTTAGAAAAAGAAACCCTTAAGCACAAGCGGGTCGAGCAAGCCCTTACGGAGCTTCGTGAATACGCTGAGAATATCGTGGCCACGGTGCGTGAACCTTTGGTAGTCCTCGATGCTGACTTGCGGGTAGTCTCTACCAACCATTCCTTTTATCAGGTCTTCGCAGTGAAACCTGAGGAGACGGAGGGGCAGTTCGTCTATGACCTGGGCAACCGCCAGTGGAACATCCCGAGGCTGCGGGAACTGCTAGAAGAGATTATACCCAAGAACAACACCTTCGAGGGCTTCCAGATGGAGCACGACTTCCCGACCATTGGGCGAAGGATAATGCTACTGAATGCCCGAAGGATACCCACGGAGGCCGACGAGACCCGGTTGATTCTCCTGGCTATCGAGGATGTGACCGAGCGTGTACGGATGGAGGAAGCGCTGCAGAAGAGTTCTGAAAAAATAAAGCTGTTTGCCTATTCGGTTTCGCATGATCTTAAAGGCCCATCTGTTGGTATCTACGGACTGACAAAACTCCTCCATAAACACTACGGGGATATTCTTGACGAGAAAGGGAAGTATTACTGTGTTGAAATCTTGCAAGCTGCTGAACAAATTGCGGCGCTTGTCGATAAGATCAATGCCTACATATCGACAAAGGAGGCACCTCCTGCTATTGAGAGGCTCAGGTTAGAAGAAATCCTCATGGTGGTTAGAGAAGAGTTTTCGCCCAGACTTAACATCCGGCAAATAGAATGGTCGGAATCTCCACATATCCCGGAGATTAATGCGGACAGATTATCGATCCTGAGAGTCCTAAGAAATCTTGTTGATAACGCATTGAAATACGGCGGGGACGATCTAGGCGAGATTAGTATCGGATATGAAGAATCCGATGAATTTCATATCCTTTCCTTAAGAGATAATGGCATTGGCATAAGAAAGAAAGACTGCAAAAAGATCTTTGAAGCGTTTCAGCGAACTCAAACGTCTAGAGGAATAGAAGGGACGGGGCTCGGACTGGCTATAGTAAAACAGATAGCGGAACAACATGGCGGTGAGGTGTGGGTGGAGCCCGGTCCGGAAAAAGGAACAAGTTTCTATATGTCCATTTCAAAAGATTTACAACTATCTCGCTGAAGCAGTTTTGTTCGACTTGAGTCGAAGGCGCTCCGAATAATGCACTACATATGGGGTACATCGATGACCGAATTCGACAGCGCAGCGGGTTGAGAGTTCAAAGCAGATTGTGGTATAAGCTCATGTGGTGGCAGTAAAGCAACTGGAAGCATAGTAAAAGCCTGGGAGAAAAGGCTTATGTAGGGGTAAAGGCTCATGCTTGGTGTCTTAAGACCGGTGCATATGAGCCTTTTTGTTTTTTTCAGGGCAATTGGAGGATAGGCTAATGGCCAGAAAACCAACCTCTGAAGAAGTGGAGCAAAGCGTCAACGACCTCAAGCAAGAGGCCGCCAAACCCCAGCGGGCGGAACAGGAACGGCGCTGGAAGCAACGCAGGGCGACTGATCGAGCCGTTAGAGAAGCCATTGAATACGCCGAAGCTCTTGTGGATACAGTACGAGAGCCTCTAGTTGTGCTGGATGGTGATCTAAGGGTACATTCGGCCAATCGTTCTTTCTACCAGGTTTTTAAGGTGAAACCAGAAGAAACTCTGGGCCAGTTTATTTATGATTTGGGCAATCGCCAATGGAATATTTCAAAGCTCCGGGAGCTACTGGAAGAGATCCTTCCACAAAACACCAAATTCCACGGCTTCGAGGTAGAACACGATTTCGAAAGCATTGGAAAAAAAGTCATGCTACTCAATGCCCGGCGTATAAAAAGAAAATCCGAGGGAACGGAACTGATTCTTTTGGCCATTGAGGACATTAGCGATCGCAAGCGGGCAGAACAGGAAAGAATACAGAAAGAAAAACTCGAGGCCATCCTTGAGATGGCGGGGGCCGTTTGTCACGAACTGAACCAACCACTGCAGGTTGTAAGTGGATCTTTGGAGCCTTTGCTAAGAGCCATATCGAAGGATAGTCCGTTGTATGACCGGACGCAGAAGATTGAAGAGAAAATTGACATGATAGCGGGAATCACGAGAAAATTGCAGACTATGACCAAGTATGAAACAAAGGACTATATTGAAGGGACAAAGATTATCGATATTGATAAGGCTTTAAGTTGATGCAAATAGCCTGGGCAAATTGGCCTGGATAGATATGACGATACTGGCCAGCAGGCAAACAGGTCCGCCGAGCGAAGTAATAACTTTCCATATATGTAGTATTTGTGGCAAATCAGCTGGGAGTGTTGATCTCTATCACAGACAACTATTTGCGATTGCATATTTTTTCGGTTTCCAAAAGGTATCTTTCAAAACCGCCGTTTTTCTGTTCCAGGATTAACATTTTCTTCGATCTCCATTAGAAACCTATCAGCTAACCCTCTGATTTCATGATTAAACAACTTGGCAAGAGTACTAGGAATCTGCACTGAACGAACGAGGTGTCCGACCGCAACATGTTGAAGACAACACCCTCCTTTCCGGCCTCAGCATCCTTGGCAAGCCCTCGTCGGCTGTGAAGACTTTTTCTTGACAAACGGGCCTAGTGCCCTTATTGTTTTTCATACTAGAAGTACACGGTGCAGTACCAGTAAACTGTACGGAGGTTCTTTCAAGGGATCTCCGTTTTATTTTTTTGTAGCTGAGGAGCATATGAAAATCGTTTCTGATATCCCTAGTGGGGAAAATTGTACAACCTTCATTTTCGAATGCACCGGCCAGATGGTTGCGCCGGAAATTGTAGGAGATTTATGGTCGAAGATCTTGCGACACAAATGGTTCCTGTCTGAAAAGCTGGGCCGAGATGTGGGAACTAAGGTGGCCTGTCTGGACTTTATGGAAAACGTCGAGCCCATGCATCCGGATGATCACGACGCGAAAGGGATTCAACTTCTCAAAGAGCTGGGGGCCCAGATGATAGACCAATCGGTCTGGGACACCATATCTGAAACCCAGCCGCCCAAACAGGTCGTGAAAAAAAGAATAATCCTTCCTCTCACAGAGACCGATCTGGCCCGCAAACACGGAGTGGTTCAACCACGGACTATCATCTTTTTCGGTCCCCCGGGTACAGGCAAGACCCACTTCGTTCGGGCCATCGCAGGAGTGCTTCACTGGTGGTATGTTGAAGTTAGCCCCAGCATCTTGATGGCTGAGGGAGAAGATCGTCTGGCCGCCAACCTCAAGCAGTTAATGGAAAAGGTCCGAACTTTAGATGAAGCAGTGGTGTTTATCGATGAATTTGAGGAAATCGCAGGCAGCCGGGATGACGCTTCCCGCATCGACAAATCGATCACCAACGAGTTCCTCAAACAGATACCCTTGTTGAAAAGGCAAGAAAGAAAAAACCTTTTTGTATGTGCAACCAACTACATCCGGCAGCTCGATGCAGCCCTGCTGCGGCCAGGTCGTTTTGACTGCATCATTCCCGTGGGCCAGTTGGATGGCCAAACTCGTCGAACTATCTTAGAGCATTACCTAGCAAGCACTAATCGGGGCGATGTTGATGTGGATAAAATTGTCTCAATGATTGCGCTCTTCACTCCCGCAGATATCGAGTACCTTTTTCTCAAGGTCAGACAAATGGCCTTCGAGAGGGAATACGTCAACGGAGAGGACAGCCGAGTCACAACGGAGACATTCTTGGAAATGATCCCTAAGGTTTCGCTAACACTGACTGGTGAAATCATCGAGGAATTCGAACAGGACTGCGTGCACTACACTCGATATTGATTCACGAAAGTTCAACTGGTTGAGTGAATTAAAGCACTTGGCAAGCTGTCTACGTTTCGCCAAAAGTAAGGATCTCTGATATCTGCAAAGTCGGGAGCTCCGCATAAACGGTGACAGGCATATAGCATACGGTCGATCAACACGTGTGTAACCATTGGGATAGATGAAACAATTTTGATTTGCCCCAGTTCTAACAGACTAAATTACCACGCCCGGCAATGTTTTCCTTGACATAGAAGGCTAGACCGTCTAAAATGAATTAATCGGTCCAAGTACCGCCTTCCCTTTGACCCCTCGTGATGTGAAGGAACGGGATCGAGTACGGAAATCAGGATCCCATTTTGGAACCCGCTTTAGTCCCATCTTTTTCCTCACAGATGCGATTGTTTAGCCCTTTCCGAAGTTAACACCTGAAGAGCTGTACGAAATAAGAGGAAAGGAGGATAATCGCCATGGAACAAGGAATCGTGAAGTGGTTTAATGACCACAAAGGATTTGGTTTCATCGAGCGGGATGGGGACACGGACGTGTTTGTCCATCACTCCGCCATTAGCGGGTCTGGATTTAAGACCCTTGCTGAAGGTGACCAGGTGACCTTTGA
>WOR8_10007255_pt1 | contig 10557 bp, 10 predicted proteins | sample DeeMarSeWOR38_10_FD_19890 | JGI IMG/M metagenome (IMG submission 19890)
CCTAGTCCCCAGGCAACGTCCGCGATATCGTAGCGGCGCAATCGCTGCGCAGCCAGGAACCAGAGGCTCGAATAAATCAGGACTGCGACGACCTGAATCATCAAAAGGTTTGACATCAGATACCCCGCGCATCGGAAATATGCAGTGATGTCAATCGTACCCTACCGCTGATTCCATCGCAACAGATTCAAAATATTAATCAGTACGGATCCAGAGCATAGTCCATCATTTCCTCGTTCTCCGAGTTTCCGCTGTTCTGGGAGTGGAACATAAACAGGCACAGACCGGGTTCATACGGTATAATAAATGTAAATTTGTTTTTTTCACGATGCGTTTTCAATTCCCGGACCGTTGACATCCCGCTAGCGCTATTTTGTAGATAATATGTTTCGGAATCATCCCTGAAGCGTAGAGGTTTTTCGAAGGGATACAGATTTTCATCAAGGACTTCTTATATGCCGATCGTGAATCTTGGACCTGATAATTTCCGTTCAACAATAGCGGAAAAAAAATAGTACTGGTTGATTATTGGGCATCCTGGTAATGATCCCGCTTTGGGGCGCAGTGTTTCTGAGACGCTGCGAATGCTGGATGCGCTTCGTTTTTATGGTGAAAACGCATGGCTTTGCCCGGCGGACCATCAGGAAGGCGATAAGGGAGTGAAGGCCTCAACGGAGGGAACCGTCGATTACCTCTTCAGGTTTGCCAAAAAGAAAAACGAAAGCAAATGATATTCGTCGGATAAACGATCTCTGGGTGAATGCCATTTCGTCTTTGGTTTAAAGCCGCAGTCGAATAGAACCCACTGCAAAATGGAGCCAGGCAAAATTATAGACCCGCGGCACATCAGCCCCACCCTCGATGGTTCGATACCCGAACGACACCTGCCATTGATCGGATAAGTTGCAGGCCAGCTTTGCGGCAATATCGAAAGCCCGGCCCTGGGGCGCACCCACACCATCAAAGTCGAAAAGGAATCGCCATCTGTCTGAAAGGCTCGCTTCTCCCCTGAGATGAGCGAGAGGAACGAAGCCGATATCAGTATCTTCGGCAAAGGTATTACCCTGTTGAAGCGCGATCCGCGCATCACGGATAAATCCGGTAAATCCAATTTTCCACTGCCAGGTAGAACCCTTATAGAAACGATATCGATAGGTAAAACGATACGAACTGAACTTGTAGGCTGCATCCGCAGATACACCCCCATCAAAGCTTTCTCCGGCAAACAGAACATCGCTATTGAGAATACCTGTGCTTTCGATTTCGAGAGGCGCAACGACAACGCGAAACCCATGTCTTTCATTGAGATCGAAAGCGGCTTCGACCCGGAAGGCGCCATAGGGACCTTTGCCGAAGCTATCAACCAGCGAGAACTCGGTGCCGGTGTCGTTGGGTATGCGAACATCGTTCCTCGTTTGTCCGAACAGCTTGCCCTCGAATTCAACTGCGAAACGCTCCATCTCCTGCGCCGAAAGGGATGGAATCATAAAACATAAACAGAGAAAAAGCAGGGCAAGTCCGCAACGACTGCCTTCCCGGTATGAATTTGTATTTACTGGTTTTTTTACCATAATTATTCTACTCCACGTTTAAAAGTTTTCCGGAGGTATCTATACCGGTTTTATAAGGAAGCCGGAGGTTCCCCAACCAATTCCTCCTGATATTCTTACATATCATTTTAATATAAAGCTCATTCAGGAATAAGGGCATGTTCAAAACCCGGGATTGTTCTGTCCGAAGATTTCAGCAGACACTGAAAGGGGCGGGCAACTTTCCCAAGGCCGATGTGTATTGCATCTTTGCATGACATCTCCAGAAGCTCCTCGATCTCATTCCATGATTTTATTCAGTCACGGAAACAGATGGAGACGACAGCACAAATTCCATTCATGCTGAAACTTGCTGTGGAAGGCAAAGAATGTTTGGCGGGGGATAGCCCCGATTCGATTAGTCGTCAAGCCGGGTGTGTCGAAGAGGGGACGGCCTCCAAGAGAGGTGTGAAAGGCGTAAAGTGCAAAGGTAAGCAGAAAGACTAACCCTGTAAGTCCGAGCCTGAAATAGGAGGCTGAGAACTCAGCAGTAATCGGGAAGGCAAGTAATAGGCTGAAAAAGAAGACTGACGATATAAATGCCAATATTCCAAATCGTAAAAGAACGAACAACACAATTCCTGTTGACATTATTATATGGATTAATGAGAAGAGCGATAGCTCGCCTATTGAATTCATTGCTGTATCCGTAAATTTCATCACTATTGCTACTGGTCTTCATGGTCTTCACCCTGAAAACTGGACCAAAGATAATGAGAGAAATCCAGAAAATGTGCTGCACCAAGCTGAAACAGGAACAGCCGTAGGCGAAGTATGCCGGAAGATGTGCATTCGCGAACAGACGCTTTACCGGTGGAAAAAGCGCTATGGGGGATGTATGCCGGACCAAAGTGCATAAACTCTGTCTGGATGTGCTATAAAAGTCCTAGCCGGAGAGTATGCATGGTATGCTGAGAGTGTGGCCTGGTTTCTGGGTTGAGTAATTTATTTACTGAACTCATACGCCTTATGAGAGAAGCAAATGAAACGATTTAAAAATATCCTTATGGTTGCAAAAGACCGTAAATATGACAGGAAATCGCTTCACAGGGCCGTCGAACTGGCAGAGAGAAACAAAGCCAAGCTTAATATTCTGGAAGTGATCGAGATCCCAGAAAAGGAAATATTACGGCTGGACGCCAAATTAAGGAGAAAAAGCTTAAAAGAACTTTTCATTCAAGAGCGAAAAGTCGCAATAAATATTTTCTTAAGAGAAGAAAATGCCTCCCCGGATCATGTCGACGTTGTCTTTGGGATTCCTTTCATAACAATAATTCAGCACGTCCAGAAGCATGGATTTGACCTGGTAATTAAGGCGGCTGAAGGAAAGGGTGGATTAAAAGAAAAATTGTTCGGAACGACATCTCTTCATCTGATGCGAAAATGTCCCTGCCCGACGTGGATTCTGAAGCCAGGCAGGATCAAGGGATACAAAAAAATACTCGCGGCGGTGGACCCGATTGAGCAGGATCCCGTGAGGGGAAGTCTGAACAGAACAATAATGGAACTGGCAACATCCTTGGCGGAAATTGAACAAGCAGAACTTCATGTTCTGCACGCATGGCAGTTCCTGGAAGAATCTTTGCTCGTAAACAGGATCGGCATGTCCCGTCAGGAAGTTAATACACTGGTAAGACAGGAAAAAGAACTGCACCGGAAAGCTCTTGAAGAACTCCTGCTCCAACATCCCACGAGCGCAGCCAGGAATTCACACCTTCTGAGAGGGAATCCCGGTGAGTTAATACCGAAATATACAGAAGAAAATCGTATGGACCTTGTTGTGATGGGCACTTTGAGCCGACAGGGGGTCGCAGGGTTGTTAATAGGCAATACCGCGGAACAGGTCATCAACCAAATAAATGCTTCCGTGCTAACCGTCAAACCGGAAGGTTTTATATCTCCCGTTCAGTAAGTTATTGTAATACATATGTACTGGAGAACCAGGGATTGCCCGGTGAGGGCAGAACTGTAGCAGAAATTATTAAAATTATTTATACGCGTAGTTTTTTAAAACATCATATCAGGTTAAGCCTGCATTCCTTTTCGCAAGTCCGGGTATATCCGCGATCAACTTTTTAATAAATAATATAAAGATCCCGGTTAGGGCCAAGTTTAGCGCCAGAGAAAGCATGGCCACTGTTACAACCGGCCCTCCGATACCATAACTCAGACTGAGTACAAGTATGCCGGCTCCAACCTCGCCGCGAGGCCACATTCCTATTGCCACAGCCAGGCGCTGCCTCCAGCCCACCTCTTTTCGATAGCAGAAAAAGGGATACATTTTCCCCAGATTGCTAAGAATCGTCACCATCAGGACATGGAATGTAATCATTGTCCATGGCATGTTCGGCATTCCGGCCGTGACGGATGTGACGTACCGGCCTTCTTTGCTGCCGCCGTGCACTGTAGGATCGTCCACGACGCTACCCGGCGCCGCGGCATGAAGAGAAGCGGATTCCGGCATGTTATGCTGCATGTCGGTACCCTGGAAAAAGGAAGGCATACTCAAACCTACCAGGACCATAAAGCAAGCGGAAATAACCGTAGCCGCCCTTCTTTCTCCGGGACGTTCCAACAGCTTGTGAAGCGCGTGTTCGACATCCTTTAGATCCTTATCCTTAGCCTTTCCTTTGGGGCATGCTACGCATCCGATTACAAATGCAGGCAGAAGCACTTCAATATGAATAGGAACGGAGGGATCGATTATCTTGCTGCCCATATATAAAAGCTCGCTGGCACCCACAATAACGATGGCGTAAAACAAGACCCATCTCCAGGAAGCCGGCATAGGGATGCGATGCAGGTACACATAGGCGATAATCAGATAAACAGCCATTACAAAAATGCTTACGCCCAGTTGCCAGGCAATTCCAACCATCAGCATTTTCAAGGGAATCATCAGCAGAACTGTATCCAGGTCATCGAAAATAGCGAGGATACGGGCTTTTTTATACAGCCATGTAGCGCCCAGGCCGGCCGCCGCAAGCATGCTAAATAGCACGCCGGCAGAGGTCGGCGCGGCAAATCGTCCCGCGAGGAGGGTTTCCTTCCATGCGGCAAAGCTGCCCCCAAAATCAGCCGGCATCATGGCAAACACAAAATAACAGGACACGAAAATCCAAGGAAAGGAGGCTGCAGTAAACGCGATCAAATAGTCCTTGCCGTAATCTCCGAGGCGATCCTTGTCTATATGGAATTCGAATCCGACATGGATCATTATGAAGGCCAGACCAATCATTGTGAGAATGCGAACCAGGATGGAAAACGCGTCCTGGGAATCTCCCAGTATCAGTGGCAGAGTTTGCGATAATCCAAGCCCTGCAAAAAGCAGGACAGAATACAGTAGAACTGTTCGCATTGGGGAAATTCCTTGAATTTTATTATTTACAGTTCAGGGGCTTCAGCCGCCCAATTTCCAATATCATATATGGCGTTTATAGGGATCTATAAACGCCACATAAAACCTTTATCATATTAATTTGGTGAATCAATGATTTTTAGGCGAATTACTTGCGAGGTCTACGCATATGTTTGATTCGTTTGCAGATCTGCACCCAAGCAGTCGCTTCTGGTCCTGACGGCATTGATTCATAATGAACTGCCAGACCTGAAAAACCTTACTGAGAAAGCGCTGCATAACGGGATAACTTATCTAAATCAGTAACCTTCCCTCAACATTTTAATAAATTGCGTCCCGTCTATTACGTAGTAAATCAATTTAAGATTTTAAAATATTTTACTTGAGTAAAATTGACCCACGACGGACCCATATCTGAGATTAAACTAAAATCCTGTAACTGACTGCAAGTATTGAGTTAATCAGATACCGTCCAACCTTCGGACGCGGGAGCTATTTTGAGGAAATCATATAAACTATTGATATTCAATTTTTATCAATGAATTTATGTTGTTTAAGCTAGGATTGGGCCCAAGCTTCGCCTAAGCCGAATCGAAGATTCGGCCAGGCTACGCCGGGCACCAAGATAAGAAAATTGATCGGAGATCAATTTTCTTATCTTGGTGGAGGTGGCGGGAATCGAACCCGCGTCCGAAGGACTTCAGCGAATAGAGCCTACATGCTTATCCAATCCGTTTAGGTTTCGCGAATCCGACGTTCGGATTGGCAGGAGCGCCGAACCCGCTAGCCCCTAAGTTTCGGTCAAAATCCCAGGGCCGAGGATTTTAACCTAGCCTGCTATGTGACGCCCCGGCCCGTTTCCGCAGGCTGAAACGGCGGAACGTAGCCGTCTTAAGCGGCTAAGGCTAACTGATTGTCAGCAATTATGTTTATTTCCACGATTTTTACGAGTCGCGGGCAACTCGGCATGCCTCTACTGCCTCTTGACCCCCGTCGAATCCAGTTCACCCCCTAATTCTTGTGTATATTCTTATTATAGTATTTCCATTGGTGAAATGCTAGGGTGAATGAAGAGGTAGTACGTTGTAGAAATGGCTGAAACCAAGGGTGAACCTTAGGTACGGATCTGCATCGATTAGCAACGCTTTTTTAAGAACAGCAAGGGCGAACACCAACTTGTCCGCCGAAGCCCGTAGGGCGAAGGTGGAAGGTTCGCCCCTACTCTAACACCTCCATCAGGCTCATAACCTTCTGAGGCCTGTCCAGCCGGGTAAGGTTGTCCAGCAGCTGGAATTCGCACCCCGGACATGACGTCACTACAATGTCTGCATCGGTTGAGTCGATACTGTCGATCTTCTTTTCGGCAATCTTTTGAGAAAGGTCGTAGTAGAGAAGGTTGAACTGCCCGGCCATCCCGCAGCATCGTCCGGCGTCCGGCATCTCGACATATTGAGCTTCGTCAATGGATTGCAGTATTTTTCGAGGTTGTTGTGTTATACCGAGATGCCGATTCAGATGACATGGATCGTGCCACGTCAGTTTCTTTCCCTTTACGGCGGCCACAGTCTGATATGACGAGGCCGGAATTTCCAGGACGTCCGTAATAAACTGGGAAATGTGCCGTATCTTTCCAGCAAAATGAGTGTAGGCTTCTTTCCTTTCCGGTGTGTCGGCCAGGAAACGTGGGTATTCTTTGAAGGCACAGGAGCATGTGGCACAATCGGCTATAACATAGTCGAATTTTTCAAATGCGGCCACATTGGTGTCGGCGAGTTTCCTCCCGGTTTCGAAATCGCCTCCACCCAGGAATACCGGAGCGCCGCAGCACCCCTGTACTGAGGGCATCACAACCTCGACTTTACGACGTGTAAGAAATTCAATGGTTCTTATGCCGAGATGGGGTGTGACGTATTCATTCATACAGCCGGGGAAATAACCGATCCTCAGTTCGGGTTTTATCCCCTGTGCGGGCTTGTTCACTACCGGGACCTGCCGGCGTAAAAATTTATGGGCAATCGACGGGATCTGACGTCCATGACTCAATCCGGACATGAAGTTCGGCAAATGCCGGATAGCGCCGTTCGATTTGGGCATGAATGTGGACTGAATAAAGGAGGAAACCTTCAACAGGTTTCCGAAAAGTCCGCGGTTGGGCAGCAGGTGGCGATAGATGAATCCGTAAGGAAATTTTATTCCCTCAGTGCGTGCGATGTCCGCTCTGGCTGCCACAATTAGGCGAGGAATATGGGCTTGGGTCGGGCAGCTCTCTGTGCAAGCTCCACAGGCAACACATTTATATAAGCGGTCGGTCAGTTCGCTGTTGAATTCCAGCTCTCCGGCAAGTACAGCCTTGATCAGCTCGTTTTTGCCCCTTGCAACACTCGATTCTATTCTTTCTTCCTGGTAAATAGGACAGACGAAGGAACAGAATCCGCATTTCATGCACTGGTCTGCGTCATCCTCGAATCTTTTTAATTCTTGTAATAAATCGTTTTTCATTCCCGTTCCCAAATCTTGTCCGGATTCATTAAATTATCGGGATCCAGTATGGCTTTGATCCCCTTCATGATCTCGATCGCCCTTGGATCGAGCGCTTTCGCTAGTAAATGCTGTTTTTCCAATCCGATCCCGTGTTCTCCGGAAAGCGTTCCGCCAAGCTCGAGGGCCGCCTCGAAGATGGCCTTCAATGTGTCGTGCAGCCGGTCCAGATCTTCCTTTTCACGGCTGTTGGTGAAAACACTCGGGTGGATATTGCCGTCTCCGGCATGACCGATAAGAACGATTTCAAACCCCGACTCTTTCGAGATTTGATCGAGTTTTTTCATGAAATCGGCCAGCCGGTCGCGCGGGACGGTGACATCTTCAGCAATGACTGTGCGGGCCGCGCTGTATACGGCTGCAAAACCTGCACTGCGAGCTTTCCAGTACATGTTCGCTTCATTCTCATCCTTAGCCAGCCGTGCAATCTGGGCGCCGCCTGCATTGAGCAGTTCGAGGATCTGTTCCGCTTCGTTTTCAATGGCTGCGATAGAACCGTCGACATCGATCAAAAGCATGGTGTTGGCTTCTACCGGTAGGCCGAGTTTCATCTTTTCCTCGATGCGCCGGATTACGAAGTTATCGACAAATTCCACCTTAGCAGGCACAATCCCATTTGCCAGAATATCGGAGACAACGGCCCCGGCCAGGGTTATATCGTCAAAGATCGCCATGATGGTTTTCCTTGCGGCCGGCTTCGGGATAAGACGAAGGGTTATCTTGGTGATAACTCCCAGGGTTCCTTCAGATCCGGTAAAAAGCGGCAGGAGATCGTATCCCGTCCGGTTTTTTACCGTAGAGCCGCCGATATTCAAGACATAGCCGTCCGGTAGCACAACCTCGAGCCCCAGAACATAATGTTTGGTCACTCCATATTTAATGCACAATGGTCCTCCCGAATTTTCTGCGACCGTTCCTCCTAGAGTACAGCTCAGAAAACTTTGAGGATCAGGGGGATAAAAGAGGTTTTCCTTGGCCAGCCGGATATTGAAATCCTGGAGGACTACCCCAGGTTCAACCGTAGCCGTAAGGTTCGCTTTGTTAATGTCCAGGATGCGGTTCATTCTGGTAGTGCAAAGAACGATTCCGCCCCTGACAGGAACCGACCCCCCGCTGATGTTTGTGCCTGAACCGCGCGGGGTCACGGGAATCTTATGAGTGTGTGCAAGTTTTAAAATCCGCGAAATCTGTTCCGTTGAATTGGGAAGAACCACTACATCCGGAGAATGAGACCAGGTTGTTGTGCCGTCGTACGCGTAAGTAGTAAGATCTTCTTTGGCCGTAAGCACGAATTCTTTACCAGCAATATCTTCGAGTTGTTTAATAATTCCGGATTGCAATATTCAGTCCCCCTATGACTCCGTTTGCGAAACTATGCTGTGGAGCGGCCAGCGCGATTAATAAATAGACGGATAATAATAAAAAGCTTTGATAGACAAAAAGCGGCTGCTGAATATGGGATAGATGGTCAATTTGTTTAACTGCAGAAGTAACGTTTGCATAAGCTCATATTATACAGTGAATTGACAAACCAGCAAGACAGTTCATGAATATGTCCAATTTTTTTTGAAATCCGTCGCAGTAAATTCGACAGGCGCTGCGAAACTCTATGGGGCCATTTTCGGTTTTTCCATCAAAAACAGGCGGATTTTGAAAGTGAAGAATTCCGACTGAATGGCGGAGATTTCTCTTTAAGGAAAAGGCAATGGAGTTTCACCCCCAATTCCCCTGTTGTCATTCATCCCAAGCCAAAGGTTGGCCCAGGCCATAGGTTCGGACATTCGGTTTTTTCATGTAAATATAATCAGAATAGAATATTTCGTGAATAATTGACCGGGATTCGAATATCTGGAAATATAATATGCTCGATGCGGATCTATGGGCTCGTACTGGGAAAAAATTTTTTTGAAGATAACGTCGGAAACATTAACACTGGAGGGGATAATCATCCTCTTAATTTTGCTCGTATTTTAGCCAGAATCAGGCTTCGCAGATGCGGCTACCTTATTCTTTTATTTTTAGTTGCAGAGATTATTTGTGCATGTTAGACTAAAAACTTTGCCAATGCTGGCGTAGCTCAGCTGGTAGAGCAGCTGATTTGTAATCAGCGGGTCGGGGGTTCAAGTCCTCTCGCCAGCTCCATTTTATAAAGGCGCGTAAATATAGTAGGACTCCGAATTCGCGAAACCTGATTTTTATCATTGAACGGCACATGTACTTGAGTCGGTTCTGACTCACCTGTAAGCTCCCTGGACTCCATTTGAGCGGATGGCCAAAGCATTGCAGACAGGACACATGCTTTGTAGGATTTAGGAGAGGTGGTCGAGTGGTTAATGGCACTGGGCTGTAAACCCAGCGTTCTTAGGAACTACGGAGGTTCGAATCCTCCCCTCTCCACCAGCCTTCCGGCTTCGCCCTCCGGGCTTCGCCGGACAAGTCGACTGGGAAAACAGGTTTCTGGTTTTTATTAAGGCTTTGATAGGTGAGCTGGCATGTTGGTTATAGTTCAGATGGCAAGCTGACTTAAATGGATATAGCTCCGGACACGAGGCGGGCCTGTCCGCCGAAGCCCGGAGGGCGAAGGCGGGAGTAACTCAGCTGGTAGAGTCATAGCCTTCCAAGCTATTGGTCGCGGGTTCGAGTCCCGTCTCCCGCTCCAGAACCAGCCTCCGCTAAAGCTTCGGCCATTGCCTTTTAGGCTACTGCCGACAAGCCGGCTGATGAGCCGTAGCTGCCGAAGTTTCGGCAAAGGCTAACCGACTCGAACCGGCCGCCGAAGGGCCGAATCTTTGATTCGGCTGAGCGAAAGCGGCCAGAATCCTGCCCACGTAGCTCAGTCGGTAGAGCGCGTCCTTGGTAAGGACGAGGTCACCAGTTCAATCCTGGTCGTGGGCTCCATATAGGATGCCAGGAATTGAGGACGAATTAAGAAATACAAAATAAGAACAAAAACACCCCGCATTAGCCAGGAGAATCTAATATGGCCAAGGAGAAATTTGATCGGAGTAAGACGCACGTAAATATCGGAACGATAGGGCACATTGATCACGGCAAGACGACGTTGACGGCGGC
>WOR8_10007256_pt1 | contig 10557 bp, 10 predicted proteins | sample DeeMarSeWOR38_10_FD_19890 | JGI IMG/M metagenome (IMG submission 19890)
AAAGAGGAAATTAATGCCAAAGAAAATATTTTTTTTTCGCAAACGAAACCAGAAGATTTTTATTGCTGCAATTTTGACATTTTTTAGCCCAGCGCTGCTTAGCGGCTGCACCTCAACAACAAAATATGGAGCTCTCAAGCAAAGCCTTGAAATTACAGATCTCTTTGAAGAAAATCAGATCCTTGCGGATCACCTCTATTATTTTAATGGCTTTCAATCCATACCCTATGTAATTGTCGGAATCAACAACGCGTACACACTGCGTTCCTCTGCATGGAGAGAAATGAAGCCGACACCAACACTTCTGAATCAGTTAACCACTCGCATGCGAAGTGTTTACGATCCTTCACCTCAAGGCGCATGGATCTTAGGCCCCGATGAAGAGCGTTTGGGAATTTGGTATTCCACAGAGCGAAGGACCACGGTGCGATTAGATCAAGATAACCGGATTCTTATTATGCCTCCGCACCCACCGGAGTTAAGGGGAATACCCTAATCCAACAGCAAGAAAAATGTACGAATTACAGCCGCAATTTCCAATTGCCAAACTCGCTTTAAAAAAAATGCCAACAAGTCAGATTAAAAAAATGATGAGAATGTTGTCCGCTTTTTGGATTTTCGCAAGTATGTGGATTCTAACAGCTTGCGCCGTGGTTATTGTTGGCGCTGGCGCCGGCGCCGGGACCTATGCTTATATAAATGGCGAATTAAAAAGAGCTTACCAAGCCAATTACGAAAAAACCTATCAGGTGTGCACTGGAATTTTAGATGATTTAAACCAACCTGTTCATGAACAGACAACAGATGGCGTTCAAACAACGATAAAGACCGAGCGATCGGATGGGACACCAATGACAATTAAAGTTACCATACTGGAACCCAAACGGACCGAAGTATCCGTGCGCACCGGTTGGCTTGGATTATGGAAAAAAGATATTTCCGAGCAGTTTCACAAATTTGTTGAAGAACGCATTGTAAAGCATTAAACGACATCCAGATACGTCAAATCGGATTCACGATCGGCGCTCATTCGCCAACTTATCCCGACTTCGTGTGACAATCCCCAGGGCATCTTTGATTTTAAATTTAGCGGAGGTGATTAGAAACCGCAAACGGCAACTCCTGATTGAGAGCGTCGATTTGCGCCTGTTCCAAACGGTTGATTTCTTCAATGTGCGATTGCATAATTTTTCTGAGACGTGGATCGGCGAAGCGATGCAAACTGTAGTTCGGGACTGCTGAAAACCCACGCCGGAGTTTATGCGGGCCTCCAGCACCCGGATCAAAGCTGGCGATGCCATTGGAGATGGCCCATTCTATCGGGCGATAGTAACAGGCATTAAAATGTAAGCTGTTTATCGTTTTGGAACACCCCCAATACCGACCGTAGAGTTTATCCCCCTTTGTGACGAGGAGCGACATTCCCACCGGCGACTCATTTCGATCGTGCCGATCAAATGCCGTGACAAAAACCAGCCGATGACGATAGTGGTGATATAATCCTTCAAAAAAGGAGTAATTCAGATATTGGCAGCCCCAGGGTCCAAATTTGTCGTTTGTTCGCGTATAATACTCGTACATTAACGCAATAAATGCGCGCGGAATTTGATCTCCGGTTAATACCTTCAGTACAATCCCCTGTCTTTCCATAGTTTTGCGCTCGCGCTTGATGTTGCGCCGCTGATTCGAATTAAACATCGACAGGTAATCGTCAAAGGTCTGAAAGCCACGGTTCTGCCAAATGCAGCTTTGGTGCATCCAGCTGCTGAAATTATTGCGCAAATGCTGAGATTGCCAGTGCGGGTCTACGTACAGGAAACTGCAGCCAGATAACTGGTAGCGTCGGCAGAGTCGGTCGATTTCAATTAACATCATCTGCGTCAAGGCCTCTTCATTCTCTCCGGGTGCAATTAAAAAACGATATCCAACCATCGGTGTGAAAGGACTCATTCCTACAAGTTTTGGATAGTACGCAACGCCTAAGCGATGCGCCAAATCCGCCCAAGCATGATCAAAGACAAATTCGCCGGCGCTGTGTGCTTTAACATAAAGCGGCGCAGCCGCAACCAGATTTCGATCAGACCACAGCGTTAAATGATGGGGCAGCCAGCCTGTTTTTGCAGTGGTGCTCCCGGAGACTTCCATGTGGTGCAGCCATTGCCATTCAAGAAAAGGCGTTGCCAAAGGCTCAGCCATCTCATGCCAAGCGGCCGCATCGACTTTAGCGATATTTTCCAACCAGAGAATTGAATACTTTGATGTATGCATTTATATATGGCTTAATGTTAGTGTGGTTCTCAGAACCCGAAACGTCAATCGCAGGCTTTGCTTCGTGAAAACAGGCTGGTAGATTTAGATAAATAATCCTAAGTACGCCCATTTTCTTGACAATTTTGCTAAGATAAATAATATTAAAAGGTTAATCATTTAATTTTCCACGTCAAAGGAATAATGCGATGCCGATATATGAGTTCAGATGCCTAAAATGTGATGAATGTTTTGAATTTCTCGTAATGAACAAAGCGGATCGGGTAGAATTGCAATGTCCCCACTGCAAGTCCGAAGATTTTGAACGTGTCCTCAGCGCCTCCTGTTTTCGTTCGGGCAACAGTGGATCAGAAAATCAGGGACCAACATCTCAAACCCGATCCTGCCCCGGCGGGTCCTGTACCACCTATGAGATACCCGGTCCGCCGAAATAAGCCTTTTTACGACCTTGCTCCCGAAAAATCCATGAACTAGCGGAAAATTTCTTGCCAAGGAATCTAAATGAAACATATTCATCTTCAGGAAAAAGAACAGTTCAAAAAGCTGTTTAAAGAGGAACATATTGATAATTTCGAGGATCGATTTAAAGTGCTCGAGGTTTTTTTACAAACTGAAAAGCATGTCACCATTGACGAACTCATCGAGCTTCTTGAGCAAAAAGGCTGCGAGTTAGATCCTCAATTTGTGCGCGAAACCCTCAAGTTATTGTGCCGCTTCGGATTTGCCCACAAGAGCCGATTCGATAATGGCCAAGTCCGCTACGAGCACCGACATTTAGGACAGCATCATGATCACATGATTTGTACCAAGTGCAGAAAAATCATTGAATTCGAAGAAGACCAACTCGAAAAATTACAAATCCAGATTTCCGCTTCCCACGGATTTCACATGCTTCAACACAAGATGGATATTTACGGTATTTGTTCGGATTGTTTAAAAGATCGTATCCAGTTAATGCCGCTGACGATGGCCAAACCCGGAGAAAATTTAATTCTCAAAGAATTCAACGGCGGTTCCAATGTCCGCATGCGTTTGCTGACGATGGGATTGCGACTGGGTGATGAAATCGAGGTAATCACAAATAACAGCCAAGGCCAGATCGCAGTGGCTTTGGATTTTAAGCGCTTCGTCTTAGGTCGCGGGCTTGCCCAAAAGATAATGGTTGAGCCCGTAAAATGAGGTTCTCATTTGGGGCTTTGAGGTCATGCAATCATTTGAACCCGCCTATATAAAAACCTTTGAAGCAGGGTTGCTTGCAGCAAAAATTGAAAAGGCATATGACATTTTAAACGCCTGTATCCTATGCCCCAGAAGATGCGGTGTTGACCGACTCTCTGATGAGACCGGCATCTGTAAAACCGGAAAAAACGCATTCGTCTCCAGCTACAATGCCCATTTCGGTGAAGAAGCTCCCCTGGTGGGATCCCATGGTTCGGGAACCATATTTTTTACCCATTGTAATCTGATGTGCCTATTTTGCCAGAATTATGACATCAGTCACGAAGGTCACGGCCAAGAAGTCTCATCCGAACAGATTGCCGCCATGATGCTGGCTCTGCAAAGTCAGAGATGTCACAATATTAATTTTGTTACCCCATCCCATGTGGTTCCTCAAATCCTTTCAGCAGTTGATATTGCTGTTCAAAACGGTCTAAGGGTGCCCCTGGTTTACAATTCGGGTGGCTATGATCGCGTCGAAACGCTAAAATTGCTTGAGGGCGTCTTTGATATTTACATGCCCGATTTTAAATTCTGGGATCCAGACTTCGCCGAATCTGCATGTGATGCCTCAGATTATCCTGAGGTGGCCCGCAGGGCGCTTATTGAAATGCATCGCCAAGTTGGCGATCTTGTCGTTGCCAAATCGGGTATTGCTGAGCGGGGTCTGTTGATCCGCCATCTGGTTTTACCAAACGGACTTGCCGGTACCCGTGAGGTCATGAGATTTATTGCAACTAAAATCTCATCCAACAGTTATGTGAACATTATGTCTCAATACCGACCCTGCGGCAGAGCCGCTGAGGTGAAAGGGCTTTCTGTTTATCCTTTGCGAAGCGATTATCAGGATGCGGTGCAAGCCGCCAAGCAAGAAGGAATTAGCCGGCTGGATCAACCGCGGCGTATTATCCTTTTTCGCTAATCGGTACCCCCGCAATAATTTCAGATTTTACAAATAATGCCGAAATAAAAATATATGAAAAAAATTTTTGCCATTGGTGACATTCATGGGTGTGCGAACAAACTCTACGCCCTTATGGAAAAAATTCCAATCGATTATGCAAACGATAAGCTGGTTTTTATTGGGGATTATATTGATCGGGGTCCCCAATCTGTTGAGGTTGTGACCTATCTGGTCGATTTAAAAAGGCATCACCCGGATATCATATTTTTAAAAGGCAATCACGAGGATATGCTTCAAAATTACCTGCAGGGCACCGACAGGCTTACCTACCTGTACAACGGCGGTCAACACACCCTGGACAGCTACCTCAATCAACCAAACAATTCCGAATCTTCTCCGATTCCATCCGATCATCTCGAATTTTATAATTCACTGGTCCTTTATCACGAGACAGAGGACTATATCTTTGTGCATGCCGGACTGCGCGAGAGTGTCCCCCTTGAAAAACAGGATCCGGAAGATCTCCTTTGGATCCGCGAAGACTTCATTTACTCTAATTCGAAGTTTGGTAAATGGGTGATATTCGGGCATTCACCGTTTTCGGAGCCGTTGGTGTTACCGAATAAAATCGGCATCGATACCGGTGCGGTTTATGGAAATCTGCTCACCTGTGTGCAGTTGCCTGATGTGTTATTTTTTTCAGCCTGAAAAAGCTGCTCATTTGCCGTCTTTATCTTGACAATTGGCACCGATTTCGAATACCAAACGATGTTCGGAGACTCTATTGAAAAAATGAAGGCAATAAGTATCTCTCTTTTTTTTAGTAAAGAATCTTGGCCCAAAGGACCAGGTGTTCGATATCGAATTAAACATTTGATGCGGTCATGGAGGTATTGATTTAGACGCCATGAAAGTCTGTTCAGCAATCCTTGTTTTTCTGACTCTTTTGTGCGCAAATCTTGCACAGGCTGAACGGCTGGCAATTACCGCCCCTGTGGTCAATGTCCGTTCCGGACCTGGAACCGGTTACGACATCTTGTGGAAAGTGGAAAAATACCATCCTATTTTTGTTCTTGAAAAGTCCAAGGCGTGGTATCACTTTCAGGACTTTGAGGGCGACAAGGGTTGGGTGCACAAATCCCTTGTCGGCAATATAGAAACGATCATCACCAAAAACGAAACCAGCAATATTCGGTCCGGTCCGGGCACCAATTATAACATATCGTTTAAAGTTGAGAAGGGTATCCCATTTAAAGTTCTCAAACACCAGGGTCTCTGGATTCATATTCAACACGCCGACGGAGACGAAGGCTGGATTCACGAATCCCTGGTCTGGTAAAAACAATACCAGGGGATGGATTTAGAACCTAAGGATTTGCTCAAACGAGATGATGTTCAACCGCAACGCAACAAAGTGCCCCATCAGCATATTCGGGAAAAAAATGTGATGGCCAAATTTCAATTTAAACATGGAACCAAAAAATTAATTGTCGGTGTGGGTTCGGCCCTTATCGATATTCTGGCCCATGAAGATGAGCAATTTTTAGAAAAAACAGGTGCCGCCAAAGGCGGGATGACCTATGTGGATAAGGAATTCATTGAGCAAACCGTGAAACGTTCAAAAAGCAAACCTAAAATGGTGCCCGGAGGTTCGGCCTGCAATACCGTGGTGGGTGTCGGCAAACTCGGTGGCGTTGCCCGCTTTGTTGGGAAATGCGGCAGCGGCCCGATGGGAAATCTTTTCGAAAATGACCTCCGAATGCAAAATGTAGAACCCACCCTGTTTCGCTCCGATTCTCCGACAGGCAGAGTACTTTCAATTATTACACCGGATGCCCAACGTTCAATGTTTACATACCTGGGGGCTTCATCAGAAACGCGGCCGAATGAAATAACCCCCCGGTTTTTTGAAAATGCAGCCATTGTTCACATTGAGGGTTATTTGCTTTTTAATCCTGATTTAATTCTGGCCGTGTTGAACGCCGCAAAGTCATCGGGTGCAGCAATTTCTCTGGATCTTGCCAGTTTCACGGTGGTAAATAAATCCAAGACATTCATACAAAGTATAGTGTCTGATTTCGTCGACATCCTGATGGCGAACGAAGATGAGGCGTTGGCTTACACCGGTCAGTCCGATGAGACACTGGCGCTTGAAAGCTTGGCTGAAGACGTTGAGATAGCCGTGCTCAAGGTTGGTGAACGAGGAAGCTATATTGCCCATGACGGCCACTTCATTGCCGCAAATGCCAAAGGCGATGGTCAAGCATTGGACACAACCGGAGCCGGTGACCTATGGGCATCAGGTTTTCTATTTGGGCTTGTGAACGGATATTCGCTTAAACAATGCGCGCAACTTGCTTCTGCCTGCGGTTATGAGGTCTGCCAGGTTATAGGCACCAATATCCCTGAAGAAGGTTGGCAGAGGATTAAACAGTTGCTGTATTAGATTTATTTTCTGATAACAGAATTTTATAATTTTAGATCAATGTTATTCGTTGTGGAGGTAATATGGCCGAGAGAAAAAAAGTAAGCCGCAAAAAACTATTAAAAGAACCTGACGAGTTTATCACCTTTTCAGGCAGAATGTTCCAATTTGTCATGAAACATAAAACCCAATTGACCTATGCGGTGAGTATAGTTGTAGCCTTAATTGCGGTTCTATCAGGGTACCGATTTTTTACAATTCGATCTGAAAATAAGGCCCTCGCCCTATTGGATGAGGCTGCAGCGAAATACCAAGCAGCAATGCAAGACCAGGATTTGAATACGGCTTACCAGGCCGTTTCAGGTGATTTTCAGATAATTATAAATAAATACGGAAGTAAAGAAGGCGGAAAACTTGCTCGGGTTATCTTTGCCAATATTTGTTATGATGCCGGCGAGTATGGGAAGGCCGTTGAACTATACAAAGAATCGCTAAAAAATTTTGAAAATTATCCATTGATCCAAAATCTAATCCTCAGCGCACTGGGTTATGCCCACCAACAATTAAATGAAAACCAACTTGCAGCATCCTATTTTGAGCAAATTGCAGCAAGCGATGCGCAAATTCTGCGGGACGAAGCGCTTTTCAATTTAGGCGTGTTGTATGATAAATTAGGCGAAAAAGAAAAGAGTGCAAAGGCGTTTAACCAGATTGTCTCCGACCACCAGGATTCAATTTATATTAATATGGTAAAAGAACGATCGGCCGGATGAGACTAAATCGGAGCATAATTTTCACAATTCACGATCAAAATCGCCAAATAAAAATTTTGAACCGTATCATGATGATACGGTTCATTTGGACGTAACCAACTAAAAATATAGCAAATGTTCATCTTCACGGCTTTGAACCGATCTCCAGGTTGTATTTCTTTATCTTCTGGTTGAGACCACTTTTTCCAATCCCGAGTAATTCGGCTGCATGGGCTTGGACATTATTTGTCACCTTCAGTGCCCTTTCGATCATCGCTTTTTCAATCATTGTCAGGGTGTCATACAATTTCGCATTGGTGGGTATGCCCTCAAGATGCAATCTATTGGAGACACTGTCCTTAAATCCCTTGGGAAGGTCTGAGACCATGATCGTATCTGACGGGCAAAGGATCATGACCCGTTCGATGACGTTTTCAAGTTCGCGGACATTTCCGGGCCAGCTGTAATCATAAAATAGGCGATCAACTTCCTGATCAACACTGGTGACGGGAATGTTGGAATTACGTTCGCTTGCATATTTTTCGATAAAATGATTAACTAGGAGTCTAATATCCTCTTTGCGCTCCTTCAATGGCGGCAGGACAATATGCACCACATTCAACCGATAAAAAAGATCTTCGCGAAACCGGCCTTTGACCATCTCTTCTTTTAATTTTTTGTTGGTTGCAGCAATTATCCGGATATCCACCGCTAAGGAGCGCACGCCGCCGACCCGTTCGATGATCTTCTCTTGGAGTACTCTGAGCAGCTTTACCTGCAGGTTCTGTGACAGTTCACCGATTTCATCCAGAAAAAGCGTTCCGCCGTCAGCCAGCTCGAATCGTCCCTTTTTCATCGCCACGGCTCCGGTAAAAGCGCCTTTCTCATGGCCGAACAATTCGCTTTCCAATAGCGTTTCGGCAAGGGCTGAACAATTCACCGCCACATAGGGCTTGTTTCGTCGAGGGCTGTTGAAATGAATCGACTTGGCAACGAGCTCTTTGCCAGTGCCGCTCTCCCCTTCAATCAAGACTGTCGCACTGGAAGGGGCAACCTTTTGGATGGTTTCAAAAACATCACGTATTACCTTGCTTTTTCCGATGATGTTTCCGAAACGGTATTGCAATTCAACCGCATCGCGCAGGCGACGATTTTCTTTGATGACCTGATACATTGAGATGGCTTTTTTCACATAAAGGATAAGTCTCTCATTGTCGAAGGGTTTGAGGATGTAAGTGTAAGCACCTTTTTGCATCGCCTCGACCGCCTTGTCCACGGTACCATGAGCAGTCATCATCAGCACCGGAAGATCGGGATCGATGGCTTTGATGTGTTCAAGTAATTCAATGCCGTCCATTTCCGGCATTTTCATGTCGGTTAAAATGAGGTCAACATCGGATGTTTTCTGAATATCAATCGCCTCCTGACCGCTGAGCGCTGTTAAAATTTCAAAGCCCTCCTCCTCCAAAACGGCACTCAGAATGGTCAGGTAATTTTTTTCATCATCGACAATCAGAATCGTTTCCATGATTTCTTCCTCTAAAATCCAGGCAGGGCGATAGGCAAATCAAATCAGTTCGTTTTTTGCGACATTACCGGCAATTCTATCGTTACCCGAGCCCCCCGGACCGGTCTGTTGGCTATCTGGATGCTTCCCGCATGGACTTCAATGATATTTTTGACGATACCCAACCCGAGACCGGAACCTTTTTCCTTGGTAGTAAAAAACGGATCCCAGATCTTTTCCAAATTTTCTTCCGGAATACCATGGCCTTCATCATCAAACCGAATTGTGACCAGTTGCTCATTCGAACTCACCTCGATTTGAAGCCGGCCCCCATCGGGCATAGCCTGCATGGCGTTAATCAGTATGTTTAAAAAAGATTGATACAGCATTGAAGCATCCGCCATGATTTCCGGCAATGAATTTTGATAATTTTTCTTAATGAGGTAGCCCTCTTCTTTGATCTGTGCCGCCAAAAAGGTAAGGTTTTTTTCAATAATTTCGTTAACATGGCAGGGGGCCAGATTTGGGCGCCTGGGTTTGGCATAATTAATAAATTCGGTAATGATTTGATTCAACCGGCTGGATTCTTCAACAATAATATCCGGAATCGTATTTGTGGGGTCATGTTTAATCACTTTTTTCTTTAACAATTCAGCCGAGCTTCGAATAATGCCCAAAGGATTGCGGATTTCATGCGAAATTCCGGCGGCCATCTCACCGATAGCGGACAGCTTTTCGGCCTGGCTCAACCGTTCCTTGAGCCGCAGTCGCTCCATGGCCCGTTTTTGGATGATACCTTCACCGCGCTTGACCACAAAAATCAATACCACAAAAAGGGCCCCCATCAGCACGGTGCTTGTAATGACAACCCATATCTGGATTCTAAAAATGGTCTTATAGGCTTGGGATAGATCTTGCTCAATTTCTACAACACCGAGCACGTCACGGGTGAAACGGAAACCTGGTATATCCGCGCGCAGAGGCGCAAATGTAATTAAGCGCACCTCTTTTGGAAAGCCGAGTAGAATCTGCAAAAAATTACCGCGTTGAATCAATTTCGATGTTGATTTACCGGCCACTGCCCGCTGATAACCGGTGCCGCCATAATTTTTGCGGCCAATTAAATCTGTGTCAAAGCTATAAGATATCGTATTGTCCATACTGTATATATTGAGTGCATCGACCTTGAAACTATGCAGGGCGCTGCGTACCACATTATCCAAGCGTTCAAATTGCTCTTTTTCTCTTAACTGAATCCTACCATATCGCACGCCAACGGGAATATTGAAGTGCAGGATGACCTGATGATTAAGATTTTCAATAAGTGCTTGGGCATAGTCTTCGCTGTTTTTGCGCTGCATGGATCGGACCCAGGCGGTGTTGAGGACCGAAAGCATGATGATGACTAAAAAAATGACGGTGATGCCGCTAAACGTAAAATACTTGACCAGCCGGAATGGTTTGATTCTCTCTTCGGTAGGCT
>WOR8_10007257_pt1 | contig 10557 bp, 10 predicted proteins | sample DeeMarSeWOR38_10_FD_19890 | JGI IMG/M metagenome (IMG submission 19890)
ATTCCAGACTTCTGGTTGTCTACCTGAAATAAGATTTAATACAGTAGAAAGAAATTCTTTAGGATTAATAGGGCATCCTCTCACTTGAAAATCAACCTTTATTATTTCATGAACTGCTTTAACAGGTATTGCTCTAACCCCTGACAAATCAGAATAAACTGCACTTTTTACTCTATTCTCATCCATAAGCCCTCGCATTCCCTGTACCCCACCTAAATTAGCACATGCTCCTATAGCAATTACAGTTTTAGAGTGATTTCTTATCAGTTTTAGCTCCTCAATTTCCTCGTTATTTGAAGCAGATCCTTCAATAATTGCAATATCTAAATCAGTTGGATCAGCAGGAGACTCTAAGGCTAATCGCCAATATTTTAAATCAATAAAATCTAATAAATTTAAAATTTTCTCCTCTAAATTAATTATTTCAAGCTGACAACCATAACAGCTTGTCAATCCGAAAATTCCAACTTTTGGTTTCTCTAATACCATTAATCTAATCCTCCTGGTAAACTCTTGACTTCCCCAAGAGTAAATGTTGGGCCGTCTAAACAAACATGTTTATTTCCGCTTATTAGGCATTGATTACATAGACCTATTCCACACTTCATTTTGCGTTCTAGGCTGACATAAATTTGATCATCATGAAATCCACGAGAATTCAACGATTTACCAATGAACTTGAAAGCAATAGGAGGTCCGCAACAAAAGACAATCCAATTTTCAGGATCCTTAATATCCAATTTATCAGTTAATGTAGTGATAAGCCCAACATCCTCAGTCCAATTATCTTCATCACAACATGAATCCACAGTCCTTTGAATACGCATATCCTCCCTTGCACTCCAAGCGTCAATTTCCTCAATGAAAGTAAAAAGATGTGGACTTCTAACTCCAAAAATAGCTAGCATTTCTCCAAAATTTTCTCTATTTGCTAAAACATGCTTTATCGCAGATCTGATTGGCCAAAATCCAATTCCAGCACAGATAAATAACATATTCTTTCCAATAAACTGTTGCATAGGAAAAGGTTTTCCAAAAGGCCCTCGTAATCCTATAATATCCCCAACTTTCATATTATGCAAATAAGAGGTAACTAAACCACCTGTATTTAATACAGCTAGTTCAAAGCCCTCATTATAAATAGTATCAGTAATTCCTATAACACACTCCCCAACTCCATAAACAGTAACCTGCATGAATTGGCCAGGTTCATAGTACATCTTTCTTAATTCAGGTGAATCAAGTCGGAAGTTTTTGGCTTCTGGATTAAGCTGATCTATTCCTATTATAGTAGCATTGAACGGAAGAAAGGGATTTTCTCGAAATTTTTTATCAGAACTCGTGACTATCATTTTTCTTCACCTCGTAATGTCTTAAGACTATCTCTAATATCAATCCCCACAGGACATGTCGAAACACACCTACCACAACCTACACAACCCCATACTCCATATTTCTCACTGACTCCTTTTAATTTATGATTATAATACATTTCTAACCTATCAGCTACCTTAGGTTTAAAAACGTGGCCACCAGAGACTGTATGAAAATCCTTAAGAAGACAGGCGGTCCATCTTCGTACCCGAGCTGTTTTGTCAATGTTTCCAGGGTCTGAATCATCAGCAGCTATTTTTTCCTTAACATCGAAACACCAACAAGTTGGACAAACAAATACACATTGTCCACAGGAAAGACATATCTCTTCATATTTTTTCCAAAGTTCGTCTTGCCAAGAATATTCCATTAAGCTGCGAGATCCAACCATAGGAACATCAGGAGTGAAAATTGAATTAATCTGGTTCATTACGGTAATAAATGTCTGTTTATTCTCATTTGTGAGGTTTCCAAATAAGGGGGAATTAGATCGAATCATTTTTTCACCCTTAGATGAGCCTGATTCGACTAGAAAGTCATTATTCTCTAGTTCTGTTAACATTAAATCAAAACCTGTTTTAGGATCATGACTTCCCATTGTACCACAAAAACAAGTTCTACACTTTTCTTTACATCGTATACCGACTATGACGGTTCTTTCTCGTTCATTTTGATAATACGGATCAACATAATTTTCTAAAAAAACTCTATCAAACAAGTTAATTGCCGTAATATCACAGGGTCTTGCCCCAAATAATATTTGAGGTCTTTTATCTAGCTTTACAATATCAGCATTACCTTGAGTGCGAGAAGCAGTCATCATAGTTTGTTCTGGTATTAAAAATATACTTTTAGCTGACATCCGTGTTCTATCAAAATCAAAAGAAATTGCATCAACATCTTTCAAGGGAAGAAAATCATAATCACTTTTGAATAGTTGTGGTGCAAAAATTAAATATTCCGAAAGCATTTGATGAAGAAGCCTTTTAAGATTATTTTTCGAAATTATGGTTGGAATCAAAATTTTCACCTATTTTGAAATGAAAAATACCTAAATAATTAGTGATATAATCCAGAAATAATTATTGTAAGTATAAATTAATCGCAATTGGTTGAAATCTTTCAATCTGTTAACCTATCAAACTGCATAAATGTTTTACAGCTTGAAGTACTTTTTCTAATGTAGATTTTAAAACAGTTGTGTTTATAGGTTATTAGATGATTATGATGTATCTATAAGTTTGAAAAATTCATCGTTTAATGCTATATAATAATTTAAAAAATTTTGATAACTTTTTAGTTCAACTTTAGTAGTTTATCCTCTTTTATAAAAAAATTATATATACTATTTTTTTAAAATCTATGAACTTTCCCAATAACCTGATTAAGAATCAGTCTTTTATTGTCTAAACCATTCACAAACAATTTTCAGAAAGATAGCTTATAAAAAGGTGAAAATATTAACGTGGCCCTCTTAGAACCAGTCCAACTAATTGGATTAGCTATTTTTATTGGTATTTACATCTTAATTTCAACTGAAAGGCTTCATAGACCCATTTCAGCCCTTTTGGGAGCTAGCTTAATCTCTATTCTACTCATAGTGTCTGAATGGGAGTATGAGGGACATGTAACTGAATTCCATACGATTGTAACAAAAGTAGAATGGAATACAATCATTTTTATTACTGCAATGATGATTATAACCATAGTTTCAAGTCGATCAGGTCTTTTTCAATATGTCAGTATTCTTATTGTACGTTTAACTAAAGGAAGTCCAGAAACCTTACTTTTATCTCTCTCAGTCTTAACTTTCATTATTAGTTTTGTTTTTGACGTTATTACAACCATGTTAATTATTGCACCACTTACAGTAGAAATATATAAAATTTTAGAGTTTGATTTCAGACCAATATTGACAATAGAAGCAATAACAGCTAACTTTGCCTCTATTTCATCTTTAGTTGGGAGCATTCCGAATATTGTACTTGCAGATAAAAGTGGCGAAGGATTTGTAGATTTTGTGGTAGTTATGGGTCCATTGAGTATCATTCTTTTTATAGTTGCAATTCCGATTTATTATTTTTATGCACGTTCAAAATTTGTTGCGCCTTCAGAGTATCTGGTAAAGGAAATATTCCTTCTCGATCCCAATATCCTGGTTGAAGATAAGAGAACATTTTATGTTGCCATTGTAGGTCTAGTTTTATTGGTAACAGGCTTTATTTTTGGTAGTACATTTAATTTAAGAGCTGCAGAAATTGCTTTATTGATTGCAGCAGGATTATTACTTTTTTCAGGTATGCATCCAAAGGAAATTTTCCGTGATGTTGAATGGATTTCGATTTATTTCATAATGGGGTTATTTATTCTTGTAGGTTCTATCGAGATCCTTGGAATCCTTGAACTTCTTGGAGAAATTCTCACTCCTTTTCTAGAATTAGATTTATTCTTTTCAATACCGTTTATTTCTTTTGGAATAGGAATTATTTCTGCTGTTGTTGATAACATACCAATTTCAGCAGCATTAGCTCCTATATTCGCTGATCTTCAGGTTGCTGGTGTAGTTTATCCTATCCATTGGTGGGCACTTGTTATAGCAGTAAATCTTGGAGGTTATATCTTACCAATTGGTAGTCCGGCAAATATTTTGGCAATTAATCTATCTAGCAGAGAAGGATCTCCAATCACATTTCTAGAATTTTTGAAATTAGGTGCTGTATTAGGTTTCATTCATTTATTAATAGGAACAGTTTATTTGATTCTTCTTTCTCCTTTTATATAAAAGGAAGAAAACTAGCTAAAGAATAGACATCTTCATTCATCCTAAGAAGAATGTCATTTACTAAAGGCTTATTTTTACCATCACCTAAGTCTATTTAAATGTAAAAAATATACAAAAAAATCAAACTTACATGAAATTGTATAAGGATTACAGAAGGTATGATAATTGAATAATGACAATAATAACTTTGATGGTGAAGAAAAATCCCCAGAATCGGATAAATCATCTGAAGAGGTACAAGATGCCATCCAAAAGATGAAAAAAGAAATTCAACGTGAAATGAATAAAATGAAAGAGGAAATTCGTGATATAAAATATGATATTGACCAAGATTCAGCAAAACAATCAAGGCCACCACGAACTCCAAGAAGGACTAAACAAAGAGATTGGGAAGAGACAGAAAATCGCTTTGGAGAATCATTACAATATTATATCGGAAGTTTACTAGAATCAGTTGGTGAATCCCTTGGAGACGCCATTGATAAATCTGTTGGGTCACTGTTTCATGAATCATCCTCCAGAAGACGAAGAAAGATTAGAAGAAAAGAAGAAAGTATTAAAGAGGAAGAATTTGAAGAATTTTTTGATAAAGGCTCTGCAATTATGACTGCACTCTCCGATTCAACACGATTACGGATGCTTAAAGAACTTGAAAAGGAACCCCTAAGACAATCTGATTTAGCAGATCGAACTGGGACAAAAGGGGGAAATTTCAAACATCATATAAGTATTTTAATTGACCAAGGTCTTGCAAGGCAAGAAGGAGTTCGTGAACGTTATCTTTTAACTTTTGCTGGACGTGAGGCATTGAAATTAGTTGAATTCCTCTTTATTCGTGGAAAAAGACGACTCCAAGTTCCAGTAATAATTAATGATGAGGAGGAATAACAAAAGTGCCTTTCATCCTCGGAAATAGTCTTTATGAATACTTAGGATCGCCAGAGATTATTAATACGTCATCATACAAAGTTTTACTTGCAAGCGAATCAAACATCATTGAATTAACAACAGAATCAGAATTAGATGGTATTGTAGTAGTTGGATCAGTTGAAGTGATCGTTGATACTTTGATTCATACAAAAACTTATGGATCAGTTGGAGACACAATTCAATTTAGGGGGTCAAATCTAGTAATTATAGGTCTCAAAATCGCTCAGTTAAGATCAGAACTTCGAGAAATTTCCAGCTTAGACAAATCCTATGAAGATTCTATGATTAAAGCAAAGGATATGATCAAAAAAATTAACAAAACAATTACAGATCCAAAAACTCAGATCAGTTTTGAAAAAGAAGGTGATGAAAAAATTAAACATTTCATCTTTGGGAGACGTAATTTCCTTTTAATAGGTTCGGATTCAAAATTCGTTTTAATACATCGAAAACAGGTGTCAATAAAAGAAGCTGAATCAAAACTTATACAGATTGATCCTGAAACAGGTATCCTCATCGCAAATTACGATAAAATTATTAATATTGGGCGAGGCAAAAAAGATAATTATTCTTTTCTAGGAAAATTGGGAGTAAATATAGCCACTTCGGTGTTAAATGAAGTATTATGGGATTAATTCCTTTATTTCTCTTTTCTATTATCTTTTTAAAATTGGAAACATCTACTAAAAGTTTAAAGATGTTCTTATACTAATCAATTTTACTTTCTAGGAACAGAGGTGGATAAATTATTTGGACTATTCTAAGCTAATTGATCCAGAAATACTAAACGTACCCCTATCAGGTATAAGACAAGTAAATTTGTGGCCCACGAAAATCCCAAAATCAGATTTAATCCATCTAAATATAGGACAACCTGATCTTCCTACACCTGAATTTATAAAGGACATGTCAAAAAAGGCTATTTCAGAAAACTTCACTGGATATACTAATATAATGGGAGAAGAAGAACTTAGATCAGAGCTATGTCGATATTTAGCAGAATTTGATAACCTAAAGTACTCCCCTGAACAGATTTTAGTGACAAGTGGAGGACAGAGTGCTCTATTTGCTACAATTTTTACTTTATTATCACATAATGAAAATATCATCGTACCATTTCCTTGTTATCCTCCATATATTAATATAATCCGCTATAAAAGAGCCAATATTCTACCTATAAGAACTGAATTCCAGAATAAATTTGAAATACCTCTAGACGATTTAGAAGCCATTTTAGAGAATCATCAAGTTAAAGCAATACTACTTGTCAGTCCTGGAAATCCAACTGGAGCCCTTTATACAGAAGAAACTTTAGAAAGTATTGCTAAGTTATCAAAAAAGTACAATTTTCTTATTTTTAGTGATGAAATCTACAATCGAATAACTTTCCTTCCTAAACCCTGTAAATCTCCAGCATATTTTTCTCCAGAAAGAACAATCATCATTCAAAGCTTCAGCAAAATGCTTTCGATGACAGGGTATCGAATAGGTTTCATAGCTGCACCAGAATCTTTAATTAACATCATCAAAATAGTACATCATACAATGAATATTTGTGCTAATTCGATTGCACAATATACTCTAGTTCATGCCCTTAAAATGAAATCAGAGTTAAAAGAAGCAATTGATTATTTTAGGTCAACCTATGAGGAAAGAGGAAAACTATGTTTTCAGTTATTAAATGAATCTTCATTATTTAATGTGATTGATCCTCAAGGAGCTTTTTATCTTTTTCCTCAGTCAAAAGGAGAAAATTTGTTAGAACTAGCAAAATTTGCTAAGTTTAAGTATGGTATTTTGACGGTTCCAGGAATTTTTTTTGCCAATCCAAATTCAAATGATTACCTTGATTATCTCCGAATCTCTTTTACTCTAGAAAATTATCTTTTAGAAAAAGGGATTAAACGACTTTGTAAGGCATTTGAAGATTTTAATTCTAAAAAAAATTAATGAGTAATTAGAATGAACCCTACAAAAAAGTGTACTATCTGTGAAGAAGAATTTTATGTAAATTATAATGGTAAATATTATTGTGCAAAACACTTAGAAATGAAGCTATATGAAATAAAAAAAGAGGGAAATAAAAATAATAGCAAAAAGAATAAATTACTCTAAATTAATTTCCTTTATTATAGAAGAAGAAGGGGTAAAATCAATTTGACTAAAATTCAAAAAGAAAGTTTCTTAAGAAGGCATTTCATATTAAATTTATCAACCAGTTTAAAACGGGAGTAAAACAAATAATGCCTTCAAATACTGATGATATCCTATTTGAAATTCCTCATTTCTCACAATATAAAATTGTTGTCGCAGGAGACCCGTTAGTAGGAAAAACTCAACTTGTTTCAGTCTTTACTAAGCGAGATTTTGAACATAAACCTACTGCAGGTGCAGATATATCATTTATAAAATTACGTAGCTCTGGAGACAGCGATAGCACTACAACTGCTATATTTTGGGATCTTTCAGGACAACAAGCGTTTAATAAAGTTAGACCCTTATTCTATGAAGGTGCCCATGCAATAGTATATGTTTTTGACGTTACACGAGAAGATACTGTCCTTTCCTTACCAGGATGGGTAAAAGAGGCAAGAAAAATCCTTCCCAATAGTCCAGCTATTTTAATTGGGAATAAAATTGATTTAAAGCACCATAGAGTTGTCAGTGACGATATAGGCTTGAAATTTGCTGATAAACTTCATGCACCCTATTTTTCTACTTCAGCAATGACAAGCGAAGGAGTTATTACAGCCTTTGCCTCTGCAATAAGACGTGCAGTTTATTATCGTGACTCAATTACATCTTGAAACTTGCTTTAATATCGACCTAATTTAGGAAATTTTGGACTTCTGAAAGTCTAGTGTTTATATCACATAATTTATTTGAGCTTAGGAGATCAATATAATATATCAAATTTTGAGCTTTGGTCTTTACTAGTTTCCAATTTGTTGGATATGGATCACAGATTATTCCATTTCGTGCAAATTCCCTCACAATAATACTAATTTTAGCTATAAGCTGTGGATAATTAGTAAGATTTTCCCCTTTAACTGTTGATGTGATTAAAGTTGGATAGATTTTTTGATATGTGACGATCTTTGCTAATCCTATTGTTATTGGTATAGAAATGTGATATATTTTTTTGTCATACTGAAAATTTCTTAATTGAGATTCTTTTTTAATATCTAAAGCTGTTAAATAATGAATCAAGAGTTGAGAGAAATCTCGATTGTAGTAAGGTTTAATTATTATTGAACCGAAAGTTTCTATCTCAAAGCTCCATCCGAAGAGGACACTTGCTCCTCCTGGATATAAAAATGTTCCCTCCATTTTATCTCCTAGTTTTTCTTTAATTAAATCAATTTTTTCTTGATTTAGATGATTCCCTTTTGAATAATTTATAATACTTTCAACTAAAATTAGATATTTGCTTAAAACTTCCTTTGATATTTTTTCTTTATATTCAGGAAAGAGTGAAAATGCTGGATTTATCATTATAGGAAGCTCAACCCTCTATTCGATTGAAAGCAGGTTCCTTTATCTTAATATCTAGAAATACCTCCAACTTTAAACCCAGTCTCCAGAATGGAGTTTCTGAGGTAAGTAAGTACTTGTCATAAAACGCCAATTTTTTCCGGCCAATGCTTGAATTTCTGCTTTCATTCCTGTATCCTTCATTATTCTAATTTGTCTATCCCATTCTGGTCGTGATTTTACAAAATCTTCTTGAAGTAAATCATCTGCACGTTTCATGTCATTTTCAGTCATTTTTATTAGTACAGACTTTGGTATTTGATATTCCTTAATGTCAGATGGTAAGAGACCTAGCCATTTAATCTCTGGTACAGCTAATTCAACACTTTCAAAGCTAAGTGCCTTACTTCCTATTGAATAAACCCTTAAAATATCTAATCCATAGGGATCTGCATCTAAAAAACCAAGAATAGGAATTGAAAGATGTTCGTGAATTCTTTTAATAAACATTCTTGTTGCCATGTCAGGTTGTCCAGATGCAGTTACTAGAATACATGGAAGATAGTTAAAGAATTTTTCTTCTGCTAAATCCTGAAAAACTGCGTCCTTTTCTATAACAAGTAAAAATTCTGCATCACTCTCAAAGTTATCAACTTGATCTAACATTGGAGTTATTGCATGTCCTCCCAAACCTTGTGTACAATCGATAAGATCTCCCCCTTCTGTGAAAGACAACCTTCCGATTACTTTCCCCTTTGCAGAAGCTATTACGTTAATTGATGGTCTTGAGACTCTTATTAAAGCTGTTAAATCTTCAAGAAGGCTATCAGATACTCTTTGATTACCAAAAAGATTGACATCACGATAGAATAAATGGCGTTTTGTTGCATGTTTTCCAGTTTCTAAAATCTCACTAATATATCTCATTAATCCTGTTAATTGGACAACACTCTGAACACTACTTAGATGTCTAAATTGTCTATCAACAACATGACTTCCAAGCAACACTAATTTTGAAACATCATCATATCCTACATTATCCGAACTTCGTGAGGGAATCTTAAAAGCTGCAGTTTTAGGGTCGTTGGCAATTTCTTCTAAAAACATTCTCGCTACCCTTTGTAACCTCCTTCGTGATTCCTCTGGTTTAACATTATCTACTTGTAGTATTGAGTATGGTAAATCATAGAACTGCTTCTCTATCCCTGTCCGTAAATCTCGAATTTTTTTCAAATCAACCTGACGTCTAACACGGAGAATTAATTCTTCATCTTTCCATCTAGCATTCCATATTTCATTGAAATTTTCTTTAGATAATTCCTGTAAACGCTTATCCTTTTTGGAACCAAAAAATAAGATAAAGGGTTGATTTTTTAGATCAAGCTCACTTTTAATTGCTTTATTTAAATTATTTAAGGATATACTACTGTCTATTGATTTAGAATAAACTTTATTTGTGAATGCATAATCCTCTATGATAATTTCTTTAGTAATAATTTCGCTCATTGTATTCACATCACTTTTCCTTCTTATCCATGTAGGATTCTATACGACCGAGAACTTCTTTTTTCCTTCTAAGACGTACACGAGACTTAATCTGTTTTATTTTATTGGCAGATAGTCCATATACGGTTTTCAAATCTTCATCAGGCCAATACAGAAAATCAATAATTCTAGATACTCCTTTTTTAACTAATTCTTCAGCTACAGGTATCGGAAGATTCGCTAATCGAACTACTGGGTTTTCTAAATCACGAAGGCATGCATTTATTAATTTTGAAGGAATTATATCCTCTGGAATAAAATTGTTTCGTTTAAGATGAAAATAAAGATCTTCAATATTATCAATACCCATTTCCTTGAACATAGCAATGTATTCTTCAGGAATGCGTACTAAATTTTCAATTGGAGTTCCAAGATTCTTCTTTCTTTTCATCGCTCCGAGATCAATCTTTCTAAGCCGTGAGACTTCATATCGCTTGATTTCTAATAAATCA
>WOR8_10007261_pt1 | contig 10555 bp, 11 predicted proteins | sample DeeMarSeWOR38_10_FD_19890 | JGI IMG/M metagenome (IMG submission 19890)
GGTCCTTTTACCCTGTGATACATCTGTTGTATTCACGTCCGATAATTCCCGGCGATAGTTCCCTCTTTACCGCCGGGATCAGGAGTATCGCCTACATTTCTTGCATCATCTCTTGCGCTTTATGCTGTGCTTTATGCCTTATAAATGCATATTGCATGCTGTTCAGGGTGTTGTCATTTGCGGCTCTTTCGAGGAAATCTACTGCCATCTCATTATCACCCGATTTCTGATAGGCCTGGGCCATTCGATATAGATTATAAGGATTCTGCAGGTTAGACTCTTCAAAATGAGTGATGGCCTCTTGATAGTTTTTCTCCTCCAGGGCAATCAACCCGGCCACTTCATGTGCTAACCATACTTGAAAGGTGTTATTAACGGATTGTGCCTGTTTCATAAATTCGGCAGCTTTATCGCGGGCAATTTTCAGATCACCCTTCTTCAATGCGACCCGCGCCTCATTATAAAGAAAGAATCGTCTGGCATTATCTTTAACGGCATCAGAAAGATTTGAAGATTCAATTGTTTTCAGGGCATCCTGGTAAAAAGTAAGCGCCTTATCATATTTCTTCATCTCGAAATAGATATTTCCCATTGAAATGAGGTCACCTGCCATGTTGGCAGGATCATTGGTTGTTTTACCTAAGTTGTACTGCCAGCCCAGTTCTTCCAGGGCTTTATCCATGTTTCCTTCATCTACATAGGATACAGTCATCGCAAAGCGGGCGGCACGCCGTTCACCTTCATTGCGTGCAATATCAAATAATTTCTGCAGTTGTTCCCGGGCTTTTCCATATTCACCCAGGAAGTTATAGTTCGTTGCGATACCGATATGTGAGGCCACAAAATTCGGATTTACTTTTAACGCTTTCTGATATTGCTCGATGGAAGCTTCAAACTTACCCCGTTTCATCAGGAGCTCTGCGTAGGAATCATAAGGATTGGGATCATCGGGAATGAGTTCAACATACTTTTGAAACGTCTTTTCCGCCTCATCATATCTCTTCAGGAATCGATAAGCATATCCTAACTGATTATAGGATTGTGAAAATTCCGGATTAATTCGGATCGTCTGCTCATATTCTGTAATAGCCTTCTCATATTCCTGGGTTCCAAAATAGTTGTTGCCCAGCAGGTTATGGGCACGCTCAGCTTTCGGGTATTTCATAACCAGACTCTGATAAATCCCCCGTTGTTTCATGGGAAATCCATCGGTACCAGCTTTCACACCCTCAATCCAGAGCCGTTCTCCTTCCGAAACCTTATCCTTCAAGGCTACCGCCTGGTCTAATCTCTCAAAAAAGTCTTTGGCGATAGGTTGACTGAAAGAGCTGAAAAGATACGCCATCGCAAAATTCGGGTCTTTTTCGATTGCCGCATCAAGGTGCTGCAACGATTCCTGTCCACGAAGCTTTTCAAAAAGATCCCGCCCCTGTAGAAAATCCGCCAGCGCTTCTTCAGAAGATGTGGTAATCGGTATTTTACCCGAATCCTTGGTCTGGCAGGAAAGAAAAACCATAAAAAACAAACAAACTACGGCACTTGAGTAAACAAATCTGAATCCCATAAGTCTCTCCATTATTTTAGATGAACAATATAAATACGTAAAATCTTTGTGGAGGTTACAGAGAATCTTCGGAAATTAATTATAAAGTCGAATATAGAGTGGGGAGATCTAATTGAGAAATTCTGGCAGAATGTACTCTAAAACAGAAAAAACTGTGTTCCGGGGTTTTCATTACTCATCTAAATGATTATAAAATTGACGAGGTTGAAGTTCCCTGAAGTCTTCTTGTGCTACCAGAAATTTGCGCATATCAACACACAAGTGACATTTTGAATAGTAATTCATGTTTTTTTCGGAATATCCCTTCTGGCAGCTAAATTCATAGAACGATTTAAAATCATTTTGGAGAATAAATTTAAAGATCGGAAACTCGTTTAAATCGATGCCTTCTTCCAGCAATTCTTTTAAGTCCCGAATGTTACCCAGGCTCAGTCCCCCACAAAATCCAGGTATGTAGTGCCCATAATTATCCACATGATTATGCCATTCTCTTAAGAAGGGCGGATCACAGGGCTGGTAAAAAAAATAACTCGCAGGAAAAGTTGAAATTATCCCTTCGGGTAACAGGTGGGCCTGATAGGGAGCCCGCCCCATCATGAAAAACTCGGTGTATAGCATGGCTTGGCGACTTCCCGGCAAGGCCAGATAATCCCGTAGCGCCAGACGGTCCGTAATTCCCAGCTGTAGAAATTGGTTATAAAACTCCTGCTGATAAACCATCGTGTTTCGACCAAATATATCCCGGCTTATACTCACACAGCACCGGGTTCTCTCGAACGGAACATACTCCAGGTAAAACGGATTGACGGAAATCATAATACCGCTCAATCCACTTCGCTTCAGTTGCTGCAATTTTTCCCGGACCACCTTGTCATTAACCGCCCAGATACCGTTCGTTTCTACAAACGTGGATGGAATATTGAATCTAGCAGCTGTTTCTACTGCTTTTAAAAGCAGGGGAAAATTCAGAAAGGGCTCACCTCCGGTAAAATGCAGTCCATAACTCAGACTGACCGTATCTTGACCAAAGGGAGCTGGCTGAAGATAGGGAGCTAACTCTTTTAAAGTTTTTTCCAAATCTGGCTCCGATATCCAATCTCCCGGCCAGCCTGGAGAGCAGGCATACATGCAATGTCGGCAACAAGCATTACATTTATAGGAAAGCAAAAGACCAACCGAAATAGGTGCCGGGACCGGGATTTTCATGGAGAAAATTTACACTAAAAACATGATATAATAAATGGTGATTTCAAATCACTGATGTTTAATAATTTTGGCCTGACCCGTCATCTTATATTCTCTTGAAACAAATCATCGGATCCACTAAATTATAAGTCGTTAAGACAGCTTCTTTCCACTCTTTTTCGGCAATACAATGTCTTTTGAACGGTAAATTCCAAAAGTGAAAAAAGGAAATGTCATTCTCTGACAGGATTCAAAAATTCCAGCAGTTACTAAACACTCATCCCGCTTTCAATCTGGTTGAATTAACCGGGGCCATCTTGCTGTTCCTGAAGGGAATGACCGGATGGATATTGAATACACCTAAGCTGCTGATTTATGTCTGGTTCTGGATCCGGCTCAGGGGGATCGGTTGGCAGGGTGTGGGTCTTTTAAAGCCCAGTGACTGGAAAAAAGTGCTCCTGTTGAGCGTGTCAATTGGGATGGTATACCTATTGTATAATGCATATTTCCTCGAACCGCTGTTTATCAAAATTAGCGGCGATTTACCTGATCTGAATAGTTTGAAATCCTTAATGAGGAATATTGAAGATTTAATCATGCTTATTCTGGGTTCGTGGATTTTCGGAGCATTCGGAGAGGAGATAATCTATCGAGGATACTTACTCAATCTTTTAGCCCGGACACTAGGGCAAAAACCTGTTTCCTGGATCTTGGCTGTAATTATCAGCAGTATTTTCTATGGATTTGCCCATTCTGGTGACGATCTTTCTGTGAAGCTCATGAGCATGATTCACGGGTTGGTCTTTGCAAGTTTATATTTCTATACCGAAAGAAATTTATGGTGCCCTATTTTGGCCCACGGCATTCACGACACTTTTAAATATTCGATGGTATATTTGAACATTTATCCTTGATCAAATTAACAATTGTCCTGTAAAAGAGATATAAAAATAAGTAAAAATGGCCAACTTCGTTAAACAAAGAAAGGAGCTTCACTTGGAAAAATACCTTATCTTAATCTTCATGTTCATTTTATCGTTTCACATCATTTTAATTTGCGGAAATCCGGAAAATGAAGACAAAGACCTAGTCACAGTCAATCAGGTGGACCTGGAGAAATACACCGGATTATGGTATGAAATTGCCCGTATTCCCAATCGCTTCCAGAAGCAATGTGCCAAGAATACCACCGCCGAATATTCCCTGAGAGAAGACGGCAAAATAAAGGTTGTCAATCGCTGTCTCAAAGAGAACGGAGAGGTTGATGATATCACGGGAATTGCCAAGATTGCGGATCCGGTTACAAATGCTAAGTTAAAAGTGAGTTTTGTGCGCTTTCTCGGTATTTCGTTGTTCTGGGCAGATTATTGGATTATTGGATTGGCAGAAGATTATCGGTGGGCAATCGTGGGAACCCCTTCCCGGAAATACGGCTGGATTCTGGCACGAGAACCCCGGTTAAGCCCGGAAGTTCTGAGTCACATCAATCAAAAATTATCTGAACAAGGATATAATCCCGAAGTTTTCATTAAAAGCACACACCAGCTACCTAACATCGATTCATCACAGTAACCGTTATTATAAATCAAAAAGAGTTCCATTATCACGAAGTCCTATTTAAAAAAGCCCCCTCTAAAGGGGGCTTCGCTTACAAAATTTTTCTTCACACTACCAGATCTGGACTCGTTTTTCTTCTGCGATGTACATCTTATCTTCCGGTGTCACAGAAAAAGCGGCATAAAATTCCGGCATATTCACCATCGGACCGATGATCCGGTACTGACTGGGTGAATGGGGATCGGTCAGGAGTCTCTTCCGTAATTCCTCCTCGCGATACTTGCGGCGCCAGAATTGTGACCAACCCATAAAGAACCGTTGTTCACCGGTCCATCCATCTATGACTGGCGACTCATTTCCGGCAAGAGACATCTGGTACGCATAATAAGCAATCGTTAATCCACCCAGATCGGCGATATTTTCACCCAGGGTTAATTCCCCGTTGATTCGGAAGGTATCTATAGGAACATATTGCTCGAACTGTTCCACCAATACTTGGGCTTTTTTTCTAAATCTTTCCTCATCGTCCGGTTGCCACCAGTTACGCAAGTTTCCTTCCCCATCTGATTTTCGTCCCTGATCATCAAAACCATGGGTCATTTCGTGTCCAATCACCGCACCAATCGCTCCATAATTGACTGCATCGTCCGCTTCAAGATTGAAGAAGGGGGGCTGTAGAATAGCCGCCGGGAAAACGACTTCATTCATGCTGGGATTATAATAGGCATTTATAGTCTGAGGAGTCATAAACCATTCATCACGATCGATGGGTTTTCCCAGTTTGGCAATTTCACGTTGATATTCATAAATATTAGATCGTTCATAGTTCTGAAACAGTTCACCTTTATCGACTACAAGACCGGTGTAATCTTTCCATTTGTCGGGATAACCAATTTTCGGACGGAAACCAGCCAACTTTTTCAAGGCCTCTTCTTTGGTCTCCGGACTCATCCAGTCCAGCTGCTTAATTCTTTCCGCATAGGCTTTACGTAGATTTTCAACCAGGTTAACCATACGCTCTTTAGCTTCCGGTCTGAAATATTTTTGGACATATAATTTACCAACAGCTTCCCCAATCGTACCATCGATAGAATTAACCGCTCTTTTCCAGCGGGGGCTTAACGATTCCGTTCCGCTGAGGGTCTTGCCATGAAAATCGAAATGCAGGTCCACAAATTGTTTGTTTAATAAAGGCGCAGATCCATCCAGAAGTTTAAAAGTAAAATAACTTTTCCAATCTGCCAGAGAATACTTTTTAAATACCCGATTAAATTGTTCCATATAACTGGGCTGCCGGACAACCATCTCTGTCACCTGCGGGATCCCGGCCTGTTGGATATAGAGCGCCCATGAAAACGCCGGGGTAAGTTTTTCGAGGTTATCCAGGGTGTATTTATTATAGGTTTTATCGCGATCGCGGTTTTCGACCCGGCTCCAGTGTCCCTTGGCCAGAGAAGTTTCCATCTGAACAATGGTTTTAGCCTTTCCCACAGCCTGTTCTACGTTTGCCAGGTTGAGGAGATTCGCAATATAGTCCCCATATTTCGTGCGAATATCCTGAAATTTCTGATCTTTGCTAAAATAATAATCTCTATCGGGTAAACCCAATCCGGATTGATGGAGGTAACTGATATATTGATCTGATTGTTTCAGGTCCTGATTAATGTAATAGTAAAACGGAGTTTGTACACCAGATCGAATAAAGTCGGCCATGAGTTCAACCAACTCGTTTTTCGAGGTTATATTCTCAATCCGTGCTAGCTCCAACTTTAGCGGCATTAATCCAAGTTTTTCTATCAGTACTGTATCCATATAACTTAGATAAAAATCGCCAACCTGCTGGGCTTCGGAGCCGGCTTCTTTCTGCGCTGTTTCAGCGGCAGTTTCGATAATCAGTCGTATATTCTTTTCGGCTTCTTCCGTTAACTCAGTAAATGCGCCATAATTGGATCTGTCCGCGGGTATTTCGGTTCGTTCCAGCCATTTCCCGTTCACATATTGATAGAGATCATCCTGAGGTCGGACCGAGGTATCCAGATTGGCCTGATCAATACCTGATGCCGGGGGTTTTGCACAGCTAATAATCAACAACAAAATGAACAAGAATACACCAGCATGTTTCATCTGCTTATTCCTCCTTTGTGCCATTTAAGGTCTGTGTTCAGCAACGAGGTTTAATACCCCACTCGTCAATTGCTTAAAAGTCTGCTAGATTCCGTCAACTTATGCGGAATGGTTTTTAATGACCATGCAATTTGAAGATAAATATTGTTTTCACAAAGCGAATTTTACTTTTTTTGCTAATCAGGACCTGTTAAATTTGTCCACTCTAAAAAGGATGTCCAGTTCAATCCTCTCAAGAGCGTACAGGGCAAATCATCCTAGTTGTAAAAGGCAATAATCCCTGCAATTCAAATTACGGATTTTAAAAGAACTGATAGATTAATATAAAGGAGTCTCGCCATGAGACCAAAAATGGTATTTACAGGTCTGGGTTTAATTTTACTAACCAGCCTGGTTTATATGGGCTTTAGCCAGACCAAGAAGGAAAAGGGTTCTCAGCAGAACCTGGTCAGCCGCGGAGAATATCTGGTCACAATTGGAGGGTGCAATGACTGCCATACTCCTAAAATCTTTACTGAAAAGGGTATGGAATTTGATCCCAAAAAATTGCTCAGCGGGCATCCCGCCGGAACCAAGCTACCACCGCTAGAACCAAATATGCTGAAACCAGGTAGCTGGTTACTATTCAATGAGCATTTAACTGTAGCCGTGGGTCCCTGGGGAATGACCTATGCCGCCAACCTGACGCCGGACGAGCAAACTGGAATAGGACTCTGGAAAGAGGAAAACTTTGTGAAGGCCTTGAAAACCGGCAAGCATATGGGCGCCGGCCGTCCCATCATGCCTCCCATGCCCTGGATGAATCTGGCCCAGGCCAGTGATGAAGACCTGGCAGCCATTTTCGCCTATTTAAAATCCCTTCCCCCGGTAAAAAACAGCGTGCCGGCGCCTGTCCCCCCGGATGCGATGTTTAAATAATCAATAAAAATTCCGGCTGCCTCAGGTGAACTGGACTAAGGCAGCTGGTGAATTTTATTATCCCACACCTTTTTTGAATTCAGAGCTATCATTTAAGATTCAATTTCGGCCAATGTCGCCAGGCTGGTGATACACAGACCAGCACACTTATGAAAGTAGTCCAGATTAAACTTATCCAACCTGTCTTGGGTCGTATGATAGTAATCATTCCAATCGCTGCCGTACATCTCTTCCACCCCAACCGCGCTGAATCCGAAGTGCCAGAACGCAAGATTGTCGGAGCCCGAACCCGGATTGAGGACCTGAGGAGAAAGTCCTACATGATATTGGTTATGGAGCGTTACCATCCGATTCGAAATCTGAGTAGACTGGGCGGTGTCACGAACATTAATATAAAATTGTCCGTCATTATTGCTGTCCCAGCCAATCATATCGATATTGACCACACCACGGATGTTTTCATTTTGCTGTGCTGCGCGTGATGCATAGGCCGCGCTGCCCCGCAGACCCTGCTCCTCTTCATCCCACAAGGCATAAACGATAGTATAACGAGAAGTGTACTGGGATAATATCCGGGCGGCTTCCAACACCGTGGCACAACCACTGGCATCATCATCTGCACCCGGAGAAACAGTACTGTCCGGCATGGAATCATAATGAGCACAGATGATATAGAGCTGATCTGGATTATTAGTCCCATATTGTACCGCATAAACATTTCTTCCGCTTGAACTGAAATCCATCAGATGAACTTCCAGATTGTAACTCAGCAGTTTCTGTTCCAGATATTCTGCCGCCCGGGTATTACCCGGATGGTAAGAATGACGACTGGAGATCGTGACCAGGGTGGTACCGATCAAAACCTCTTGTTCTCCACTTAATATGGTCACTTGACAGGAAAGACTGTCCAGATTGACCTGATTCAGAATGAGCTGGGGATTAATGAGATTATCCGGTGGTAACGGATCAGTTGGAGTGTCCTTTTGACAGGTCAACAACAGGGGAACAAAAATAAGGAAAATAAAAAATCGCACTAAATGGTCACACATGAGATAACACCTCGCTCTCTTTAGGAAGACCCAAACGTAAATTCATTATTTACGGAGTTTAATTCTGACTTACGAGTTTACGAAAGCTAGTGTTTCATCCTTTGATTCAAAATCATCTTTGGACTATCCCTTATGTTTACATCTCATTCTGGCGCCTGGAGAAAGATGTTATTCCTAGAATCCATACAAAACCCAGAAAACATCCCAACAGATAATGGAAAAAATCCCAGGGATTGAAGGTTGTTCCCAATATTGCCTTTCCAAGCCAAAAACTGCGCACATACTGTATCCAGGGAGGATGATAAAGTTGAAGAAATTCTATCAAGCAGGTTGCCGTAAATACAGATAAAGCAATTTTCCGGGGAGGAATCTTCTGAAAAACCAGGTGTAATAGTAGGCAAAAGAATATTTCATAAAAAATGCCCCCCGCATAATGATTGATCCAGTTTTGCCCCGGCCCGGCGTATAGCTTCGTAAAAATTCCCAACATAGCAACCAAGACAAGGGAGGTGAGTAAAAGCAGGTGACGCTTAGAGGGTTTTATTATTCTATTTTTAGACAAATTTTTCATTATGATTTTAATTTAATATGATTATTCACTTTATTCCGAAAAAAGTAATTGAAAAATCATTCCCTTAGATGTCAACTCATCTGAGGGCCGTAGCACTTCGTCGTCTGGACTGACCGAGCACTCAATGTCCAGTTTAGTATTTAACACTGAAATCCCCGTTGGGTGCTTGTAAACTGAGAGATCTTTTTCCCATTCTATAATTTAAAAACACAGATCTTTCGACTCTCCCGCACTCAATTGAACTTTTAATATAAAATTATAATTTCTTAAAGTACTGAGTGCGGGATTGCTCAAGATGACTGTCACCAAGAATAGAAGTGCGTTGAAGTAACTGTCTCTTTTTTGTTTTGAATGACATAACATTTACAGGAATAAAATATTTATGATAATTACATTCCGGACTGAGAGAACCATCTTTTAATTTAAAAATCTTTTTTGCGATTTTGTAATCTGTTTCACTCCGAAATACTATTTATCGATTAACATTGATATCAGAAAACAAAAAGAGAATTTTGTATGTCCAATAGCGCCGTCTTTATCGTCTTAATCCTGATCAGTCTGTTTTTTATAATAATGATATACCGTCATCGTCTCCCGGGACGATTAATCCGGGCAAAAATTAACATCTGGACAAACTTAATTTCAATTAATTTTGTCATCATGATGTTAAAGTTAAAACGGCTTTTTTAATTTCACAGGCGGGCGTTTAGTTGATACGATTCTCTAAATTCAGGGAAGAAATTACAGGATTGTATCAACTCCCCGTCGCCGATTGAATACGGGATAGCAGGGTCCGGTAACATGCCTCCTTCGCTGGTTTACCACTTTTACCCTGCTATTCCTTTTTTTTATCACAACTATATCTCTACCTATTTCCGTTATATTAAACCCACCCAGGCCTTTGAAAGAAATCATTTAAATTTTTAATTTACTAAAGTCTTATTTTTTTTGTTTGTGTCAAGAAAATGTATTTTATATATTATTGGCATATGCTAATAATATAGAGGCAAATTTTGGCCAGACCACCTAAATATCGTACGGTCAACTGTATACCGGATATATCATACTTTAAACCTGCCGGCGTTCCGGTCAGAGACTTAGAAGAAGTCATTCTCACCATTGACGAATTCGAAGCAATCCGGCTTGCCGATCTTGAGGGAATGTATCAGGAAAAAGCTGCCGAGAGAATGACAATATCCCGCCAGACGTTTGGCAATATCCTTATAACTGCGCATCGTAAAATCGCCGACGGCGTTGTTAACGGGAAAGCCATTAAAATAGAAGGAGGAATGTACCAAATGGAAGGTATGCGAGTTTTTCTTTGCAGCGATTGCCGGCACCAATGGGAGATACCTTTTGGTACCGGGCGACCTCAATCCTGTCCCCAGTGCAACAGTAAAAATATTCATCGTGCGCCACAGGATCGCGGATATGGACGTGGTGGCAGACAGGGAAAGGGACACCGGAATAGGAGGTCTCAATGAATATCTGTGTTCCCAGTGACTCCAATCATGGAAAAAAATCGAGACTGTTTGATCATTTTGGAAGCGCACCTTACTTTACGATCTACAATCAGGATACCGACGA
>WOR8_10007265_pt1 | contig 10552 bp, 8 predicted proteins | sample DeeMarSeWOR38_10_FD_19890 | JGI IMG/M metagenome (IMG submission 19890)
CTATGCCTTTTGCAGCTACAGGTCAAATTCTCGGCTCTGGAAATTCATATAGTTCCTCCGCAAGGTCGGCAAACCTGGTTCCCAGGCACATCTGGATGGTCCCGCAAAAAACCTAGTGCTCTACCAGGCCTGGCGGTTTGGTGGAGCACGACCTGGTACGGCCAGAATTCACTTTTCTGTTGGCGGAAACTAAGTGCACGTTTTTCCAGCTCGCATCAAAGAGGAAAAACCAGCTAATCAACCCCCGGTAAAGGTGAATTGCCACCACTGCGTAGCTACCTACGCTTGCCAAGACGCAGGAACCTGCAGATACACTTAGTTTCTTTCCCTGTAGCTGAGACCGCAAACTACCCCTTCAGCTTCCAAGGTGAACTGGAAATTTGTCAAGTTTATGAATTATTTAACTACCACATGAGAGAAGTATATTCAAGGAAATAGTACTAGAAGAGAGGGCAATTAACCTAGGAATTCTGACAACTACCAGTATCTGACTTATCAGACGGCAACAGACGTGCTCGAAAACGACAAAAGAAACACCAGTCTCCCAAGAGGTTAAAAGGGGAAGCAGGGGAGTGTAGAAATCTCACCTAAATGAAAGACTTCTGCCTAGATCATCCATCTAACGCCTACTGTTCATCCCAGAAAGGACAAGTCAGCCGGAGGCTTTGATCCTAAAGGGCCAGTGGATGGTCTAGAAACTTGAAGGGGGTGAAACAAGAGTAGCTTACGAGTTCTCGAGAGCAGTTAATCCCTTTGCCACTTAATAACAAAAGAGCAAATATCGATGAGATCTAGGTAATAAACCGTCACTCGACTTCTTGAAAAGAAACCTAGGTGAGCTCATCTCCAGGATTTCTCTTTATTCGACTCGCTCAAATTGTTTAAGTGTTTTAGTAAATTGTAGCGCGACCTCACAGTTTGCCCAATCGAGCCTAGCTACCGCCGCCTTGCCTTGTAGGACAATCGTCGCGTCCTGCCCGGAGAAAGTAGGTGGAATAAAGATGCTAACGAGAACCCTATCCCGGAGTTTTAACCGTCGCCATTCTTTAGTTTTGATAAGGCTCCCTTCCTGGCTCAAATTTTTCGTCACTCCCTCAATAGACGAATCCAACCCTTTTCTATTGAGCGTGGCCTCGAAATTGAGATTCAGTCTTTGGTGCTGTCTGTCGTCAGTGGGTTCTATCATACCTTGAATGTCCTTTGGTAGAGGGCACCAGCAGAAAGGGAACACTCTTGCTTGTTGCTAAAAGCAATTGTTATGCCACCATTTTAAGTATTTGCAATTATTTAGCTTTTATCCGCAGAAGTTTTTCGAAACGAATAGTCTAATGTAAATATTGTCGGCACGTTATGGGTAGCTTTTCTGTAAGTATACTTAATAGCAACGCAGCTTTTCTTAAATATTTAATTCATTTATCCAAAGGAGAGCGGCAAAGACTTTTCTTACAAAGAGTCGTTCTCCCTGTCGAGGTTTTTTACATGAGATGCCATCCTTTTCTTCAGTTTCAGCTTCTCCATACCATGAGTCAAGCTATAGCTAGAAGAAATTTTCTTCTTCTGACACCCCCCCCGGGACGACCGCAACTTTCTTTCAAAGTAAAGCATCCCACGCATAGCCGGGGGCTTTGGTCCATGAGCCAACCCGAAAGGCTGGCGCCCCCATAGGGGGCGATTCAGAGATCAATGTCTTGTGGCGAGACGAAAGCCGTATTCGTGAATGAAATCCCCCTAAAGAGGCTATCCGACAACTATGTTTGCTGAGAGAAATCTATGGTGAATCCTGTTTAGCTAGAACTTACCCTTCCCCTCCCCTGGCGGGAGGGGGCAAGGGGGGGTCTGAACCTGGTACATAGGTTACCCATGTCCGTGGTTGCACGTTAGCTCTTTTGCTGTGAATGGTTTTCAGTGACAATCATGGTCAAAAATCAACTTACGCAAGAGCTCTCGGACAGCCTCTCTAATGCCTGCCATTGTCATTCTGAGCGAAGCGAAGAATCTCATCGTCTAAGGTACTTACGCGTTGGAGATTCTTCGGCTAACGCCTCAGAATGACGTTGTCGGACAGCCTCCCGAGGGGGATTTTCCTGAGCATTCGTCTTCCCGAAGATCACCACAGCATATTTACTCTACAAGCAAAGCTAAACCACACCACCAGCACAGCAGGTGGGTTTGAAACTACTAAAAAAGTGCCTGTGATGTTAATTTAGAGATCGGAACCCGTGCCAAAAGATTCTTTTACGAAATGAAAGAGGGCCTGATGCCGCAGGCCGCCTTCCGCTTCTATGCATAACTTTCCAGCTGACAACCATGCTTAGTATCATAAGCAATACTGTTAGAATCTTCGCGGCTAAAGAGGTCTTAACCAGAATGTAGCTGATACCTACCAGAGGCATGAGCAGGGCACGGACAATGGACTTCAGCCAGTCGTACCTTTCAATATAATTCGCACCGTAGGGACCATATTTATAATACTTCTCTACAAAACATTGCCCTGGTCTGTTGGTCAGCAGATATTGATCCCTGAATTCTCGAAGCAGTTTCACCTGAGGTTTTACATATGAGCCGAAGGCTGCGGTGGCAATGAAGCAGCCACCCCCTGTTGCACCTGAATCAGGTCCAACGGTGCTAACCAAGGTGCTAGCATTTGTAACTCCACCCGGATCTACGATGATGCCGTTCGCTACCCCATCACTGTCGCCGTGGCCTCCGTCCTTGAGCTCTATAGTTACTGACTTATCATCCGGATTGAATGCTGTGTAATGGGTGTAGTCTTGCCAGCCACTGACAGTGCTATAGAGATAATATCCATCAGCATTGGGAATGTCCTCTGAGTAATAGATTCTTACTAGGGCAGTGGCTCCGGGTTGGTTTACCCTAAGGCGATAGCAGGCAAGTCCAAACATGAATGTCTCCGGCCTATTCCTTTTGTCAAGGATGGCAGCTGGATTGACGGGTTCTAGCACTTCAATGGCATCAATGGAAGATGAAAGCTTGCTGACTCCAATAGGTTCATTGCTGCCGACGGCTGACTGCATGGACTTGATAAAGTCTGGCTGATCGTTATCCGGAATGGAGTCCTGGTTGAGGTCTACAGTGTCATCAACTTCTCTATCATCTGGGATACCGTTACCATCAAAATCGACAATATCAGAGGTCGTGGTAAACTCAACTGGATCGGACCATTCCGAGGCCTCAGAATAAGTGCCATAAAACTGTACACTAACAACATATGTAGTATCTCGGTCGAACACCGCATGCGGTACTTTTAGTTTTGTCAGTTGTTCAGAACTGATGATGTCGAGAACCACTGAGGAATCTTGTTGTTTAATAATCTGCCAACGGCTCTCTGTGTGGGAATCACCGTCAGGATCTGAAAAAGGCTCGGTCTGAACAGTCAAAAGCAAGTCGACCTCCATTTCACCATCATATGGTGTGGTGATAACCGGCTTGACTGGGGGTTGGGTATGATTTTCAACTTCTAAGCTCACAGAGATCGTCTGCGCATCATTGTCCGCATTGGGATCACTGATGGTGATGGTTGCAGTATAGCGGCCAACTGTTAGTCCAGAAGTATTGTAGTTAACACTGATTGTGTCCTGCTCACCGGTCGATGAGCCGCTACTTGGGCTGACGCTAAGCCAGTTTCTGTTATCTGAAATTGTATAATTTAGTGCTCCATCACCTGAGTCCCACACCTGAAATGTCTGACTCCTAGCATCTGAACCCTCAGTACTGGAATTCGAGAGGGAAGTCGTGCTTAGGGATATTCTCGATGAAGTTGGACGGGCAGTTACCGTCAAGCTCACAGAGATCGTCTGCGCATCATTGTCCGCATTGGGATCACTGATGGTAATAGTGCCATTGTAGTTCCCACGGGTCAGTTCGGAGGTATTGTAACTGACTGTGATTGTATCTTGCTCGCCGTCTGAGGTGCCCCTGTTCGGGCTGACGCTCAACCAGTTCCCATTCCACCAGTTCCTATCGTCTGAGATCGAATAACTCAGTGTCCCTCCACCTGAGTTCCTTACCGTGAAGGTCTGGCTCGAGGCGTGCCTCCCTTCGGTGCAAGAGTTGGATAGAGAATTCGTGCTCAGCGAAATGCTAGGCGGAGACGACTGGGCATTGACTGTTAAGCTCACTGAGATCGTCTGCGCATCATTGTCCGCATTGGGATCACTGATGGTAATAGTGCCATTGTAGTTCCCACGGGTCAGTCCAGAGGTATTGTAACTGACTGTGATTGTATCTTGCTCGCCGTCTGAGGTGCCACTGCTCGGGCTGACACTTAGCCAACTTCTGTTATCTGAAATTGTATAATTCAGAGTATTTATACCTGAGTTCCACACCTCGAATGTCTGACTTGGAGCGTCCGAACCCTCGGTGCAGGAGTTCGAGAGGGAAGTGGTGCTGAGCGATATTCTGGAAGTCGTCGCGGGTATGTAAGTCTCCTCATTAGAATCACCGCTTTCACCTGCAGAATTATATGCTCTGACGACGAAATGGTAGGTAGTGAGATCGGCTAGCCCCGAAATAGTACCTCTGGTAGTTGTTCCTTCCCAATCAGGCGAATTGTAGTTATAGCTTTGCCCATCTTCCCTGGCGAACAGTCTGTATCCAGTAGCGCCCACACTAGAATCCCATTCCAGAGTCACATCAACTACTGCAGAAGCTATAGAAGGATAGGATAGTATAGAAATGAAGACTATTAATGATAGACACAAAAATCCAAGGCAATTAAAGTAAATTTTTGTATACTTTTTTTCCAAAATACTAATCATTTTATATCCTTTATCTAATTGAAATATCTGTTTTTTTTGTAACTCGATATATTTTTTCTGCCGTATAGAAGAGCAAGGGGGGTGCCAAGGGCAGGGGGCATAGGGCATAGAGCATGGGGAATTGGGTATATTTTTTTTGTTATTACGAAGAGATAAAGATTATGGTGGCGGAAGGGGTGTTTTGAATTAGGAGTCGTTTTGGTTGGGATTCTTGCATGGAAGTATATAAAAATGCACAATTTCGGGCACCACGGTGTAAAGAATTAACCACGGAGTCACACGGGCGAAAACAGAAAAACCTTTCCCGGTAGGCACTAAGAAACATTTCACCACAGAGACACAGGGAAAAAGCTTAGCAGGCAGTGGGCAGCAAAAGACATTTAACCGCGGACACACCCCAGTGAAATAGGCCCGCCCTGTGGAATCCTGCCGAGGCAGGTTCTCGAAGAGAAATTCCACAGGGCAAGCATTTCACGGGGCAGGCGCAGACGTCAACGACGACTAGGCACCCCTTCGACAAGCACAGGGCAAGTAGGAACTAAGCACTAGGCACTATCGCTGGCGCGGTTGGAGGTTGCAGGAGCGCGAACAAAGTTCGCTTGAGGTTGGAGGCAAGGAGGAATGACGGGGCGAGGAGGGCATGGGGATAGAAGACAGAGGGCGGAATCAGTAGCCAGTTGGCAGCTAGCAGCAGGTAGGGGTCAATGACGCCTAGGCAGTAGGCACTGTAAGACAAAAGCCGGAAGTAAGAGGTCGGAAGTCGGAGGGCAGTTAGAATCCAGTAGTTTAATTTCGAATTTAAGATTTAGTCTTGTGATTGCAGATCCAGGACTGCTGGATGAGGATTAGGATCTACAGATTCACTAATTTCCAGAGGGGGCACCGATGGATAAAAAAGTTTGACGGTTTAACTAAATTCGAAATCCTACTCTCTGCCTTATGCTCTGCCTGTCCTGAGCTTGTCGAAGGATACCCTATGCTTGAGCCGCTCGCCGGCGAAAGACCCTTTCCATTTTTTTTCCACAATTGGCACATATTTTCCCAATATGTAGACTACATTTCGCATCATATTTCCCCCTGCATCTGATGCAACTATTTAAAAAAACAGTAAAAATTATAAAATATATAACTCTGTACAATTTTTGCATATTTATAGGACAACTGGAGGTGAGGGAAAGTACCGGATCCATTGGAGAAACTGAAGGGGATTTCACTACCAGAGGCCTCTAATTATTGCGGCTACTCTGTTTGGAGGAAGAACAGCCTGTAAGTTCTTTAAGTCCTATGAAACCACCCGATCGTCGCAAATACCCAAGGCTAAGACAGCACTTCAAGGTGCAGATTTTCAAAAACGGGGTGGATCATTCTTTTGAAGGAACCAGCACCGATGTAAGTCAGTTAGGGGCCTTCATCAAGATTAAGAAATGGCGATCTTTCAAGGTTCATGAACACGCAGTTATTGCATTCTCTCTCCCACCTGATTACACCGGACAAAACAAGACTGTCCGGCTCCAAGGAGGAGCTATCTTTGCCAGAGTTGACCAGAATAACAAAGGGATTGGAGTAGAATTCACCAAGAATTTTAAACAATTTGAGCCAGTTATTTTGCCTGATGCAGTAGGGCAAAGCTAGGTGGTCTACTAGGCACAGCAAGGCGATGCGGGGACGGGGAGAAACGGCGACGCGGCGAGAGGGCGGAAAGAAGAGAGAAAAAAGGAGACAGAAGACAGGAGGTAAGATCCAGGATACACGATGCAAGATGCAAGGATCACCATTTCGAAATTTCTTCCCTATGACCAATGCCCTGTGCCTTGACCCTTGCGCCCTGTGCCTGGAATTTACAATGATGAACCTTTTTACCTACATATTAATCCTTGCGGTGGGAGTGATTTTTGTCCTTATGATGCGGGTAATTCTGTTCTTGATTAAAGAAGAACAGGCTGTGGAAATCGAACTGGGTGAGATTGAGGAAACAACTTCCCCGGAGAACTCCAGCCGTTAATCGCATCCAACCCGTTTCCTTTCGCATTTCTCCTTTCTCATTTGGCATTAGTCTGTTTGCATTTCTTCTTTCTCCTCATTTCAAGCCTGAATTAACCGCAGACCCACGCAGGCAGGCGCAGACAAAAGATTCACCACGAAGAACAAGGATTTAAACAGAAAGGACTTTCGCTAGAATCATGAAAGTACGAAAGGCACGAAAAGTAAAGAGAATGATCGCTCAAACCGTTGAAGTCGTTCAATACGTTCAATTCATCTACTGACCTCCCTCCGAGCCTCAGGCCCTAAAGGCCGGAGGCTGATCTCCCACCTCCAACTTATCAGCTTTTTCCTCAATCCACATTCCGCAATTCGAAATTCGCAATCCGAAATTATTTTCCCTCCGCCTCCAACCTCCAACTCTATGCCCTATGCAGCGAGCCGTATGGCTCGCTCACAACGGTGTCAAAAGTTACACTCCTAGATTCAAAAAGTGTACATAAGTAGTTTGTGTCGAATAACTTGACAAGCCGGGTTTAGCTTGGCCATCTTGGAAAACCGTTTACAACATTAGATAAACTGGGTTGCTGCGTTATTTTTCAGTCCTACACCTGATACGGAATGAAATTTGCAATTCTCAATAATGGTTTTTTCTGGATGATCCGTGTAAGACATTTTATTTTCCACCAATCTTGGTTACGAGGGAGCGCAAAATCCAATGACCACCCCGAACAAGCGCAAGCAAGTCAGAATTAAAAAATATTTCAGAGCAAAGCTCTCCAAGGCTGGCACACCTGACTCAATTGAAGGAAAGACGGAGAATGTGAGCCAGGGGGGGGCGTTCATAAAAACAAAGGACTGGCAATCTTTTCAGCCAGATGATAAAACTACCATCACTGTCTTCCTCCCGCCTATTTTTTCTGGCCAGGATGGCACTATAGGGTTGCATGGGTCAGCTGTAGTTACCAGGGTGGATGAGGAAAATGAAGGTGTGGCTGTTGAGTTTCTCCAAAACTTCAAACAATTTGAACGAATTGAGGAAATGGCAATACCTGGCAAGATAAAATACAAGAATTTGGCTCATTACCTGTCATCCTTTTCAGGTATGCCACCCGGCAAATTTACCGAAAGTCACCCCGATGGCTTTCTGGTTGAAAAATCACAGAAAAGCCTGGATAAAGAGGTTATTTTTCAGTTTAGTACGAAATCATTTGAAGATCCACAGGTACTGGAAGCACAAAAGCAAGGTGTTACACTCGGGGACGTACTGGAGGCAAGGGTCATAGAGATTGGGGAAAGGAAGGCAGACACTGCCACCACTCAGATCACGATTGGCCGTGCTGCGCAAAATGATATTATTCTCTACAATAAGATGGTCTCCAAATCACATGCTTATCTAAAGGTTCCTGAAACCGGCGGGGACTGTTCCTTAGTGGACGTTGGCTCAAAGAACGGTACCCTCTTGAACGGCGATGAGATAACTCCTAATCAAGCGTATACGCTGGCAGATGGGGATGAAATATCATTTGGGCCTGAAACCACAGTGGTTTATTTTTCTGCAAGAACCTTCCATGAGTTTTTGACACAATTGAAGACGCCCACCGCGTAAAACTCCGCACTAGGCACCAAAGTAAAAAAGAATTCAGGAGCCAGGAGTCATAATCCAGAAGGTAAAGAGCATAGAGTGACTGAAATTTGCCCCAGGCCCTGCTCTTTTGATGGGGCGAGCCTCTGTGCCCGCCCACAGCAGTGTCTGTGGGAGAGGCTTTCAGCCGCGATAAGCTGAGTAGCCAGTATTCAGTTGGGCATCGAGCGTAGTGCAAAGGACATAGAGTGAGTTACATTTTACCCTATGCTCTATGCCCTATGCCCCATGCTCTTCAAACTGACAACTGACGTTGCTGTAGCGGCTGGGCCGCCTAGGAAACCGACGTTGCTTTACAAGCAAAGCTGTCTGTGTTATAAGCGCCTTCCAAAATTCAGAGGTCAGAGGACAGACGGCAGAGAACATAAAAAACTATATAACCGCAGACGCACATAGACAAACGCTGAGAAAATATAACCACCAAGGCAGGAAGACACTAAGAACATGAATAGACAAGAGTGCAACTTGTTTGACAGGATTTACCCGGTACGATCCTTCGGACCTACGGGCAGGCAGGATTTACCGGATTGGAAAAACAAAAGCGGTAGAGTCAATGCTAGAATCGCTTAAGGAGCCCTGCAGAGCAGGGGGCCCGATGGTGGCCCATCGGGCCTTGTGGGAAGTGTTTGGTGGCAAGGATAAGCTGGCTAATATTTGCCACCAAGCGCTTCACACAGACTCCTTAGGTGATCCTAACCTTGCTAACTTTGTTCCTTGGTGTTTTGGTGATTAACAAAATTGTCGAACTCATTTAACAACATATCCAGGAGATTCTTATGCTGGCAGGCAGAATGCGGAGAATGGTGCTGATCATTACCTGGCTTGTCGTTGTTTCCTTATCGTCCCCGCAAATAGCCTCAGCTCAGGAGATGCCGCACCCTTTTGCGGTGGCTGTGCGTTCAGCTGTGCTAGTGGATGCCAATTCTGGACAATTCCTCTATGGACAAAACCCTGACGAGCGCATTAGCCCTGCAAGTTTTGCCAAATTGCTCACGCTGTTTGTGGTCTTCGACGCTATTGAGCAAGGCCAGGTTGTCCTGGAAGACAAAGTGTGGATCAGTAAAAAGGCCTGGCGCACCGGAGGTTCCAAGATGTTTGTCCGCCAGGGAGATCGCGTTCCTCTGGTGGAACTGGTCAAAGGAATTGCGGTGGTGTCCGGCAATGATGCCTGTGTGGCAGTTGCTGAGTTCATCCAGGGAAATGAGCAATCTTTTGTTGAGAAGATGAACCAGAAACTGCGAGATCTTGGCCTTGAAAACAGCCAGTTTCAGACGGTTAATGGGTTGCCTGCACCTGATCAATACACCACTGCCAGGGACATGGCTTTGTTGGCGCTGGCTTATGTTCAAGCCCATCCAGAAGCGCTTCAATACCATCGGATGAAGGAGTTTACGCACGAAAACATTCGCCAAAAAAATCGCAACAGACTCTTGTGGCGAGATGACTCGGTTGACGGCTTGAAAACCGGACACACTGAGAACGCAGGTTACCATCTTCTGACCACTGCCAAGAGGGAAGACCAGCGTTTCATTGCTGTAGTAATGGGCGCCAAAAACAATTCAATCCGCGAGAGAGACTCACTGCGGTTGCTCAACTACGGCTTCCGCAATTTTGTATCAGTGCGGCTCTTTAAAAAGGGAGATGTGCTGGCGCAGCTTTCCGTTTGGAAAGGAAGCGAGGGTCAAGTTCAATTGGTGGCAAGTGAAATTGGGGTTGTCACCGTGCCTATTGCCAAGCAGGCTGACATTTCCTGGCAGGCGAAATCTCCTGACCGGCTATTTGCCCCCATTGAAAGAGGCCAGTCCATAGGCCAGGCAGTAATTGGCACCAAGGATGAAGTATTCAAAACTGTGGACCTGGTTGCCGACCGAGATATCCTCCGGGCCGGCTTTTTCAGGCAGACAGCTCATAGTGCTGCTCTTATTGCCTCTGATCATGGAGGAACTCTCGCATTAGCCGTAGTTCTCCTTCTGGCAGCAGTTTCCCTAGTCTGGTATTTGAGGCAGCGGAAGCCGAAACGGCGGAGGAGTTCGAGGCAGTAATTAACCGCAGACGTCAACGACGACTAGGCACTAGGAAGTAAGCGCTAGGCACCTCAGGACGATACGGAGATGGGGCGAAACGGGGAAACGGAGAGAATAAGCCAGAG
>WOR8_10007266_pt1 | contig 10551 bp, 9 predicted proteins | sample DeeMarSeWOR38_10_FD_19890 | JGI IMG/M metagenome (IMG submission 19890)
TTCGGCCTGGTTGTCCGGGGCCTGCTGGAATATAAGTCCATCAAGAAAGAAGGGCGGGATTTCGCATACAAATGGCCCATGTACTTCCTGGTCGCCAGTTCATTCTGGAATTTCCTCGGCGCAGGGGTTTTCGGATTTCTGATCAACCTCCCGCTGGTCAACTACTTCGAACACGGCACCTACCTGACTGTCAACCACGGACATGGAGCCCTCTTTGGTGTCTATGGAATGCTTTCCATCGCACTGCTGCTGTTTTCCTGGCGCGGTCTCGTAGAGCGGAAACACTGGAACGACCGGCTTCTGGGGATGTCGTTTTGGGGGCTCAACGGCGGTCTGCTGGTCATGACGTTGATGACACTTTTCCCGATCGGTATCGCCCAAGTCTGGACAAGCTACAAAGAGGGATTATGGATGGCCCGGGATGTTAGCTTCTTCGAAAGACCCATTGTCGCCGTACTGGGTCAGTTGCGGATTATTCCCGACACGATTATCATCGTGATCGGAATTCTTCCCCTGGCTTACTTTCTGTTTAAAACATTCCCGCGCCTAAAGGCTCAGGAAATTAAGGAAGAAGAGTCGGTATGGGATCGACTGGATGTGAAACTATAAAGGAAAATTTGATTATTGCGGGGTCCAGAATTCCAGCCGTCTTCCTTCCGGATCCCGCAATTCAAACAGGCGAGCGTTCCAGGGATGCAGTTTAACTGCAGTAATTTCTTTGCAGCGCACTGACAAAAAATCGTGCATTTTGTCTACGTCCCCGACCTGAAAGGAAAGTATGACGCATTCGGGGTTGTCATTCTTTACGCTCCTGAGCAGGCCTATTCGTGCTCCTGGAGTAATGTGAACTTCAACGAATCCGGGTTTGATATACACCTCCTTAAATCCCAGGATATCCCGGTAGAAGGAAACGCATGCATCCCATTTCCGGCAATAAAGTATCGTATGAAAACTTTCAACAGATATTGGATTCATTTTCGGAACTCCTGAAATTTCTTACAACTGCCGTTGCCTATATTATCCCATGAAAGAATCCGGTGGGAATTGATCGAATTAAACGAGGGGTATAGCTCATGAATAATCGTACCTGTAAAAATAATATGAAGCCCTTTTCAAAAATAAAATAAAAAAGTAAATTATCCGGCTGCTGTGATAGGAGGCAATTTATCGCTGCGACCGCCTTACTGAGCGGAAGTGCCCGTCTTTTCGCTTCCGATACACCTGCATTAGATGGTAGCGATAACAGGATTAAAGCGAATCAAACAGCACCGGTACATATTCCATTTGCATCCATTCGCATGAGATCTCCAAACTCTGCCCTTTTCGGAATCACATCTGATGAAATCATTGAGATCACATATGCCGAGGTTATTAAATTTCACGGTTATTGTGCAGGGGGCGCAGCATTCGCCTTCCGCATGGCGCAGGAAGCCTTCAAAGTGTTATACAGAGATCAATTGCCGGTCCGGCATGATATAAAGGTCCAAACATCACACCACTGTTGCCAGGCGGCAGCCCTCGCCTATATCACCGGTGCCCGTAGCGATTTCGGCGCTTTCCGATCTCGAGGGGATCTTGTGCTCATCCCGGAGGAAGAAAAAAAGACCGTTTTTACAGACAAACCGAGAGGCAGAACCGTAATCCTTAAAATGCATCTCAATCCACACGATACCATTGAACCTCTATTCAAAAGAGCAATGAAAGATCCGGAATTTGCACCCCAGGTTCACAAAGCGCTGAATGAAAAAATCAATGAATATCTTATGGCTCCAGCGGAAAATCTGTTTGCAATCGATACAACAGAGCTTCATGGCTGAATGGTCATCATTCCTTAATATCATGCTGGATCCGTAAAGCTGAAGGTTTAGCTGTTTGCCTATTTTCGCTCTATTTCTCTCCAACTATATACAATTACTTACAAATAAACACAGGATCTGTTTGTAGATGTTTGTGATTTAAGACAAATGGAAAGAATGGCTTAGAAAAGAATTGCAGTTAATTCAATGAGTTACGAAAACCGGGCGCGTAGATCCTAAATAGATAGTGCCTAATTTCAATTTCGCGTTTAAATGCGTGTAATCACCGTATGTGCTGTGATCAAGGCTTTCGGATATAATTCGGCTAAATATAAAAGAAGAATACGGTTAGCAATCGTGGCTATAAATGGCGATCTGATTTCGCTAAAACAACACTGCTTTCTTTGACTATTTTCGAAAGAATTGAAGTTGTTTTCGAAATGGAGGGACTAAGAATCGTGATGTACTCGCTCTGTCGCAGCTTGTATCCGCTGTTCGTGCTTTGCTTCGCGCCGAGCCAACTTCTTCGCCGCCTTTTGTTTCACTCTCTCTTCGATGGAAGCAACGTTTTCGGGCATCTCCTTTCCGAATTGCTTGAAATATAGGTGCTCGATGTATTGGGGAAGCGATAACTTCCAGGGCTCCTGTCTATGATTTGCCAATTTCCCGAGCTTTTTGGGATTCAGGCCCAATTCCCGAGCCATTTGAATCTGTGCATGAGAAAGGTGAAACCGTTTCCTTGCGTCAATCCAAGACTGCAAGTTAGCGGGAATGCGAATGCTACCCATCATAGTTACTCCTCCGTCCACCCAACGGCGATAAGCCTCGATCTATGTTTGCATTCCGGGAGGTCGATCGAGGATATCTGCCCTGTGGCTGTGTTTCAATGAAATTTCCATGGCTGCCATCTTAAAAGGAAGTGGTTATTGGCTCTTGTCAAATCCGAAAACAACGCCATTTCAAGGAAATGAGTGCTATGTGTTTGCATATCATATTAAAATATAGCCATGAATCGTGATCAAGTCATTCGCATTTTGTCCGAGCATAGCATCGAGTTGGCAAGAAAATTCCGTGTCAAGTCGCTTGCCCTGTTTGGGTCGGTATCGCGCGGTGAAGCCGGGCCTGGCAGTGATGTGGACCTGTTGGTGGAATTCGACGGCCCTGTTGGCTATTTTGGGCTGTTCGCCTTACAGGATCATCTCGAGGCGGTCCTTGGATGTAAGGTCGATTTGGGGACACGTGACAGTTTAAAGCCGCGGATCCGGGAACGTGTACTAGGCGAGTGCGTGAATGTCACCTAGAGATTGGGGAGAAAGAATTAGGGATATTCTGGATGCAATTAGCGAAATTGATGTATTCACGCAAGGAATGGATTTTGATGACTTTAAGGTCGACGCCAAAACAATGAAGGCTGTCGAGCTAAATCTCATTGTTATAGGAGAGGCTGTAGCTGGAATTCCTAACGAGATTGAAGAAAAGCATCCGCAGATTCCATGGTCTTTGATGCGCGCAATGCACAACAGGTTGGTACACGTATACTTTTCAGTGGATGAACGGCTGCTATGGGATACGGTCAAAAATGACTTGCCTCCACTGGTTAAGCCACTTCAATCTCTTTTGCGGTGAGGAAAGGCGATCACCCAAACAGGAAACAAAAAAGACTGCTGAGGATAATTCCTCAAGCACGTCTGGTTCACCCGGACCCAACAGGGCTGTCACCTCCATGTAACTATCCACTGTCAACTCCATGATGCAGCCGTAATATAGGAATGATTTTCAGCGTTCCGGACAGGGGATCATCTCGATGTCGTCTAACGTCTGGGATATCCATCCTGACGGCAAACGATTTTTGATGGTTAAACTACAATCTGAAGAAATTGAAAATCCACATCATCCTAAACTGGTTTGAAGAACTGAAAGATCGAGTGCCGGATTAATTACCGGGATCTACAGCAGCATTCTGAAAACCTTGACTTCTAATGCGTATTACACGCTTTGCGGAAAAGTGACTTTCCGCCTGACATCAATACTATGGGAAACTATGCATTAGCCGCTTGGCTTTTTAACCCCAATAAACTATGTGATCCCTTTTTGTTTGCTTTTATCTTTGAGCAAGCCCCTGTTCTTGCTTCCCACCATGGCAACATAGCAAGACAAACGGTTCAAAAAGGGCTGTAATCCATCTATAGCCCAGTAATTGAAAGCATTTTGGCGCTTCGCCCTTCAGCGAAGTTTTTATGCCTATTCTCCTTGCAGCTGAGTCGTTATCATTGAGGCGGGTAAGCTTCACAACAGACTACGCACTAACATTGTCGTGGACCTATGGCCAGTGCGAATAATCTATGGATCGCTCCGTCGGATTCCATGCATCAATTGCAATATCCTATGCAATCCCTGTTGCCTCGTTGTTGCCCCTTTTCAGCACAAGCAGGTACAAAAGGGAACAAACAGGCCCTGGGTTCCTTTGTGCTGCTTTAGAGGATAAGGCGCAGAGCGGATGAGAGATAACCGGGTTTCCTGAGGAGCCTCAAGCGGTTCGAGGTATTTACTTCCCTGACTTTTAAGTCCTGTGCGTCTGCCAATTCCGCCACCCCGGCACAGTAGGGTAGCAGTTTAGCCTTTCTTATTGTTAAAGTCACCACGAAGATTAAGTCTAAAGCTATAAATCACAAAGATCTGATATAATCGGCCCGCTCCGGAGAGTGTCCGTGTGAAAAGTTGCACTTCGAATTCGACTCGTGTTCTCTTTACCACAGGACTACTTTAATGCTCGGATCGCTATCGTACCTGTTGTTCTTGATGTTTTGCCGCGAGGCAGGGTTGTTGTTCGTGCTATTGGGCACTTTTCCGGAGTCCCGCAAATATAGTAGTCTGAGGGCCTATCGGGCCTCAGGATCGGATCGGGTGTTTTAACGGGAGGCGGAAATGGACCAGGCTGCTGAGAAAATATTTCGCGAAAGAGAACAGAGGCTCATGGACGCAGTGCAACTCAAGGAACCTGATCGGGTCCCCGTCTTCATCGGTCTGAACTACCATCCGGCGAAGCTGGCCGGAACGGCTGCATGGGATGCGTATTATGATTTCCCGGCATGGAAGAAGGCCTATATCGATGCCTCAAAATACTACCAGCCGGACAGGCTGTTTGTCGTGCCCAACCAGTCGGGCAATATTCTCGAAGCCTTAGGGGCAAAGCAGCTGGCCTGGCCCGGCCATGGAGTTTCACGAACAAGCACACACCAGTTCATCGAAGGCGAGTACATGAAGGAGGACGAATACGATCTCTTTCTGAACGACACCTCCGATTTCCTGATCCGCCGCTACCTGCCCCGAGTGTACGGGATCCTGGAGCCCGCGGCGAAGCTGCCTCCTCTGAACACCCTGATGACGTTTCTTCCCTTCAACAGCATTGCCGAACCTGAGTTCGCGGACATGCTGGAGAAGATGGTCCGGGTATCCAGGGAAGCGGTCGAGTGGCAGAAGCAGATCGCATCCCTGATGCAGGAACTGGTCGAGCTGGGATTTTTCGTACGGCGGCCGCCTTTTATGGTCGGAGCCCCTTTCGACGCGATCTCCGATTTTCTGCGGGGCATGCGCGGCGCCATGCTCGACATGTACCGGCGGCCGGAGAAGCTGAAACAGGCCTGTGAATTGATGTGCCGCATCCATCTGGAACGGATAGCGGCCGCGCCGAAACCTGACGCCTTCACACCGGCTTTCATGGCGCTGCACCGGGGGGCGCACGGATTCATGTCTTTGAAACAGTTCGAGGTTTTCTATTGGCCCTATCTGCTGAAGGTGATCCAGGCACTTGTGGCAGCCGGATATACGCCCGATATTTTCTTCGAGGGGGACTACAATTCCCGTTTGGAATACCTGGAAGAGATGCCGCACGGCAAGGTGATCGCCCGGTTCGACCAGATCGATATGCGGAAGGCGAAGGAGATCCTGGGGGGAAAGATTTGCATTGCGGGCAATATGCCGGTTTCGGTTCTGCAGGTTGGAACTCCCGAGGATGTAAAGAAGCATGTGAAAGAACTCATTGATGTTGCCGGGAAAGACGGAGGCTATATTATGGCGCCGGCTTCCGCGCTCGATGAAGTGAAACCGGAAAACCTTAAGACTATGATCGATTTTACGAAGGAGTACGGGAGATACCGGTAATTTTGGAGTGCGGCAGCGCTTGTCCGGCGGAGCTGAAAGCGAAGCCGGATGCTGCCGCCTTCTGCACATTATTAGAATCGAGACAAAGGCGCAAGCATCCGACTCCGCCCTAGCCGAATCGAAGATTCGGCCAGGCTTCAGGCTTCGCCGCTAGCCGAAGCTTAGCTTCGGCCGGGCTACGCCTGACAAGCCGCCGGACAAGAGCTTGCGCAAAGACAGCCTTAAATAGGACAGTTATTTATATTAGCCTGAAAGGTTTTGCGGAGGGGAAGATAATGGATATGGGACCGGATTGGGCGGATTTGACACCGGAAGAAAAACGCGCACTGAGGTACGAGAAGTGGTTGTCTCCCGGGATTGATTTTGTCAGCTCGGAAGCCGAAAAGAAATACAAACAGAGAGTCCAGCGGTTTATAAGCGCCTACAAGGTTGAAACGTCCGACCGGGTGCCGGTTTCCCTGCCGGTCGCCAACTGGCCGGCCTACCTCGCGGGAACCGACACCCACACCGTCATGTACGACTACGACAAAATGAAGCAGGCGTGGCGGAAGTTTTACGACAAATTTGAAACCGACAGCATGATCAGCCCCGGGATGGTTCTGCCGGGAAGGGTTTACGAGCTGCTGGATTACAAGCTGTACTCCTGGCCCGGCCACAACCTGCCGGAAAGCGCTACAGGTATCCAGTTCGTCGAAGGCGAGTACATGAAGGAAGACGAGTACGATCTTCTGATCAGCGATCCCTCCGATTTCTGGCTGCGGGTCTACATTCCCCGGGTATTCGGAGCATTCGAGTCCTTTAAGATGTTATCGCCCCTTACCAGCATTATTGAGGGGCCTGCTGGATGGTTCATGCCCTTTGCTCGGCCGGATCTTCAAGCTGCGGCGCAAACGTTGATCGATGTCGGCAAAGAACTGGCCCGATGGACTCAGGTCATCGGTGAATTCAATATGTGGGCGATGGCGGAAGGATACCCGGCAGGAAGAATGGTTTTTGCCAAAGCGCCCTTTGATACTATCGGAGACACCCTGCGGGGAACAAAGGGCATTGTACGGGATATGTTTAAACGTCCCGATCAGCTCCTGGAAGCGATCGACGTCGTTACCGATTTTTCAATCCGGCAGACTGTTGCGCAGGCGAACGCCATGAAGGCGACATCGGCCCTGTTCCCACTTCATAAAGGCGCCGACGGTTTTATGTCACCGAAACAGTTTGAGACATTTTACTGGCCGTCCCTTAAAAAGGTCGCCGAAGGGCTCATTAAGGAAGGCATTCGCCCCGATCTTTTTGCGGAAGGATCCTATACAACACGGCTGGAAACTGTGAACGAGTTTCCCAGGGGGGCGGTTGCCTGGATATTCGATAGAACCGATATGGCCGCCGCCAAAAAGATCCTGGGAGATCGATGCTGCATATCGGGCAACGTGCCTACATCATTAATGGTCACCGGAAGCTATAAAGAAACGAAAGAGTATTGCCGAAAACTCATTGAAGTTTGCGCGCCTGGCGGCGGATTTATTCTGGCCGGTGGAGCCCACTGCGATCAGGGGAACCCGGACAACCTGCGCGCCATGATGGATGCTGCAAAGGAGTACGGCCGGTATTCATAAAATTTTGCCGTCGGAGCTGTCGTCGGTTTCCGCGGTACATTTCCTCAGTAGATTGCAATCGAGACCCTGACAAACCCGTCATATAACGTTCGCACATTGGCACGTTCACACCTTCACACGTTTGTACGTTCGCACGTTTTTACGTGAACGCGGCAAGAGCGGACTTCGCGAAATTTCCAAGCTTGTCGCGGACGACTACCGCGGCCCCGTCGTAGGCGGTTTCCTGCAGGTTTACGATTACCAGGCGGGCCCCGTTGCTGAGGGCTATCGAAGGCAGTTCCGCCACGGGATAGATCACCAGCGAAGATCCGAGGATAAGGAGAAGGTCACACTCTTCCATTGCCTCTACAGCGCCGTTCCAGGCATCCAGCGGCAGCATTTCTTCAAAGAGTACGATATCCGGTTTTAAAGGAACATTGCATTTACTGCAGAGCGGCACCTCCAGACGGCCGGATTCGATTTCCTTGTAGAATGGGATCATGTCATGGGAATCGCCGCAAATCGTGCAGTGTCCGGTTCGATAAGTGCCATGAACTTCATAAACAGTTGAAGAACCTGCTGCATGGTGGAGCCCGTCGACGTTCTGCGTGACAACGGCCTGCAGTTTCCCGATTTTCTCTAGCTGAACCAGAAGTTTGTGCGCCGGGGTCGGTTCGGCGGCAGCAATTGTCGAAAACAGGTTCATGCTGGAACGGTAGAAACCCTGAGGATCCTGGCGGAATCCCGTTGCGGACAACTGCTGCATAAGTTTTGAATTCTGCCACATGCCGTTTGGTCCGCGGAAATCCGGGACACCCGCTTCCGTACTGATGCCCGCACCGGAAAGGGCCGTGATCCGGTTGGATGTTCGCATGAGGCTGATCGCTTCTTCCGTACGCTGCATCGTATGCATGGTGGGCTCTATTATATCCGGAAAGCTATTTTTGTTGAGAAATCATTGTACAGATAAAAAACCCTCGACGGGTTAAGGGTTTTTAGTAAAAAGATCGGTAATTTACCTTTCGGGGCCCGGTGTGGTCTTATGAATATCCCGGAAAACATCAGTCAAAAGATAAAGTAAACAATTCATGGACCGAATAATGGTTGGTGGGAAAAATTCTCATCAAACAGTCATCTAAGGCTATACTTAGACTGTATGTTTCATGACGATTGGAGAGCGGAATAAAAGTGAGTGATCGCAATATTAAGATTCTGGTTGTCGACGATGACGCTGCAATGCGGGAAGTCATTGAAATGCGACTCCGGCAGTGGGGCTACCAGGTGATCCTGGCAGCCGATGGAGAAGAAGGGAAAAAGCGGGCGGAGACTTCGGATCCGGACATTGTGATTTCCGACGTGATTATGCCGCATTTGTCCGGTATGGACCTGTTGCGTGTTCTCAAAACCGGGAATCCCAGCCGGCCGGTTATCCTCGTTACAGCCGAGGCGAGCATTCCGCAGGCTGTGGAGGCGATGATTCAGGGCGCAAAAAACTATATTGAAAAGCCGATTGATTATGTAAAGCTCAGATCATTGCTTGAAGATACGGAACAGGAAATAGATCTGCACAGGGAATCACGCAGGCTCGCATCCGAACTCGAAAACGGCGCAGGGTTCGGGAGTTTTGTCGGCACCAGCAAACCGATGCGCGAGGTCTACGACCTTATCTCCAGAATCAGCAGCAGCGATGCGTCCGTAATCATAACGGGAGAAAGCGGAACAGGGAAAGAACTGGTCTCTCGCACTATCCACGAACTCAGCCCGCGCGTCAAAGGCGCTTTCATTGCCGTCAATGCCTCGGCAATTCCCGAGAACCTGATGGAAAGCGAAATTTTCGGGCACGAACGGGGTGCCTTTACCGGGGCTGCCGGCGTTCGGGCGGGCTGTTTTGAGCTTGCAAATCACGGGACGCTTTTCCTGGATGAAATCGCAGAGATGCCTTTGGCCTTGCAGCCAAAACTTCTGCGTGTTCTGGAGGATCGCAGCGTTCGTCGCGTCGGGGGAAGCCAGGAGTTCCAGGTGGATGTGCGTGTCCTGGCTGCAACGAACCGGGAGCCGCGGGAGGCTATGGAAAAGGGGAAACTTCGGGAGGACCTGTTTTACCGGCTGAATGTTTTTACCGTAGCGTTACCGCCGCTGCGCGAACGTACCAGTGACATTGAACTGCTGACACGGGCGTTTTTGGGACAGTTCAATGAGAAGCACGGCCGGAAGATTGAATCCTGCAGTAGCGAAACCATGGAATTGTTGAAGACTTATCCCTGGCCCGGCAATGTCCGGGAATTGAAAAACGTTCTGGAAAGGGCGGTGATTCTGACCAAAGGCTCCCGGATTGAGCCTTCGAGTCTGCCTGAATATGTACTGATTCCGACGGCTTCCGAGGTAGGTGATGCGTTGAAAATCTCCGAGGGTGTTACGGCTGCCGAGGCGGAAAAAGAACTGATCCTGCGCACGTTAAAGGCCACCGGGAACAATAAGGCAGAAACGGCCCGCCGGCTGGACCTGGATGTGAAAACGATTCGAAATAAATTGAAATCCTACGGCATAAACTGAAGCTCGTATTGACGGTGCATTGATGAAAATAACGACGAGGATTATTTCAGGTTACGCCCTGTTTATTGCTGTGCTGGTGGGCCTGACCATTTACCAGATCGTGACCGTCATCAAATTGCAGACAATAAACCAGGATCTGAAGGACATCAATTTTCACAACGCGGCTTACAGTCTGGAAGTGATACGAAGCTGGGATTGGGTTGATGAATTTACTAGAAAATACCTGCAAACCGGCGAACCCGATTACATGGGGAAGCTTGAAGAATCCATTGCGGATTTCGAGGCTCAGTTTTCGCTGCTGCAGTCCGGAGTCCAATCCGGTCAGGAACATATCGAGGTGGAGCGTCTGAAGCAGGACTGGGATCGTTTCTCCCGCAGCCTGAAGCTGATCAGGCAGGGCCTCACGACGGAAGGAATGGAGGAAATACCTTCCTCCCTCCAGCGTAACCTTG
>WOR8_10007268_pt1 | contig 10550 bp, 8 predicted proteins | sample DeeMarSeWOR38_10_FD_19890 | JGI IMG/M metagenome (IMG submission 19890)
TATGACTTCGAACACCTCGGCCTACATGATTCAGAACATGGGTATAGATCATGCCGTTATCTCAGACTCCGTCCCTGTCAGTGTCGTGTTCAGGACAATCCATTCCATGAATAATGTGCCCCTGAAACCAAAAATTAAGCCCTCTATACATAAATAAAGCCGTTTACGACTTTGATAATGTTGACTATTATTTTTATTTTTTTAAGAAAAAATTGTGCCGGAGGCTATATTCACTCAAAAACGGGGATTTTTCGTATGCAGGAGGCAAGAATTATTGGGGCAAATATCCTACGGTGTGGCTGGGAGTGCATGTAGAGACATTTAATTGCCCTTTTGGCAGAAAGAAATCCTCAGGAGACGAACATAGTCTCCTGAGGATTAAATTACGACACTTGCAACTATGAATACGGCCTGTCGGCAGCAGGGAAGCGTTTTGCGGGAGGGTGGATTATTTTGTCAAACGCCTATTTTATTGATGCAGAAGTTACCGGAGACGCCGGACTACAGAGCTGATTATCCAAAGTGCACCAAAGACTCCGAGGACAAGCAGTACCGATATCCAGCCCCAAAAGATAAATGACACGGAGCCAAGAACCGTTACGAGCAGGACATTTCCAACATGGAGAATAAATTTCTGTTTGCCTTCGATCATTTCAGAGAGAAACCATAATAATGTCGAAGCAACAAACAATACGAAAACCGCGAGCAGGAAATGAAGAATACGCATCATAAATTAAGCTATAATAAGAAGTGCCCGGTGGATTGATTAATCCTGTTTATCCTTAAAGTATTGCTTTAGTTTTATATTTACACCTTCAAGAAAGTCCCGGACTTTTTCTTCGGAAGGATGGTGGACAAGCTCCAAGATTTGGCTGACAGGCTGTGTCGGATTATTGAGCTCTCTATCAATTTCCTCGATTATCCTGTTCATAAAATTCAGTTGATATCTACCCTGTTCATAATAATCAATAAAATATTCTGCGATTCTTTCGACATCCTCTTCCGGGTCTTTACTAAATATAACACCATACAAAACCAAACTAATGGGACTTAACCACCTGTCATGCAACTGCTCATCCGGTCTTTTTGCGAAATTCCATTTGCATTCGGGACATTCATAAAAGGTAATATCCTTATCAGATTCGGGCAATATGTGCAGAAACTGGTCATCGCAACGTAAACATTTCTCAGGTGACTTTTTGTATTTTTTAAATATTTTCTCAAACATAACGTAAGGGTAAACAGATTCCTCTATTCGGTCTGCTCGGTTGACAGGTCCGGCAATTTGGGTAAACCATATTTAACAGAGAATGAGATAATGACATCTCTAAAAGATTTGGGTATCTTTGACCACGCTTTATTAAGGATTGAAGAAGGTATACCTTTATAATATGCTTCGGCAATAGAACCGGCGATGGCGGCCTGCGTATCCGCGTCACCTCCCAAGGATACGGCATTACGAACAGCATCTTCAAAATCCGTTGAATCCAAAAAGGCAATAATAGCTTCAGGAACGGAGCCGGGACACGTTATGTCTATACGATAATCCGGCCGAATATCATCGACGCTTCGGGTGAGATCATAGTTGAACATGTCAGAAATCTTCTTTCTTATTTGGTCTTTGTCGGAACCGGTTCGAGCCAGGAAAACAGCCAGGGAGACGGCCTGGGCACCCTTGATGCCCTCCGGGTGATTGTGGGTGCGCTCGGCGCTCTCTTTGGCATGCCGCAAAACATCTTCCTGGCTATTATAGGCATACGCAACGGGACTTACACGCATCGCCGAGCCGTTTCCAAAACTATTGTACGGCTTATCGCCCGGTGATAACATCCACATCATGAATCTTGGCCCATAGCCTCTTAACGGGTGACGTCTGGCATATTCCTTTATGGTTTTACCATAGCTTTTGCCGTTTAATATAGCGTCAGCAACAGCAACGGTCAGTACAGTATCGTCAGTGTAAAAACATATCTTGGGGAAAAGTTCAAAATCCTTACGCTTAATACGCAAGTTTTCACGGACAGAACCAATAATGTCACCTGCAATTGCACCGAGCATTATTTATCAATTCCACTGTACCTTACGCCTTAACTAAGTCATATTCACAAAGGCGGAACACATCTGCGTTTTCATCCAACTATAAAAATAGTCTCCGTATAACATCCCAGGTCTTTTGTCTTTCAGAACGAGCCTGTCTTTCTGCGAACACCGGTAGGCCCACGGTGTGCGAATCCTGCCGCCTTGACTTAGACTTCGTCCCCGTCAGTATCCCGCGAACTAAGAGCCGATAGAACACTGTCGCTCCTGGTTCTAAAATCTATGTTTAAAAGTTACGGGAAATATATGCCGCGGTAGTTTGGTTTTCAAGGAAAAATCGTTTCGGAAGAAACATTGACTCAAATCAGGGGATTTGCCGTATGCAGGAGCTAAGAATGATTTGGAGAAAAAAGCTTAAGGTGTGAATGGGCGTTCACGCGGCATTTAGAAGTGAAAAGTTAAAAGGGAGAAGAGACAAAATTCATCATTTCTACCGGCAGCCATGTAAATGATTAAGGATTATTGAGATTTCGGTATTGTTAAGATTTCTTAAGCTTTCGAAGGTAACGGATTGAGGTTGTCGAGTGAGATTTTTCCGGGAAAAAACCGGGCTATTAGCGTTTTTTTAAGTTTTTTGATGTTTTTTTAGAAAAACTCGAAAAAAGCAATCAACATTTTCCGGATCAGAAGCGGTTTTAACTTAGGAACAAGGACAGGAACCCAGACCATAAGTTATCGGACAAAGTGTATCGTCCGTTCAATGCAAAGCCACGGAGCGGCTATTTCGCTGTTTTTGCCAGCGAGTTTCGACATGAAAAAAGGGTTTTTGGGGTTAGGCTGCCAAACATGATTTGTAACTCGTGGAAAGAGTAAAAAGTTGTGAAATAGTCTTCGAGGTATAGATTATCGTGTTTATACCTGAGAGAAACATCAAATACCTTTGGTATCGCCCTCGGAGCAACTTCCTTACCTTTGAAATGTTTGGCAGCCACCACCCGGCAGATGAAAGGAGGTTATGCGTATGAGATGATTTAATGATATTGATTGAACCTTAGGTCTTTTATGGCTGTTGGGAGACCGTTTTTAAAAGACAGCAGCTGAGTAATTAAAAACAGAAAGTGGGAAATACAATGAGCACAATAAACAAAAAAAGCTTTCGATTCCCTTTGCAAAGTACAGTATTGTGCCTGCTTTTGTGTGGATTGCTGATGCCGACCGGATGCGCACCTTGTATAAAGAAATTCACTCCAGAGCAAGGCCCCGCAGGAACTTTGGTAACTATCAAAGGCAAGAGGTTCGGAAATACTCCGGCTAAGAATACTGTTAAATTCAAAGGGATTACAGTGCCAACTTCAGATGTCGTATCCGCTTCAACGACGATGATCAAAGCAAAAGTTCCCTCAGGGGCACAAACCGGCCTGATCTCTGTTACTACGTCAAAAGGTACGGGAAAGAGCAAAAAGAATTTCATAATTCCAACCCCCACAAAGTGGACCTTTATGGTATACCTGGATGCGGACAACAACCTGGAATCGGCGGGCCTGGATGACTTTCTGGAGATGGCTTCGGTAGGTTCAACAGCCGGTGTAAATATCATTGTTCAGATGGACAGAGTTGCCAGCTACAGCAGCGCATACGGTAACTGGACAGGTACAAGACGCTTTCGAATTCAGAGTGGTGATACACCATCTATGGTACCGGTGCAGGACCTGGGTGAAGAGAATATGGGTGATCCGGCTGTATTGCGTGACTTTGTGGAATGGTCAATAACGAATTATCCCGCCGAGCATTATGCACTATCCATTTGGAACCATGGCGGAGGCTGGCGTATACTACAGGAAAGACTGGCTGAAGATGCAGGCAGGATAACCCGCGAAGGAGGATTTAATACGGGAGTTGCACGTGCCGTTGCGTGGGATGATACCGACGGCGACAAGCTGTATATGAAGGAAGTTCAACAGGCCCTTGAAGCCGCCAAACAACGTTTGCAGGAACGGCTCAATACACAGGTAAAAATAGACGTTGTCGGTTTTGACGCCTGTCTGATGGGTATGGCCGAGATTGCTTATGCTATGCGAAACGTGGCAAACTACATGGTAGGCTCCGAAGACCTGGAGCCAGGTGACGGATGGCCATATGATACGATTCTTTCTGATGTTGTCGCAACACCTTCAATGAGCCCTGGAAATCTTGCGGGTTTAATCGTCAATAGGTATGGCAGCGCCTACAGCAGCGGCATCACTCAGTCATCAGTTGATATCGCCAAGGTCGCGAACTTAAGCGCGAAAATCGACGCTTTCACCGCCAAGGCCAACAGTGAGTGGAACAAGCTTAAGGATGCTCGGACAAATGCACGTGATTATCACCCCGGGGGAAATTCTTATTGGGGTGTTGATCTTTGGGATTTCGCCGATGAGGTCTACAACCGTGTATCCTCAGCAGATATCAAAAATGCCGCCCTTGCATTAAGAAATGCTGCCGACGATTTCGTTACCGACGAGAGTCATAGTTCGGACATGGCCGGCTCACATGGCGTTGCTATTTACTTTCCTCCGAGCCTAACCAAATTCAACAACGATCCTGATCACACCGGATACGAAGACGGCAACACATTTATGGTTGTAGATTTTGTTAAGAATCACAATTGGGACAACTGGCTGCAGGATTACTATGCAAATATTCCATGACAAATGTTTTGTGAGGGAAGCTTTGAACTTCTCTTTAACCTATTTTAAGGTACTGATTGCCCAGCGTGAACCGCCTGTTCTCGTTTGGGACAGGCAGAATGGGCATTAATTCTTTTGGAAAGGAGAACAAAAAATGGCTAAAAAGGCACTATTGGTCGGAGTTAACGACTATAAAGGCGTAAGCGATCTGGGAGGGTGTGTCAATGATGTCCTTGATATGCACTTTTCCCTTTGCAGTCTTTTTAACTTTCAGGCTTCGGAAGTTCGCGTTCTTACCGACAGCCGGGCTACGAAGGCTAATATTATCCACCGATTACAATGGCTGGTGAACGGCGCCAAAAGGGGTGACTTCTTATTATTCCACTTCTCCGGGCACGGCTCTCAGATAAGGGACAGAAATGGTGATGAGGAACTTGAGGATAATTTGGATGAACTCATCTGCCCCCACGACATGGATTGGGATGGTACGTTCATTACCGACGATATGCTCAATGATATCTTTAAAGGTGTTCCCGAAGGTGTCCTGTTGGAGGTTTTTCTGGATTGTTGTCATTCCGGTACAGGATTGAGAGAGATGGGCCTGGAACCTCCGCCTGAGTTGGCTGCAGAGCATCCCACACTGAATCGTTATTTACCTCCACCTGCTGATATTTTTCTTCGCTTTAGTGGTGAGGAAGATGATTTAAAGATAAGAAGATTTACGAAAAGTGTTAACGAAAGAGGCAGGAAACATCACATTCTTTGGGCCGGATGCATGGCAAATCAAACCTCTGCTGACGCTTATATAAATGGGCGTTACCACGGAGCTTTTACTTACTATCTAAACATGCATTTGAGACGCAATCCACGGATGTCGCGGAAGGAACTACTTAAAAAGGTCCGTGCCTCCCTGAGACACGGTGGATACAGCCAAGTTCCTCAACTTGAGATAGAAGCAACCAGCAGAGATCGTGTGATCTTCGGGGATGAGGAAGTAGAATAGGTGGATAAGTCTCAGGCAATACATAGCGTTTCGGACGGAAACTTTTGTATTTTCTTCCAGGTTTCAAAGTTTTGATATTTTTGGTGCTGGGAAAGTTAGCAATTTTTTAGTTTCGGCAACCGGGGCAACTGCTCTGCCATTCGTTTTCCCTGGTGTTGATAACAAAGTCAGACTGCCCAACTTTGATAAGGTCATGTACGATGCGGCCTTGAATGTTGCTCCGGTTGCCGATGCCGGGATAGGGGCGCGTCCTAAGTAAGGAGCTTTTCGGTGTGCAGTGCACATCCTATTCGTTGTTCAAAGGAAATCAAAGGACCTCTATTCCATAAACCCAGCCCCAGTCAATGTCGTGTTCAGGACAATTCAGCCCGTGAATAATGTGTTCATGAAGCAAAGAAGTAGGCCATTTATTTATAGTTAAAGCCGTTTCTGACTTAGAAAATGATTACTATTATTTTTATTTTTTTTAAGAAAAAATTGTGTCTGAAGCTATATTGACTCAAATCCGGGGATCTTTCGTATACAATAGAATTATCGGGGCAAATATCCTACGGTGTGGTTGAGAGATCAGGAGGAAACTTTTAATTACTCTTTTGACAGAAAGAAACCCTCAGGGAACCTTTCTAATCTCCTGAGGATTCAATTACGAAACTTCTAACGGCGATGTTAACCTGCCAGCGAGGTAAGCGGGGGAACCGCCTGCCGAAGCTGGTCAGTGTTGAAAGCCTGGTTAGATGGTCACTTTTTCCTTACCGGCTTTGTGAGGAGTCTCGGCCTGTTCTCGTGGAGACAAGTCAATACGTCGTCCCCCCAGAAACACATCGTCTTCTCCCAAGGATGGCCAAAAACACCCCACACGAAACTTTCTTTGAAAAATATGTAGTAGTCCCCATTCGGCAGTACGGGCACGGGCCATTCCCCGAACTCATCCAGCTCGAATGCAATATGGGGAAAGAACTTGAACGCCTGATGTTGCCAATCCAAAGCATAGATCCACTCTTCCACAGCGGTGAGCGATTGGAACATTGCGAGAGCGAATGCCATCAGGTCATTGTTCAGATCAATATAATGTTCCTCGCCCTGCCCGAAAATGTGGGCAATGGAATAGGTTTCCGAAGGGGAAGGCTCTTTGATGGCTGGACGGAGAAAGATGCGGCCCTTGCTTGGTCGGAAACGGAACACGGCGTCGAACCGGTCCCAGATTTCGTTGTATTCAACTTCGACCCAAGCTGTATTCATGCCTTCTTCTGCCATCTAACGCGGTGCTCACAGTTTTGCCCAATCGCGAGGTTTGGCAAATACAAGTGAAGCACAGTGTTGTGCAATCTCTCCAATCAGAGAATTGACTGCACCGGCTGTCCATCCACACTGTCAACAACGACCTGGGGTGATTCCATCCAACCAATCTTTCCCTCGGGATTGCAGACGCAAACCATAGCGTACTGACCTTCGTCAGTGTCGGCTATCAGATCACCGAAGAACCAGTTCGGTTTCTTTGACTGATATGCACCGAATCCACTGCCAAGCAGCACGTACTTCTCGCCGGTGCTCGTGTGCCTCACGATCGTCGCCATATTCTTCTCCTATGATGAATATCTACTTTCTGTACAACGGCAGGGATGAGCGGAGCGCGTACAAAGGGCGCAAGAGCACTACACCACGATGCGCTCAACCGAAGCGCATAAGCCAGAAGCAACCGCCGACCCAGCGGGTCGGCTGGAGGCTTTTGTTAGGTGAGTGTTCCTTTTCGCCGTGAAGTATTAGCACTAAGGACCAGAGAAAGCCCAATTTGCACTCTGAACCAAAAGTTCGAACAACACGCTTCCACTTGAGGCCTGTGACATCCTATACCAACCGAAGTAGACGAAGGGGTACTCCTTGTGCGCAGCCAAAACCGCGCGGTTGGCAAGCGTTGTAATCAGCACATCGACGTGGTGGTTGTGGGTCGATATCGAGTCAACCCACACCGGGCTTCCGATGTCGAGCGATCCGAGAGGTAGCCCTGATCCCGAAGTAATAGCGTGCGTGTTATTGACAACATTAAAGTCATCCTCAGAGATCTGTTCTTGCAAGCGTTCACCTAACCCGAGGTCATCCGCGAAACCGTTATTTGCACAAATGACGGGGCGTCCTGAACGGATTAATTCCCGAAGGTTCCAAAAGCCGTAGAACCCACAAAGTACAACACCGTCGTACCTTTCCCAATCTCGCTCAGACTTGAAATAGCTGCTGTTGGGCTCGTTAAAGGCCCACTGGTGGACAAGCTCTGCTGAGTAGCCGTTGCTATTGAGCGTATCCCGGAAAACAACCGCATCCAGTGTTAGAGATGAAGAAGTATTGAGGTTGTAAGATACTATAGCAATGTCTTTTGCCATTTTTTTCCTCCTTTCGATATTTGCTGAGTTTTAGGACCTAACTATGTATATATGGTTTCTGCATAACACCCCACGCCTTTCATCGTTCAAAGGGAGCCTATATGCCTTCGAACACCTCGGCTTCCACGACTCAGAACATGGGTATAGATCATGCCGTTATCTCAGACTCCATCCCTGTCAGTGTCGTATTAAGGACCATTGAGCCCGTTAATAATGTATTCCTGAAGACAAGTAATAAGTCCTCTTTACACAGATAAAGCCGTTTTTGACTTTGATAATGTTGACTATTATTTTTATTTTTTTAAGAAAAAAATATGCGCGAGGATATAATCACTCAAAAACGAGGATTTGCCGTATGCAGGAGGTAAAATTATTGGGAGAAATACTTTAGGGCATCGAAATCTGAGTGCCGGTTAATATCGTCGGCTGCCACCAGAGTGAGCGCCAATAGGCACGGTCGGTGGCGTAGACATCGATGGGAGCATCTTCGGGCAGGTCATTTGGCAGGATGCCGTAGCGTTTCATTTCGCGGATGTAGCCGGGCGTGGGAAGGAAGCCGGGCATGTCGAAACGTTTGATTTCTTCGAGCCGCCGCTTACCATCACGACACATAGCGAGGATTTTTTGATAGTCCTTGTCATTGGTATCGGCAAAAACGGTCACGGCTTCGCCGAGTCGGCTGCTGATTTCACGCTTTCTGCAGAGGCCGTACCCCCCTTCCTCAGCGGCAAGCGGGGCCAGCAGAATCAGCGATTTTTCTGGACGAGAGAGATTGAACATATAGTGTCGCGAGAGTCGCACGCGGATGTCATTAAAGTCGGGATTCGAGAGCACAAGGTCCAGATTGTCGGACAGATACTTCGGTATCGGGAGAGAATTATCATGACAGCCCGTGCAGCGGCGCCTAATGGCCTCGGCGGCGGCGATGGAACTGGGCCATTTGCGGTCGCTGGTCTCAAGCACACTCTTTGGAAAGCCGCCAATCATGCCCGTGCCCAGCGCTGCGTAAGTGCCGGGATACGGGGCGGCCGACTCTATCCAATAGCGAATCACATCCTGTTCGTGTGGGGTGACTTTTACGTTGTGATGGCTTCCGTCAAGCATCTTCATCAACGGGCTGGCCGAAGTGCCGACGGAACGGGGCGGCAGGTTGGTCCTGAGGCGATCTCGCCCATCTGAAAACAGTTGTCTGGCGGTAAGCGTGTAGTAGCTATGTGAAAAGATTGGGCCGCGGTCACCGGTGAGGATTACGCCGCCGGCGCGCCGGTCGTAATCGTGGCACGCCACGCAATGCCTGTTTAGTATCGGTTGAATATCGCGGGGATAATCAAACACATCGGGAATATCAACCAGCGGCGTAATCCGACTGGGCGGCCGCTTAAGCGCCTGAAGTGTGCCTTCGGCCGGGGGAAATGGAGTCCTCTGGCGCTGCTCGTGACAGCCAACGCAACTGGTTGTTTCGCCCGGCATGATGGTCAGGAAGCTGTGCATGCGTTTCACGGAATTGTTGCTTTCGTCAAGAGCGACGAAAAACAGGCTTCGCATTGCGGGCAGCTCCATATAGGCAGAACCATCCGGCTCAACAGGGACAGTGCCGAGGATGCGCTCCAGCGTGTAGGTGCCGCCAAAACTCATCGGCGGCATCTTACCGCTGTAATTGATTGGTTTTGGCAGGCTATCCAGCACGAGCAGCTTTTTGATTTCGCCCCGCTTGACGCCTTGCATCCTTCTTCCTGCATAGACATCCTGCAGAATAAGTCTTCCGGTCGACAGCCTCGAATCGCTTCGAGTCGGAATCACCGGCTCCCGCGGTCGGGCCCTTAGAGGCCGAGGCTCGTGACACCAGACGCCCTGTTTTTCGAGTTCGGGCGGCAGGCGGTAAATCTGGTGGGTTTGGCCCTTCCTATTCATTGTCAACAATCGTGGGCCCTGAGCCACCAGGAAACAATCCCACGAGATGGGATAAGGGTCGCGAAAATTTTTCCCTTTGCTCACCTGTTGAGCTGATGACAGTTCATCGGGGCCCGCTTTGGCCGTGACGATGGTAATGGCCCCTTCATGTTCCCTGCGGCCGTGCCCGGGTGAAAACACTACGACAACTTCGTTGTCGCTGTCGGGAATCGGCTTGGCATCAATCATCAGGGTCCCGGGATTCTGGTTGCCGTAGAAGACCATCTGACCTGTGCCATCGGGATTGGCGGTCCATAGATGGTGGAAGGCAACGCGGCTGCGGTCTACATACTCCCAGCGCTCATAAATCACGCGGCCGTCCGGCAGCGGCCACGGCGTGTTGTCATGCTCAATGTTGGCAGAAACCGGCCGGATGTTCGTTCCGTCACCGTCGCAGACATACAGAATTGCCACCTGGCTGTACCAACATGGTACCCAGCGATTACCTCGGCCGGAACAGAACATAATTTGGCCGCTGGGAAGGTAAGTCGGTTCAATATCGTCAAACGGCCCGGAGGT
>WOR8_10008809_pt1 | contig 10547 bp, 7 predicted proteins | sample DeeMarSeWOR38_10_FD_19890 | JGI IMG/M metagenome (IMG submission 19890)
AGTCGAAAAATCGAAACCATATAATTGCAACAATAGCCTTTAAACCATCCTTCCAGCCGATCTTCTTGCCTTCGGCGTAAGTGCGGCCACTGTAACTGATGGGGGTTTCATAGATGCGAACCCCTTTTTTTGCTACTTTCGCAGTAAACTCTGGTTCGAACCCAAAGCGGTTCGACTTGAGTTCTATGCCACTGAGCACCTCCCTTCGAAAGACCTTGTAACAGGTTTCCATGTCTGACAGGTTTAGGTTCGTTAAAGCATTGGAAAGCAAAGTCAAGAATTTGTTACCCAAGTAGTGCCAAAAGAACAAGACCCTATGGGGGCCGCCAAGAAATCTTGAGCCGTATACAATGTCAGCCCTGCCATCCAAGATAGGCTCCAATAGGACTGGATACTCACGTGGATCATATTCCAGGTCAGCGTCTTGAATGATGATAATGTCGCCAGTGGCGCCCTCAAAGCCGGTCCGTAACGCAGCGCCTTTACCCTGATTGAGGTCATGGTATAATACCTTGATATTCTCGTGGGAGAGAGTAATTTCCTGCAATAGCTCACGTGTGCCGTCTGTTGACCCATCGTCTACGATAATGATCTCCTTTTCAAGATCAACGGCTTGGACGCGGCTCACAATCTCCTTGATGGTTCCAAGTTCATTGTAAACGGGAATCACCACAGATAGTCTCACCTCTCAAACCCTTTCTGCACTAAAATAACGTTGATTCCACGCAAGACAGTCTACTGTTCCCTCGCCATTTGTCTAAGCAAACTGCGTGCCTTGTCAAAGTGGGGAGCATGATGCAGGATCTTTCTCGCTGTTTGCGTCGCTTCTTCTTCATCTCCTGACATGAAACAGGCCAAAGCATAGTTATATTGTAAATCAATGTTTACAGGATTTATCCTAAGGCCTTCTGAAAATACTTCTCTCGCTCGATGATGTTTCCCCATTCTACCTAAGAGAATCCCTGAATGAATATACAATCTGTGATCCTTTGGAAGGGATGATAGTACTTTTTGAATATATTCCAATGCTTTATCATAGTCATTTGATGAATAGCATGCCTCAGCAATGATAAGATAACGATACTGTTCTTGAGCTATTTTGTGAGCGACCCGGTGGGCCCACTGTATAATTTCATCTTTGTTTATTCCTAGCGCACCAAATAGATTTAGCGTTTCCAGATAATATCTGTAATTGTTCGGATCCATGCCTATTGCTTTTTCATAAGCCCACAAAGCCTTCTCCAACTGATTGTTGTTCTTGTAGGCACCCCCCAAGTGAGCCCAGGCCCTAGAATGGCTGCTGGACAAATGTGTGTCATTTAAGGGCAAAAATGGAGGCAGTGATATGAAAAATATGAGTCCAACAGTGAGCAGAATGACCCCGAACCTTCTAGGGTTACGCACCAGATAGTCCAGACCACCGCCTGCCATAATGATTGCCGGGGGCATCAGGGTCATGCGGTAGCGGCTATTGGCATAAAAGATCATCGCCGTCAAGAAGCTGCCCATAAAAGCTGCAATCAGAGCAAGAGCAGCCGGACGCTTCCAGAAAATGCGAGCGAATCCTATGACCGCCCAGGCCATGATGAATCCAAACGGCAGAAAAGCAAGCTTTAGCCATGGGGTCACTTCTTTATCAATATCTAATAGATAGTTGCTTCCTAGTTCATGGTTGTTGAAGAGGATGGCGACTTTGTAAAGGAGCAATCTAAGATATTCAAACGGGTTTTTTTGAATAAACGTGAGACCCCACTTGAACCAGAATGTATTCACTTCAGAAGGTCTGAGCTTGCGACCCGTTACTCTTTCAGCGATTTGAGTCTCCTCATGCCTCTGATTGGTCACTTCGCCGGAAAATCCAGGAATAACAGCTATGCTGCCCCGGGACCAAGGATTGTTCCCCTGTGCGAATGTAACCCCGGCATTTGCACTGATGAGGACGAAGTCTTTGCCGACAACATAATTTCTCAGGGTGACAGTACCGATTATCACCAAGGGTACCAGAACGAGGATCAATATGGGGATAGATGCTTCTCTCAGCTGTCTACTGTGCACTACAAGGATGCCGAAAATAAGAAGTGGAATCATCAAAAGATAGTTGGGGCGACATATGGCAGCAACTCCGAGAGTAGCGGCTCCTGCCATCCAGTAGTACCATTTCTTTCCCTGCTCGGCTTTTGTTAGAAGGTAAATAGAGAGCAAACCAAGGAATATCCCTGTGGTGGTCGGCAATATCTTGGTTTCAAAAAAGGTAAGTGGAGAGTAGGCGAGGCCAAGGCCGGAGGCTATAAGACCGGCCCGCTCGCAGTAGATTCTCTTGCCGATGCTATAGATGAGAACCACAGAGCAAATGCCCATCGCAAGTTGCATAATATAGACAGCTAAGAGATTGTGTGGAACAAACCAGAAAATAATGCTCAATACATAAGGGTAGAAAGGTGCTCTGTAGAAGATCTCTGTACCTAGCCATCCTTCCTGATTGATTAACTGTGCCCAATTGACATAAACAGCAGAGTCCATACTGGCAATGCTGTAGTAAGGGTTGTTGAGCGCATAAGAGTAGAGATAGATCCCTTTGAAAATGACTCCGAGGAGCAGAATCGAAATGAGAATGATATTTGTTGAGAATTGTCTTCCGAATATTGTTATGGTCATGATTCGTTTTGTAGCAACAGTATATACGCCAACCTAAGGTACAGTAGGCTGCTGACTGTCAAGAAACAATCATACAACACAAGGTAACATGCTATAGTTTCACAAGATTCTGCCTTCCTCCGGATGAAAAAACCTGCAACTATCATACCTGGACTGCTTAATTTCATGAATCCCAAGGTTTCATGAATAATGCGGGCGAGCCCAGAGCATTTCTACTCTGTTGAAGCTGAATGCTGTTCAGACTGATTCTTGTATAAATGGTGATTTATTATATAGGCGGCTACCGCAGTAGGGACAAGTTCTTGGATGGAGCGACCAGCAAGAATCCGCTGGCGTACTTCTGTTGAAGAGATATGGTCAATATGTTCGCTCAGCCGCACGGTGTGGATACGGGGTACATATTGTTTAATTTGAGGATTCTCCGGCAATTTCAATTTTCCCTCCCGCTCGAAAACGAGCAGTTGAAAACCAGCAAACATGTGCGCCAGGGCTTCAGCAGGATCGGGATATGGCCAATTGAGGATCCGCTCAGCTGCATCTCTTCCACTGATAAAGAAAATTTCTGGCTTCTGGGGATAAATCTGTTGCAAGGCGATACAAATGTCAAGGAAAAGGCCATGGGAGCATAGTCCTAGAGAGATATAGGAAATACCGGCGACGCCAAGCCGCATCATTTCCAAACGTTGTTCAATGGAGGTATCAACGACAGGTTTATTGGGCAGGGTTTTGGGCAGCACAAAGATTATTTCGTGCAATTTGAACTGGTCTTTGGAGCAGCGGGCCAACAGCAGATGGGCGCGAGTTATGGGATTGTAAGCACCACCAAGCACCCCCAAACGTGCATTGCTTTGTGGTAGGGCGGTTTGTGCTGGAACCAAGACTTCAAAGCTCGGTGTCTTTGGCTCTCCCTCCCCAGAATTATTCAGCATAGAAGAAGGACTCATCGATCATTGCCCTCCGCAGCCAATCCAGCGCTTTATAGGCCGCCGCGAGCTTTATTTTCTGGCGCTCACCCCCAAACTGAAATCTCTCGGTACGAAAACCTTTATCACTTAGTAGTGCCAGAAATACTGTGCCAACGGGTTTTTCCGGTGTGCCGCCCGTGGGACCGGCAAGCCCGGTTACGGCCAGAGCAATATCCGGATCGCTTTCTCTCTTAAGCCCTCGCACCATCGCTTCAGCTACCTGCATGCTCACCACACCGCGCCGGGAAATGAGATCAGATGACACCAAGAGAAGGCTGGTTTTGGCAGCATCACTGTACGCTACCATACTGCGATCAAAGTAAGCAGAACTCCCGGGGGCGTTGGTAATAAGGTGGGCAATTAAGCCGCCAGTACACGATTCAGCCAGGGCCAAAGTGAAGCCATTTTCCATAAGGCTACGTCCCACTACCATTTCCAGGGTGTCATCTCCCCGGCCATATACGTAGAGTCCCAATTCTTGGACAACATCTTGCACAACTTCTTCAAGTATGACATCGGCTGAGGTCACAGTTGAAGCTTGAACAGTCAGACTCAAATGGTTTTCCGGGAAGTGCGGGAAGTAGCCAAAACCAACGGTGGAATATTTTTTCTCCAACTCTGCCAACCGCTGTGCTATTTCCGACTCCCTGAGTCCAAAGATGCGAAGAACCTGTGAGCGAATAGTGATTTGTTCTGGGAATCGTTTCTTGAGGGTGGGCAGGACGAAAGCTTTCAGCATATCCGCCATTTCTTCAGGAACACCTGGCAGAAAGAAGAGAGGTTTGTCAGCAGGGCTCATATAATAGCCTGCCCTTGGGCGCACCGGGTCTATGCGACGTGCACCTTCGGGAAGCTCTGCCATCTTGGCGATTCCCTGGGTCATGGGTATGTTGTGCTTCTTGAGATGGCTGGTAATGACCTCCCAGGACTCGGGGTCGCGGCGCAGGGGCCTCCCGAGAGCCGAGGCGGCTGCAGCATTGGTGCGGTCGTCTCCGGTGGGACCCAGACCACCGGTGATCAAAACAAAAGGGGCCCGTTCCATAGCCCGTTGCAAGGCCGCGACAATGTCCTCCTCTCGATCTCCCACCACCGTTGTCCAACGGATTTGGAATCCTGCCAATCTCAGATGATGCCCCATGTGGGCGGCGTTGTTGTTAACGGTCCGTCCTGACAGCAATTCATCGCCGACGGTAATCAATTCACCATGCATGGTCGTATTTTTACAGGTTGTTTCATCTTTTAACCACTGTGGGCATGGAGCAATTAAATTTCAGATTGTAGTTTGTAGATCTCAGATTGTGGACCCTACGATTATCCGTCTCACGTTAAGTAAATCTTCAATCTGCAATCTCTGAAGCAGCTCCACTCCTCCAAACGAATCATACCTGTAGGAGCGGCTTTCCAGCCGCGATTCCAACAGGATCCGTTAAAGCAGCCCGGCAACGATCAACAGCAGCCTCAGGGTAACATTGGCGAAGATCCCGGCAAGAACATCGTCCATGACTACCCCCCAGCCGGATTGTAAAAGTTCTTCTACAGTGCTGATGGGAGGAGGTTTAACGATATCAAACAACCGAAAGAGAAAAAAACCCAAACAAAGAGTCAAAAAGTTCAGGGGGAGCCAGAGGAGGGTTATGAGGAAACCAACCATCTCATCGATCACTATAGGTCTGGCGTCTCGACCTTCGAAAAGAATTTCCGCTCTGCCTGCAATCCAGGCGGCAAAGGACACAAAGATGACGGCAGTAACCGTTTGTACTGTCGTGGTTGTCCTGTGGGTAATTATAACGATAGGTATGGCGGCGAACGTTCCCCAGGTCCCGGGCATTTTGGGGAGGAAGCCGGTGAAGCAGCCGGTGGCCAGGAAGATCACAATGTCATTTTTTCTAGTAATATCCATGCTATAACGTCTTCTTCAGTTCCGTAGAACCCCAGCCGATACGGAAAGACTGTGGTCTTCCAGCAGACAGCTAGCAGCAGGCAGATTTTCTAAATTGGTTCTTTTCTGCTGCCAGCTGCCTCCTGCTTGCTGTCTATTCCTGAGCCAACTCCTTCGGTTACTTCTTTTTATCGCCTTTGGAAAGTCGCTCTCTAGCTCGAAACATTGCCTCTTCATACACCAGCCGCAGAGCTACCTTGTGCCTCAGGGCTGCTCGTTGGCACCCATCGTATTCTGGCGCCATGGTGAAGTCGCCCTGAGGGTTTGTGGCAATCTTGACAGGCAGCCGGCCATAGGAAGTTTGCACACGAATAGTACGTCTGGGAAGGCTGTAGCGGTCCACCTCCTGAATGCGAACTCCCAGACTTGTGGTTTCATGGAAAAGTATCTGGAGCACGGTATCTCTTAATCCTTCTGACACCAGGATCCGCAGCAATTGTCCAGGACGGTTCTTTTTCATCTGAGCAGGCAGAATGTTGACATCGAGGGCTCCTGCATCAAGAAGTTGTTCCATAAGGTGTCCATATAATTCAGGGTTCATATCGTCAATGCTGGTTTCAAAAAGCAGGAGCCGTTCCTTGATCACGGCCATTGTTGTCTGGCCCAAAACGAGTCGCAGAAGGTTGGGGGGATGACTCTCCGGGTGTTGCCCAACCCCGTAACCAACCTTTTCAATACTCATAGTTGGAAAGCCGCCATATTCGGAGCAAACGGTAGTAAGAATGGCAGCACCTGTAGGAGTTACCAGTTCTCTCTCTTGACCAGAGTCATAAATAGGCACGGACTCCAAGAGGGCCAGGGTCGCAGGGGCGGGGAGGGGTAGCATACCATGTTGGCACTGGACAAATCCCCGACCCATGGGCAATGGGGAGGCCACAACCTGGTCAATACCCAGAACATGGAGTCCAATACAGGCTCCCACCATGTCCACTATGGAGTCCACCGCTCCCACCTCATGGAAATGTACGTGCTCTGGGGGTTGTTGGTGTAGGTCCCCCTCAACTGTGGCAAGTCGCTTTAACACAGTCAGGCTATTTTTCTTGACCTGGTCAGGGAGCTTACTCTTGCCGATGAGTTCCTGAATCTGGTCTGAAGAACGAGAGGGCGGTTCCTCCTCGTCAACATTGATATTCACCCTTGTTCCAGTGATTGGCCCTCGCTGTTCTTTCAATACCTCAATTTCATAGCCGGTGAGCTTTAATTTGGACAGATGTTTAATCAGTATTTTCGGTTCAAGACCCAGGTCAATAAGCGCACCCAGGATCATGTCGCCACTGATGCCTGAAAAACAGTCGAAATATGCAATTCGCATAATAACGCTCACAGTGAATTAAAGCTGGGGAGACCTGACAAGCCCGACCGTTGCTCCTATAGACCTGGAGAGATATCTTTGGGACTATACTCCACCACTCCAATACTCCAACACTCCAAAGGCCGTTGCATACCGACCTTCGCTTCCAAACAAGGAACGTAGTTTGAGCTGCTGGATTGGGAGTTTGATCTGTACAACGGCCTTTTCCTTTACTTGATAGTGAAGTGGGAAGTACGGAGGAAGCGATCTATCATGCGGCCGTAATAGGAGACGGCTTCTTGATTGTTGCCCTTCTCATAGGTGACGTGTACTTTACCGTTTTCGTGTTTCTCCCTCCTCTTGATAGCGCCTTTTTCGCAGAAGAACTTGACAGCATTCTCAAAGGTTATGCGCGAGATGCTCTCGAAACGTTCGACAAGTTCCAACTTATAAAGCTTGTTCCCCATGGAGGTTATCTTTTTCAAGAAGTCGCGTTCGCTGTATGGTTTTTTGTCAAGGTACTTGGTGGCTCTGAGCACGATCCAGTACGACTCCATGTAACTTCTCAATAGACTTGCGAAACAAGAGAGTGCTTTGAGTCCCTGGTGGGTGATACGGTAAGTATTAAACTGGCTGCTGGCCTCGATTATGAACCTCTGGAAAAGGCAGTAGTCAAGCACCTGGTTGATAGTTTTCCTGAGGTTTTCGTCAGCGTCGTAAACAAATTCAAACTTAAAAAAGTCCCTGAAAAAGAGGAGATCATTCTCAATTCCTTCCAGGCTGAATTCAAAGGCCTCTTTGGTCAAGATGGCGGAGGAAATGTAGGCGGCCGGTAGCAGAAAATGGATAATGTTGTTTCTGTAATACTCAAGTTGCAGCCGGTTGCTGTCGTCCACCGTGTAAATACGTTCCTCCTCATCGGGCTCATCCTCATCCGCAAGCAGATCGAGCCACTTGCTCTTTACCATGAGAGTCAGGGTGTCCTGAAGAGTCTTGTCCAAGTCCTTTAGGCTGCTTACCGCAAGGACCTCCCTATGTTGGAGGTAATTGTAGTAATAGCCAGTGATGAGCTTGATCTCTGCCAGAGAGATACCCCGTTTGGATGTGGTGAGAATCACTGCGGCGACGAGGGCGAAGGGGGTTACCATAGAAGTGTTATTGATGTTATGAATGATGCGCCAGGCAAAATCCCGATACATGGCGTGGCGTTCTTTGGGCTTCATGGTGTTGAAGTCCAGATTGAATCGGTTCATGTAAGCTTGGAGAGACATTGGCTGGGAAAATTTTACATAGACCCTACCGTAGCGCTTTTTCAAGACTCTGCGGGCGCGTACCAACTGGGCAAGGCTTTCCTTTTTCTTGCTGCTGCCTTTCACCTCTTTTAGATAGGCGCCCTCTTCCAAAACCCGGTCATAGTTGATGGCACAGGGTACGAAGATCAGGTCATCGCAGTAGCCTTCTTCCACCGCCTGCATCAGGATTGCCAAGCAGACCGAGCTTGGGCAGCACCAGTTTGCCGGTCCTGCTACGCCCACCTTCAATGAAAAACTCGAGATTATGGCCCTCGTTGACCAATGTCTTGATATAGGCAGCAAAGACGTCGGTATAGAATTTCTGCCCACGAAAGCTTCTCCTGATAAAAAAAGCTCCTGATTTGCGGAAGAATGGTCCCAGAGGCCAGAAAGCCAGGTTTTTGCCGGCGGCAACGAAAGGAATGTTTAGATTGTGCCGAAACAGCAAGTAGGAGAGAACAAGATAATCGATGTGGCTCTTGTGACAAGGGACATAAACGAGCGGTGCTTTGTTCGCGGCTTGTTTGACCATGTCCAAAGAATCCACGTCCAGGTCAATACCGTCATAAATGGTGTGCCAGATCCAAGTGAGCAATCGCTCCCCAATCTGCACGTAGGTCAGGTTGAGGTCAGTGGCGATTTCGTCGAGATAACCATCAGCCTCCTTGCGCACTGCTTCAATGGTTCGATTGTTGGAACGGGCTCTGCGCTCCATTCGTTTCTGCAGGTCCTTATTATGAAGAATGATCTCCTTCATTTCCCACCTGCTCTTCAAAACTGGACCTGTTACCACACGGCGGTGCCGGTCAATACGGTCGATAAGCTCCCTACGAAGCTGGAAAGCGAGACTGGATTTTGAAGGGCTCTGGGCTGGCTGACCGGCCAGCCATTCCTTTACATTGAGCGGCTCGGCAACCTCAAGGATGTTGTTCTTGTAATTGCGGAGGAAAGCCACCAGCTTACGCAAGCTCCCCGGCCTTTCTTTATGACCGAAGAAAATGTCCACTACACCCTTTTGCTGTTTCTCAGGCGCCTTACCATGAAAGACGAGGCTGGGCACTAAGATGATCGGCATATCCGTCTGGCGCTGGGTCTCGAGCAGGAGGTGGAGAGGATCGTGTTCGGTAAAGCCGAAACGTCGGTAATATCCAGCTTTACCTACCAGGAACAGCACCGAAGATTCCCGACCCAGAACCAGTTCACGATAGTACCCGGTCTGGTAAGGATCGGGAAACGCACCCTCTTTGAGATAATGACGCAGAAATAAAAAAAACAACCTGATAGCTCTGAAGGCCGGTAGCCACAGGATCGGACGCATGTCAAATGCAAACACTGGCGGCCTCAAGTCAGCTTGTGAAAGCCTGGAGTTGAGAAGGAGGAAATCGAGGTGGCTGCGATATTTGACTGCATAAATGAGGAGACTTTCGTGCTCCAGGTCTTTCAGTAACCGTTGCTGACTTTCGAGAAAGGAGGATTTGCCGGCAAGCTTATGGAGTAACCGCCCAGAAAAAGAAGGGAATCTTGAACCTAAGGTGAGGCCATGATCTATTTGTGAAGTACCATCAGGGAAGTCGCCGCTTGACCCAGGTGGTTGTTTTCGCTTAAAAAATTTAAACAAAGCCATGCTTGGTATCGTTTCAGTCAATGTGGGAAAAAAAATTTTAATTAGACAAAGTTAGCAGATTTGCAGTCCAAAACCAACCGATTTTTGGACTATGCCTCAGGGGACGGTGTTGTTTTATTGCATCACTTTTTTCATTTGGTATGGAGCTAAAGCTAAGAGCAAATTGGAGACGCAAGAAAAAACACCGTCCCCTTACTATTCCTCATGGGGAATGCGAGAGCTTTATGGGAATGGAAGCAAATGGGACAGACTCCTGGAAGAATTTCATTGATTTAATATTTTGATTTTACCAGAGAATTTGGAATAAATGTAAGCCGGTGGGACCGATTGCACACACCTAATCACGCAATATGATAATTGCTTTATTTGGACACTTTTTGGCTGCCTCCAAACATTTCTGTTCCAGGTTCTTAGGAATTTCGCTTCTGGTCACGTATGCCTTCTTGCTACCCTCGTGGAAACGGAAAACTTCAGGACATATCACGACACAGATGCCTGCTATTTCATCAAACCTCCAATAATGAAACAGGGTAGATAATCAAGATCGCAGAGCGTTCATAATTGGCGAAGAGCACGAAGAAATGACTTGATGACCAATAAAGCAAGACGCTCTATGCCTATCGGCATGCACCCCGTGTCTTCCTCTAGGCTTGCTATGGTTCCAACGTCCCCCCCTAAGCGGCCTTCTCCACCTTGACGGCACACACCTTGTATTCTGGAATCTTGGCAGTTGGATCGTGGGCCGGATTGGTGAGAACGTTGGCACAGGTCTCGGCGAAAT
>WOR8_10007281_pt1 | contig 10545 bp, 8 predicted proteins | sample DeeMarSeWOR38_10_FD_19890 | JGI IMG/M metagenome (IMG submission 19890)
GCATCAAGGGCGAGCTGATCGAGACGTACTCACACCCGTATCTCTATTTCAGCGCCGATGTGAAGAACAACCGCAAGATCGACCAGCAGGCGCTCGAGGCGGCGGTGGTCGAGGAGCTGATGAAATTCCCGAGCGTATCGCTGGCCGTGTCGAGCACGGCCCTGCGCGGCGGCAACCTGCCCGACACCGAACTGATGGCAGCCGTCAGGCGCAACTTCCATCCGAAGCGCTCGGGCGATGTCTTCATCGTGTTCGAGCCGAACTGGTTCATCAACGATTTCGAGGGACTGATTGTCGCCTCGACACACGGCTCGCCGTGGAATTACGACACCTATGTGCCCATCGTATTCGCGGGTGCGGGCCTGAAACCCGCCGTCGTGGATCGGCGCGTTCTGACCGTGGACATCGCCCCGACCCTTGCCGCCTACCTCGGCATCAAGCCACCGTCCGGGTCGGTCGGCAATCCACTCGCGGAAGTGGTCTCAGACTGACCCCTGTAGGAGCGGGCCTGGACCCGCGATCCGCTCTCAAACCATTCGCGCTTCGAGAAGCGCTCCTACAGCAATGCCAGACAAACCCGTAGGAGCGGGCCTCGGCCCGCGATCAAGGCCGAATAATGGGCCCGTCTCAGCGCCGGCTCGCCTCCGAATGGAAGAACTTGTACTTGAACAGCGACTCCGGTCCGTGACAGTCGGCGCACAGCGGCTCCACGAACTCGAACGTTTGGCCAACGGAACTTGCTGGCGCAAGGCCTGTTACCACTATGAGCCCACACAGAATCGCGGCCGCCCGTGCGCCTGAAAATCCGGAAAGTCGGAAGACTGGAATTCGAAACATCTTGGCTTGACCCCTGGTCCTGGCGATCCCGATGGAGTCGCGGGCAACGGCTCCCGGGACGCTCGAAGCGACAGCTCCTGACAGCTGCTATCTGGCGACCGTTCTTTTTTGAATCAACGGCCTGCACAAGGGTGGTTTATACGGATGCCCGCCCCAATTCCCTCGGACGTGATGGGCCATTACCTATTGATTAATAAAGTAATTATTCGTTTACAGAAGCATCAACGACGACCTGGCGACGCGCCGGGCAATTCGCTCTTTTGTGACGCGGCTCTCACCGCAACCGGGTGCATTGATCGCTCGCTTGGGGGATTGCCAAATCGCTTAGCGCGGCTCAGTAGGCGCCGCCCAGCAGGCGTTCCAGTCCCTCGCGCGCCCGCGATGCCCATCGCGCGACGATGCGGTCAACACCCTCCCAGGTCGAGATGACGCCGTCACCGCTGACCATCGCCGCCCCTTCGACAGCCTGCCGGTCGAACACCCGGGCCAGCACTTCGTCCGATTGCGAGTCGCGCAACTCGATCACCAGTGTCATCTCGCCGACGGTCTCGAGCGCGAAACCGGCGCGGCCGGCACCACCCACCCGGCGGCCCGGCGCTCGCGCGACGATGTCCTGCACGCGCACTCGCAGGGCCAGCACATCGGGGCCGGGGGCGGTAGCGACCTCGACGTTTTCGAGCTTCCCCAGCTCCTCACCGAACGCGGTCGCCATAGCCGCCCGTAGGCGGGTCTTCTGGTCTTCGCCCAGGGGAAACTGGTTCTGTTCGCGATCGGGTGTGCGGAACGCCAGTTCGAGTTCATCGACCATGAGCTTCGTGTAGTCGGCAAACGTCACGCCCGGCCGCACGAATGCCACCTCGAAATTCCGCGCAGGGACCTCCTGCAGACCCTCGATGTTAACCTCGCCGATGGGCTTCGGCTGGGTGGGCTGCGGCCCGCAGCCACTCGCGGCAGCCGCAACCAGGGCCAGGATGCCGAGACGAATCGAAGAGAGACGAGTCATTGCTGCCACCAGGGTGAATTGCCGGACTGCTCATCCTACCGCCCGGCGCGGCGGAGCAGAAGCGCGATTAATATCAGGCAGGGCCGCGATCGCGTAACGCATTGCCAATGTTAAGGATTTGCCAGCTTGCGCCGTGTATCATGTCTGCCTGCCCCGAGACAAAAGCCAATGAGAAACACGGGAGGCCTCTCATGAGAAGTTTCTACCTTCTTGCCAGCCTGTTCATCGTGAATTCCGCCTTCGCCCAGATTCCGGCGCCGCCCGATCCCGAGGAGACGCTGTCTCCGGCTTACACGGGTAAGTCCTACTCGCCGTATGCCGGCCGCCAGACGGCGCTGATGCCGCTCTGGGGCGACAGTCACCTGCACACCGATATCTCGATGGACGCCGGCGCTTTCGGCAACCGCCTCGGCCTGGATGCGGCCTACCGTTTCGCTCGCGGCGAAGAAGTCGTCACTTCGACGGGAATTCGGGCGCGCCTTTCGCGTCCGCTGGACTGGCTCGTGATCGCCGATCACTCCGACAACATGGGCTTCTTTCCCGACATGATAGCGGGTGCCCCGCACATTCTCAGTGATACGACGGGCAAGGACTGGTACAACCGCATCCAGGCCGGTGAGGGTGTGGGCGTCGCGCTCGAACTGATAGGCAAGTTCTCACAAGGCGATTTCCCGCCGGCGCTCATGTACACGCCGGATTCTGCGCCTTACAAGACGGCATGGGCGAAGACCGTTGCCGCCGCGGAACAATACAACGACCCCGGCAAGTTCACGGCCTTCATCGGCTACGAGTGGACCTCGCTGGTCACCGGCAACAACATGCACCGCGTCGTGGTCTACCGGGATGACGGCGACAAGGGCGGCCAGATGGTGCCCTTCACCACGATCGAGCCGACGGGCAGCATCAACCCGCGCGACCTCTGGAAATGGCTCGAGGAGTACGAGGACAAGACCGGCGGCGACGTGCTCGCGATTGCCCATAACGGCAACCTCGCCAACGGCATCATGTTCCCGATGCGCGCACAGTACGACGGCCGCAAGCTCGACGACGAGTACGTGCAGGCGCGCGCGAAGTGGGAGCCGCTCTACGAAGCCACGCAGATCAAGGGCGACGGGGAAACCCACCCGTTCCTGTCTCCTGACGACGAATTCGCCGACTACGAGACCTGGGATATCGGCAACCTCGATGTCTCGGAGGCCAAGACGGAAGACATGCTGGCCGGCGAGTACGCACGCGAAGCGCTGAAGCGCGGCCTCGCTATCGAAGAACGTCTCGGCACCAATCCCTACAAGTTCGGCATGATCGGTTCGACCGACAGCCACACCTCGCTGGTCGCCGTCGAGGAAGACAACTTCTTCGGCAAGCACTCTGGCGCCGAGCCGAGCCCCGAACGCATGTCGCACCCGTTCATGAGCAATGAGAACGGCACGATCATGGGTTGGCAGCAGGTGGCGTCGGGTCTTGCCGCCGTGTGGGCATCGGAGAACACGCGCGAAGCCATCTTCGACGCGATGGCCCGCAAGGAGACCTACGCGACGACCGGCAGCCGCATGATGGTGCGGTTTTTCGGCGGCTGGGAGTTTACCGATGCGGATCTCAACAGTCGCCAGCCCGTATTCGCCGGCTACGGCAAGGGCGTGCCCATGGGCGGCGACCTGACAGCCGCGCCCGAAGGCAAGGCCCCCACGTTCATGGCCTACGCCGTGCGCGACCCGATCGGCGCCAACCTCGACCGTATCCAGATCGTGAAAGGCTGGAAGGACGGCAAGGAACTGAAAGAGAAAGTCTACGATGTCGCCTGGTCGGGCGATCGCAGGATCGGCGCGAACGGCAAGCTGCCGCCGGTCGGCAACACGGTCAATGTCGTGACGGCGAGCTGGACCAACACCATCGGCGCACCGGAGCTGGGCGTCGTCTGGACGGACCCCGACTTCGATCCGGAGCAGCGCGCCTTCTACTACGTGCGCGTGCTGGAGATCCCGACGCCGCGATGGTCGCTGTACGACGCCGTGCGCTTCGATGTCGAGCATCCTGAAAGTGCTCCAACGTCGACGCAGGAACGCGCCTACACGTCACCGATCTGGTACACACCATAATATTCGGATTGTTACAAATTCGGCCGCTATGATCGGTATCATAGCGGCCCATTTTTTGTGACGGCCCGGCTCATTGATGCACGGAAATCTCCTGAAAACCGCCTGTCTCGCAATGCTGCTCGCGGTTCAGCCAGCCATTGCAGATCAGTCGGGACCAAAGCCCGAGTTGCCGGGGGGCGAGGTAATGCACTTGCCCGGCGACGGCGGCGTCAACCTTGATGGCGCGGACTTCACCGGAACCCTGCTCGAGCGGTTCTCAGCGAGCTGGCCGGAAAACCTGGTTCTTGCGCCGGTACCGGGACGATCACCCCAGGTCGGCTGGAGCCTGGCGCTGGGCGGCGGCTATTTCCTCGAATCGAAGGATGAGGACAGTGACGTAGCACCCTCTATTCTCGGCGGCTTCGGCTGGTATGCCGAGAACGGCAGCTACGCCTATGGCGTGGGGGGAAACCTTCACCTGTTGAATGACGATCTGCGCGTCAAGTTTGGTGCCGGCTACCTGGACGTGCGTTATCGGTTCTATGGCATCGGCGACCAACGGAACGACCGCGGTATCTCCGTCGATGTGCTGCAGGAGGCGCCACTGTTTTTCACCTCGGCATCTTACCGCGTCTGGAAAGATCTCTATGTCGGCCTCGGCTACATGATCGGAACGGTCGATACCCGCCCGAAATTCGTTCTCGATCCGCCTCCTTTTGCAGATTTCGATTCGATACTAACGCTGTCGCTGGATATCGGCGCGTTCGTGATCCCGGTGCAGTGGGATACCCGCGACCACGAGCAGTTTCCGCGCCACGGCTGGCTGATGACCGCGAAGACAACGCTGTACCGGGAGAGCGCCGGTGGTGACTTCGATGCGGATATTTACGTGCTGAGTGCCAACCACTATCTGCCGGTCAGGCAGCGCGACGTGCTTGCATTCCGCGGCTACTTCCGTAAGACGAGCGGCGACGCACCGTTTTTTCTCCTCAGTACCTTCGGCGGCCAGACCGACCTGCGCGGCTACCCGTCGGGCCGCTACCGCGACAAGTCCATGTACGCGCTGCAGGGAGAATACCGCTGGCATGCTACCGACAAGTGGATATTCACCGGTTTCGCCGGGTTTGGTGAAGTTGCCCCCGGTTTCAGCGGCTTCGGCGACAACTTCCTGCCCGCCGCCGGCGTCGGAGCACGATTCGTCCTGTCGCAGAAACACCGGGTGTCGCTGTCATTCGATGTCGCGCATGGCAAGGATGGAACGGAATACTACTTCGGCGTTGGAGAATCGTTTTGAAGAAATTCCTGCGTGAACCGCTGGTCCACTTCCTGGCGATCGGCATCGGCCTGTTCGTTCTCTTCGACCTGGTCGCACCGGAGGACAACAACCTCGATAGCAGGACGATCGTCGTCGACCGCGATGCCCTGCTCACGTTTGTCCAGTTTCGCTCCAAGGCTTTCAATCCGGAAGTGGCCGCGGCACGGCTCGACACGCTGAGCGATACCGAGCTGGACAGGCTGATCGCCGACTACGTGCGCGAGGAGGCTTTGCATCGGGAGGCCCTGGCGCTGGGCATGGAACAGAACGACTACGTGATCAAGCAGCGACTGATCCAGTCGCTGATGTTCATCACCAACGGGTTCGTCTCCGCAGCCGTGGATGTCTCCGACGAGGAAATCTCGAAATACTACGAGGCGCACAGGGACGACTACTACGTCGACCCGTACGTCACGTTCACGCACGTCTACTTCAGCACTGACCGTCACGGCCGGGACCAGGCGCGACAACTCGCCGAAACCAAGCTCGCCGAACTCAACGACGGGCCGGTGCCGTTTTCCGAGAGCCCTCGCCACGGTGACCGATTTCTCTACAACGTGAACTATGTCGAGCGCACCGAGGACTTCATCGGCAGCCATTTCGGCAGGCCGATGGCCGCGGCGCTGTTCGCGCTCGAAGCGGATGAGCAACGGTGGCACGGACCGCTCGAATCGGCCTACGGGTACCACCTGGTCCTGGTCACGAAACGGACCGAAGGTCATTATCCACCGCTCGGTGAGATCGCTGACTCGGTTCGCGAGGACGCGTTGCGCGTCAAACTGGATGAGCAGAACGACCGCGCCGTGCAGGCCATCGTGGATACCTACGAGGTTCGCATGGGCGATGTTCGCGGTATGGGCGGATGAAGCTGCGAAGTCTTGCCGCGGCCTGCCTGCTTTTCTGGGCTGCCCTTGCGCAGGCGCATGACGCACGCCCCAACTTCGTGGAGATCATCGAGACGGAGCCTGGCGTCTTCAGCGTACAGTGGAAGATCCCCGCGACGGTGCCCGATGCGGCGCTGCCGACGATCAGGATGCCCGAGAGCTGCACGACGGACGCGCGCCTTGCGATGCAGCAAGCCGGCGGCGCCTACCAGGGGCGGCTGGTCTACAACTGCCCGGACGGGCTGTCCGGCCAGGAACTCAGGATCGAGTTCCCGGTCATCAACCCGTCGCTGTCCTCGCTGTTCCAGGTGCGCCTCGCGAACGGCGAGCAGTACGTCAAGATCCTGAAGCCCGACGAAAGCGGCTGGACCGTGCCGGACGCGGAGAACAAGCTGGCGGTTGCAGGCCAGTACACACTGCTGGGCATCGAGCACATCTGGATCGGCATCGACCACCTGTTGTTCGTCACCTGCCTGTTGCTGATCGCGCGTACGCCGCGCAAGGTGCTGATCACGATTACCGGGTTCACCGTCGCGCACTCGATCACGCTTGCGCTCGCAGCGCTGGACGTCATCCGCATCCCGACGCCCCCGGTCGAGGCGGCGATCGCGCTTAGCGTGGTGTTCCTCGCCTGGGAGATCGTGAAAAATGACGAGTCGCAGCTCACCTACCGCTACCCGGCTGCGGTCTCGATGTCATTCGGCCTGCTACACGGTCTGGGTTTTGCGGCCGTATTGCGTGATATAGGCTTACCGCAGACGGAACTGCCGACAGCGCTGCTGTTCTTCAATATCGGTGTGGAAATCGGGCAGATCCTGTTCGTGCTGGCGCTGGTCGCGGCTTTCCTGGTGGCACGCCCTGTGCTCCGGAAAGTACTCGAAAGCGACGATCACGACGTACACTGGTCCTGGATCACGGTACCCGCCAGCTACGTGATCGGGGGCATCGCGAGTTACTGGCTAATCGACCGAATTGCGGGGTTCTGGGTATGAAGACCGCCCTGAAGATTGTGCTGATATCGAGCCTTGCCGTTGTGGCCGCCGCTAACGCGCAGGACGATGAGAATTATGCGCAGCAGCTGTCAAACCCGGTGGCGAACCTGATCAGCATGCCCATCCAGGTCAATTATGATGAGGACTTCGGCGTCGACAACGAAGGTTCAGCGCTGCGCATCAACGTGCAGCCCGTCATCCCGTTCTCGATCAGCCAGGACTGGAACCTGATTTCACGCACTATCCTCCCTGTTCTGAATCAGGACGACATCCCGTTTCCGGGAAACAGCGAGTTCGGCCTCGGCGACACGGTCCAGAGTCTCTTCTTTTCGCCGAAAGCGCCGACCGAGAGCGGGTGGATCTGGGGTGCGGGCCCTGTGTTCCTCATTCCCACCGCCACCGACGAAACACTCGGCAGCGAGAAATGGGGCATCGGCCCGACGGGCGTCGTGCTCCGGCAGAGTGGACCCTGGACCTACGGGGCGCTCGCCAACCACATCGAGTCGTTCGCCGGCACGGGCCGCCGCGCTGATGTCAGCGCGACCTTCATCCAGCCATTCCTGACCTATGTCACGCCGACGCAAACCACGTTCGGACTCAATACCGAGTCAACCTACGATTGGGAAACGAACAAGTGGTCGACACCAATCAATTTCAACGTGTACCAGATGCTGAAATTCGGCGAGCAGCTGGTCCAGATCGGCGGCGGAGTACGTTACTGGGTGACGGCCCCGGATGCCGGGCCAGAAGACTGGGGGCTTCGCCTGCAATTCGTCCTGCTGTTTCCGAAATAGAAAAGCCCGGGCTCGAACCCGGGCTGTCTATCGCGATAAGAGAGCATTAACGCGCTTTTTGGATCTTCGCAACGGCCTCGTCGGTCGTCCAGAGACCGTTTGCGACATACCGGAAATTGGTGATCGCGGCCAGGTAGCCGTCGCCTTCCGGCAGCTTCGCGGCCGCCGTCGCATCACGCACCACCGCCACTTCGAAGCCCTGTTCGAGCAACTCGTAGAGATGCGCCTGCGTGCAGAGGTTGGCTGACATGCCCGCGAGTATTACTTTCGACACGCCGCGCTTCCTGAGTTGCAACACCAGGTCGTTCTGCTCCGGCCCGTAGACCTTGTGCGGGCTCGCAATCACGGTCTCGCCGTCGAGGATCTGGTCCTTGTACTCGGGCATATAGTCCGAACCGGAGCCATCGAAACCATCCAGTGTATAAGGCCCTTCGCGATCGAACATGCCGATCGCGTGCATCAGCTTCTCCAGCGGGCCCTCGAAGTGCCAGCCATGATCGCTCGGGTAGTAGTGATGCGGCGAAATAAAGACCGGCATGCCCTCGGTTTTGGCCGTGTCGAGCAGGCGGCCGATATTCTCGACTGTACCCAGCTCGGTCACGCTCTCGCCGACGACGCCCCAGGTGACGCCTTCCGGGCTCAGGAAGTCGATCTGCGGGTCCGTGATGACGAGCGCCGTGTCCCCCAGCGAAATATCGACGTCGGTCGCGGGCAGCGCCGGCTCCGCAGGATCGGCGTACTTCGCCAGCCGATCGTGGTTGTCGGCCACCGCGGCCGCCATTCCGAACAGGAGCGCCAGGGCGCCTGCGGTGAGTATGCCTTGCGTGGTTGTCATGTCGTTTCTCCTTTCGATGATCGGTGTTTATTGTCAGGCGGCGTCTTCGACGGTCCTCTCGCCGGCGAGCAGGCGATCAAGTTCGCCAGAGCGGTCGAGCGCGGCGATGTCGTCGTAGCCGCCGAGGTGCTCCCCGTCGATGAAGACCTGCGGCACGGACGTGCGGCCGGCGCGCTCGCGCATTTCGAGCTCGCGGACGCGGTCGTCAGTCACGTCGATTGCGGTGTAGTTCGCGCCTTTGTTATCGAGGAGGCGCAGGGCGCGCTGGCTGTATGGGCACCAGCTTTTGAAATAGATCTCCGTGGTTGTCATGGCTTGGCTCCACTTAATGTTGATACGTGGGGCGTATCATGGACATTCATTAATAATCGTTCTATGGCTAAAATGATCTATTTTTGCTATCAATCGTCTATTACTCAGTAACAACGAGGTTCTGATGGAGGTTCTGACGGACATCCTCAAAGGCCTGCGAACCGCGGGCAGCGTGTATTTCTGCGACTTCCTGGTGCCGCCCTGGGAGCTGCCCTACGAGGGTGAAACGCGCGCCATGTTCCATCTCGTCCGGCGAGGTCACTGCCAGCTCGTCGTGGGCGACGAGACCCACGAACTGGTGCCCGGCGACTTCGTGTTCCTGGCGCCGGGCGTCGATCATCGCGTGGAGAGCGACGGTTCGAGCGGCCCCCAGACCCTGTTGCTGTGCGGCTACTGTGAATTCGAGAACCGTGAAGACGACGTGCTGATGCGTGCCCTGCCCCGCTGCGTGATCCTGCAACACGAAGAACTTGAGCAATGGCCCTGGCTCACGCGCACGCTCGAGCACCTGAGCGCGGAATACATGTCGGGCGCGCCGGGCAACGAACTCACCGTCAACAAGCTCACCGAGGTCCTGCTGGTGCAGTTACTGCGGGTCGATTTCGGCCGCACGGACCGGGCCGGCATCGTGGCCGCGCTGCGGGACAAGCGAATCGCAAATGCGCTTGCACTGTTGCACCGGCATCCCGGCCACGACTGGACGATCGAAAAGGCGGCGGAGGCGGCATCAATGTCCCGATCGGGCTTTGCACGGCGCTTCAAGGAACTGCTGGAAATGAATTTCTTCGACTACCTCACCCGGCTGCGCATGCGCAACGCACGGGAATTGCTGATGACCACTGCTCTTCCAGTGGCGGATATCGGTGAGCGCGTTGGCTACCAATCGGGACTTTCCTTCGTGAAGGCATTCAGGAAACTGCACGACATGACGCCCAGAGCATGGAGAAAGCGGCGCGTCCAGTAGCAATATCCCGGCAAAAAATCCCGCGGATTCCGCGATATACTCGGGATTCCGCGCAGCCCGAGCAGAACAACAACATGGGGAGGACATGGCGGACGATCTGCATCTCAACCCGCTGACCGGCCACGACGAGTTCGACGGCCTGATCGCCGCATTCTCGGAATTGCGGGACGCCGGCGAGCTGGAGCTGGCTCGGCAGCACATCTGGGAGCGATTCGGCACCGAAGGCGCCGTATTCATCTCCGACATGGCGAGTTTCTCCAGCACCTCGAGGAAGATCGGCGTCTGCCACTTCCTCAAGCTGATCCATCGCGCCCGCCAGATCATTGCGCCGCTCATTGCGAAGAACAACGGCCTGCTGCTCAAGTGCGACGCTGACAACTGCTACGCATTTTTCGAGAACACGGACGATGCCATCCGCGCGAGCTTCGACATCAACGCAGAGCTCTTCCGCCATAACGACGAGTTCAGCCTGGCCGAACAGATCTACCTGTCAGTCGGCATCGACTACGGCCGCGTCCTGCTGGTCGGTGACCT
>WOR8_10007284_pt1 | contig 10542 bp, 10 predicted proteins | sample DeeMarSeWOR38_10_FD_19890 | JGI IMG/M metagenome (IMG submission 19890)
CAAGACTATTGTCAACTCCTTCTTTGATACTTGTAACAAGTGCTCTTGTTTGATTTCCAAATCCAAGTATATGCTTGTTTCGCTCAAAGAATTCTGCGACTGATATTTCTTTTTGTTTCTTTGCTAATTCAAGTGCGGTTATTTGTGCCAAAATAATTACCTCTGTGGATGGAGAACTATGCACCCAGAGGATGTAATAGAGATAGTTTTTATAAAATTATTCATTTAAAACTAATTCTTGATAAGATTAATAAAAATCAAGAATATATTTCTTTAAAGGAAAAATTCGAAAATAATATATACTATTTTTTTTATCTTCGCTATCACTATATACTAAATATAGACCTATATATTTATAAATAGGGAGGAGAGAAATTTGAAGAAAAAAATATTTGTACTGCTAGTTAGCATGTCGATACTAGTGGGTATACTAAGCGGTTGTACAGAAGAAGAGAAAAAACCAACAAATAATGCACCTGTTGCATCTTTTACAGCTTCAGAACCAGAAAATATGACAGTGCAATTTACTGATACTTCTACAGATGCAGATGATGATACATTAACATGGTCTTGGGATTTCGGTGATGATGAGACCTCAACAGAGCAAAATCCATCTCATACATATATGGCAAATGGCATATATACAGTTACATTAACTGTTAATGATGGAACAGATTCTGATGATTTTTTCGAAGATATCACTATTGGAACACCACCTACAGCAGGTATAACTGCTCCAGAAGGTAACATTACAGTAAATACATCAGTTCAGTTCATGGATACTTCAACAAAAGGAGATTCAAATATAACAAGTTGGTTCTGGGATTTTGGTGATGACGAAACTTCTACAGATCAAAATCCAACACATAACTATACTGCAGTTGAAACTTACACTGTTACATTAACTGTTTCTGATGATGATGGTCTAACAGATACTATAAGTATCGATGTAATAGTTACAGAAGAAGCCACTTTGTGAAATTAAAAAAAATAAAAAGTAAATTATTGCAGGATTGCTCCTGCACAATTATCTTTTTTTATCAAAATAATTTTATTCTTTCAATAATTCAGATTGTTCAAATTAAGAAAAGTATAAGTTATAATTACTAATTTCTCTTAATCTGTGAGAATGAAATAAAATGCTTAAGAAAGTAAATCTGTTAATAATTTTTTTGATCTTAATTTTTAGTATTTTTAACATATTAATTAACATTGATCAATGCTCTGGTAAGGAAAATAATTTTTTTTATGTGGGTGGAATTGGAACTGGTAACTATACCACTATTCAAGGAGCAATTAATGAATCAGGAGATAATGATACAATTTATGTTTATAATGGAATTTATAATGAAAAGATCATTATAAATAAATCAATAAATCTAGTTGGATTTGATAAAAATTCAACAATCCTTTCAGGTAATAACAGTTTATATATTATTTTTATTAAATCATCATGGATAAACATAACTGGATTTACTATACAAAATGGTAAAATGGGTATTTACATATCAGATGTTAATTATTCATTTAATAATATTTCAAAAAATATTCTACAAGATAATTGGGAAGGAATTAGATTATATAAATCTTCAAATAACAAAATTATAAATAATTATTTTTCAAATAATAAAAATTTAGGAGTTATTTTAGATGAATCTAAAAATAATATATTATATAACAATAGATTTTTTAATAGCAATAAAGCAATTATACTAAATAGATGGTCAGATGGAAACCTTATATTGAAAAATAATTTAACAGATAATTTTATTGGTTTAAGTTTATACTCTTCGTTTAGAAATCTAATTGATAAAAATTTTATTGCAAATTGTACAAATGGACTTTATTTAAGTTATTCTACAAATAATACTATCATTGAAAATATAATTGAGTTTAACGATAGATATGGTATATTTCTTATAAGTTCATATGATAATGAGATTACCCAAAATTATTTTTTTAATAATTATCAGGACATAAAGAAAGGGCCTGAACCACCTAAAATTAAAGCACCAGGTTTTGAATTGATAATCTTTGTAGGTTCTCTATTATATATATTATTTATAAGAAAAAAACTAAGGTAATTTGAAAAAAGAATATAATTTTTTAATATTTCATAGTAAATTATAAATACTATGAGTGAGAAATATTTATTGTTGTAGGAAGAGGGAATATCTATGATGAAAAATAAAAAACTAGGGGAACATGATTTTTCGAAGGAAGATCTTGGTTTCCTTTTATGGCAGTTGGAGGGAATTGAAAATTTTTACCCCTGCTATAAGACAATGATTAAAAAAGAAGATTAAAAAGTATATGTTAAAATATACTTTTATATATTTTTTAATTATCATTTAGTTATTTTAAAATTTATTTATACAATATTATGCTTTTCTAATTTGAAAAAAATTTTATCCTATATTTGTTTTTGATTGCTTTTTAATAAAAAATTATTTTTTAAGGAACTTACTTGAATAATTTGGAGCTTTCCATTTCCATTATGTTTATTATTTATATGTTGCCTGCCAGAGCGATTAGCTTTCCAACTGGTCTGCCATTTTTTCCCTTTGCGCCACATATTTTACATTTCCATTTTTTCATTATTATTTTCATATTTGACTCATCTTCTTATAATGGGGAGGAGAAGGAGGGAGGTTAAAAAATGATTAATATAATATAGGAAAGGATGTACCAAACTCCTCCTCCAAATTTTTTATACATTAGACAATTGACGAAAAATAATTATACTTTTTTTACTTATAAATGTAGGGAATATGTTCGGGATTTTCCAAACAACTATGTTAAGAAATAATAAATTTTCAAAAATTAGAAAATTTTATATTGCTTAATAATTTTTAAAAAAGGGAAATTATGAAATCAAAAAACAGATCAACTATGATTATAGCAATACTAGCTGGAATATTACTTTTAATATCTGGAATTAGTGGACTTGCTACTTGGGAAACAATAAAGAATTTTGTAACTGAAAATATTATTGACAATTTTATTGTTCAAATTGTGTTTGCAATCTTAATTTTTGTAGCTTCCTTAGGTGGATTATCAGTAATTGTTGGTGGTCTATTAATTGGAAAAAATAAGATTTTAACAGGTAAGTTTTTAATTTTACTTGGTACAGGCCTAGGACTGATTGGTTTAATATTTTCAATTGCTGTTGCTTTTGTTGAGGGAAGTCTTACATCAGGAGGTTTTTTCTCAATAGGAACAGTTGGATTGATTCTTTCAATAATTGCAAGAGTTACAGTAAAAAAATAAAATTGTTTTATTTGTTTTATTAATCTTATTTGACACGCTTTGCACGTCTGCCCATAGCATCATATGTTGCATATTTATAGAGTTCACCAAGGGTAGGATAATTAAAACAAGTATCAATAAATAAATTACTATTTGCATTCATTATAAGAGCACTAACTCCAATATGAATGATTTCTGATGCAATTTCACCAATCACATGAACTCCCAGCAGTTTCATAGGTTTACTTATGTCTTTGTTAAATTCAAAAATTAATTTTAAGAAACCTTCAGTATCTCCGATTATCATTCCACGTGCATTTTGATTATAATTTGCTTTTCCAATAATATAATCAATCTTTTCTTTTTTGCAATCCTCTTCGGTTTTACCTGCCATAGAGCATTCTGGTATTGTATAAATTCCGTATGGTAAAATTGGTGCAACATGTTCTTTATAAGGTTCCAAATTAAATGCCTTTATCATTGCAAAGCGAGCTTGCTCCATTGATGTAGATGCTAAAGCAGGTCTACCAACGACATCCCCAGCAGCAAAAATTCCAGGAACAGTTTTTTGAGTCTCAGGATGTATTACTTGATAGTACTGATCAACAACAATTAACCCATACTTACCAGTTTTTATACCAGCTGCTTCTAGATTTAGACTTTCAGTATTACTTGTCCTTCCTGTTGCAAGCATTACAGCCTCAGTTTTTAAATTTTTTCCAGATTCCAGTTTAATCTCGATATCATTACTTTTCACATTACATGATTTGACATTATCAGGTTTTATAAGATTGATACTCATTTTTATAATATTTTTTTCAAGAGCTAAAGAGATGTCATGATCTAAGAAAGGAAGTAAAATATCCTTGTTATTTATTAACGAGACTTTTACACCTAATTCCGAAAAAATACAAGCATATTCACATCCAATCACCCCACCACCTACTACAACCATATTTTTTGGAATGTTTGCAATTTGTAGGATAGTATCTGAATCATAAATATGAGGATCAGTTGGAAAATTTTCAGGACGTCGCGGAGATGATCCAGTTGCAATCAGAATAATTTTACCTTTTAGTAATGTAGATTTTCCATTCGATGATTTAACTTTGATAGTTTTTTTATCAACAAAAGAACCAAACCCTTCAAAAATCGATATATTATGGCGTATTATGTTATTTTTAACTCTGTCTCTCTCAATATTTTTTACCTTTCGCTCATGATAAAGAAAATCTTTGACTGTAACTTGCCGTTTGAGCATAAGGTCAACTCCATGAAGATGACGGGCACGTATCCCAGATAATGTCAATGATGTTTCGCGTAATGTTTTACTAGGTATTGTAGTGCTTGCTGCAGCTCCGCCCAAATATGGATTTTTTTCAACTAGAGCAACTTTTTTTCCAAAATATGCTGCTTGTGCAGCGCCTTTTTCACCGGCTGGTCCTGAACCAAGAACGATTAGATCATATTCATGTATATTTTCTTTCAGATTCCAAACTCTCCCTAAATAATAAGTTCTTTTCCTTCAGATGCAATATCAATAGAAATATCCAAATCTTTTTCTATCTTATTTACTTCGTTTTTAATATCCACTTCAAATTTTGGACTTAAATGAATTAATATAACTCTTGGGTAATGCCCCTTTATATTATTAAATTCAATCAATTCTTTTTTTAATAATTTTGGACAAAGATGCCCAGCGTTAATAGCTCTATTCTCCAAACTATTCGGAAATGTTACATCTGAAATAATTAAATCTGGTGATATCTGTTCCCATAGAGCAGATAAACCTGAACCAGTATCACCAGTATAGAATAATTTTTTTCTATTTTTTGAGGTGATTTCAAAACCAACAGATGGTATTGTATGATTTACAGGAAGTGGTAATACTTGGTAGCCCTCAATATTTATTTTTTTAAATGTTTCAATAGCTATAAATTTAAGTGAAGGTTTTTCCAAAAAGAAAGGTATCTTTTTTGTAAATTCTGGGTAAATAAGCCCATCAACTAAATGACTGGCAAGTATCTTTAATGTTTGTGATGACCCGTATACTTTTGTTGTATGATCGGGATTATTAAAAGCAAAAGCAGGGACTTCTCTTATATGATCGTAATGTCCATGAGTAAGTAAAATTGCTTTGATTTTACTTTGTTCAGAAAAAGAAAGCTCTGAAGCGAGACTACCTGCATCAATTGATAAGATATCATCAATCAGAATTGTAACGAGTTTTGTATTCTTTGATTCTGCGTTGTGTGCTCCTAAAAATTTAATTTTCACTTGATCGACCTCAGTTTTTATTGTAGGGCAACATAGATTTCTTAAAAACTTTTACGTTTAGATTCTACGGAGTTTTCTAGAAAGCCCTTTTGCCATATTTTGCATAACAACTTTACCAAGATGACAGTTTCTATTCATTAAATTTTCTAATTCAAATTTATCTATTACAACAAGTTTTGAATCAACATCTGTTACTAAATCAGCAACCCGCGGTAAATCCTCAATAATTGACATCTCACCAAATATTTCCCCTTGAGTAATAGTCCCTATTTTAGATCGTTTTTTACCTGTCCTTATTGCTCTTACTGAGGCTCTGCCTTCTGCAAGAACAAAAATTTCGTTTCCACACTCTCCTTCACAACAAATGGTTTCACCAGCCTTATAAGAAACCATTTTACATATCTGGGCAAGTTGTGATAATTCCCCATCAGAAAGACCTTGGAATATGTCTGAATTACGGGTTACTTCAGTTATTTCCATACCAATTTTTTTTACCTCAAGATCCTTCATTGCTAGTTTAAACATATCTTTTGACATATCAGTTAGTTTTAGATTTTTTACATCTGGAGGAAAATTTAATTTTGCCATTCTAACTATATCAAGTCGTTCTACTCCTCTAAATACCATTGAAGGGCAATAGGCTACTGGAACAAAACCCAGTCTATCTAAAGTCTTTTGCATTTGAGGAGAATATGCACTGATATCCATTTCAATATATTTGGCACCATATTTTTCCGTAGATTGTTTAACAAGTGTTGATAAAAGATATCCTTTAACCTCATCATCAAACTCAATTAGTTCAAGTACCTTTACTTTTTTATCGATATTATCAATAGTAAAGCCGATTGCACCTAATGTTACACCTTTTTCTTTTGCTACTAAATAATGAGTTTGGTCTGTTGCAATCTTGAAAAAACCATAACTTAAGCTTAGATTTCCAAATATCTCTGGATTCTTGATACGCCCGCGTTCAATGCGTAAAAGTGGTGAAACTCCAGCTGATTCCAGTTCTTTAATATCAAAAGACTTCTCTGTTGGATATCCATCTACATCATCTTCGACGATTAGATCAACTGGTAAACCAAGGTTTTGCATACTTTTTGCAGCCATTGGGTATATATTTGCAATAACTCTTGGATTGTTTCTTCTTAAAGAAAGTGCAGGATCAAAAAGCTTTGTAACAAAAACAACGCTTTCCCTTGAAGATGCAAGTTGATACTTATTTGGTTCAAATCCTGTTGCAAAGAATCCACAATGTTCAGATATTTTTTGAGCACCTGAATGTACAACTCTACATTCAGCAAAACCAAATTGTATCATTTTTGATACAGAGTCAATAAGGCCGCTCATGATTTGGGTACCTGCTCCTTTTTTACCATAATCAGGGTCTACTACTAAACGACCAAATTCCCCAATTAAATCAGAAAAACTTCCTGCTGTAAGAAAAACAGAACCTGTTCCTATAATCTTGTTTTTTTCCTTTGCAACTAAAAAAATATTATCATCAGAATAAACACTTTTAGTAAGCCACTTCGTATCATAAAATTTTTGGAAAGGATAGTCTCGACCATATATTTTTATAAAAAGATCCATGATTTGTTGTACATCATTGTCTTCTGCTTCTGTAATTTCCAAACCTTGACCTCCCAATATTATATGAATATAACATTTTATTAAAATAATTAACTATATAATAACTTTATTTAATTTTCCTAAGATTAATAGGAGTTAATATTAAAAAATTGTTAAAATCTAATTATTCATTATTGCATATATAAATAATAATGAATTGAGAGTAACTACTCTAAATGGTCGATATCAACTAGCAATTCAAGTTTCTTTGGTGGAGGATGAAGCCCTCTTTTTGCAAAAAAAGTGATAGGTTCTTCTCTTGTCTTTTTTATATATTTTTCAAAGGTTTCAAACTTATCAAACTTTATCAAAGCAGCATAGTTCCATTCACTAGATGGTATAAATATATCCACTAGGTCTAAACCATTAATTTTAGATGCTACATTCTTTAAAGTGTTTTTTGCCTCCTTAAACTCTTCTTTGCTACCGCTCCAATTTAAATAGACGATTGCGTACATTTTAATCAGTTGTGCATCTTTTTGTTATTTAAAAATATTTCCTAATTTATGTGTTTTGAAAAATTTTTTTTATATAAAAAACTACTAAATTCAATTTATAAAATAATCATAAAAATAGATATAATATAAAACTACAAACCTTTTTAAATCCAAATACGATTGCGAATCGGGGGAAATTTTGGTTAAAAAAATGGCAAATAAAGAGGATAAGCAGGATACTTTAAATAAAAATGAATCTAAAAAACTAAATGATAAAAAAAAGACCAATTCTCCTATTGAAAAAAATAAAATCAAACAAAAATCAATAAAGAAAAAATATAAATTACTAGTTTCTATTGTTATAATAATTTGTATTATTGGATTTGTTTGGCTTGTTTTTAATACGATTTTTACTGAAGATAAAGTAAAAGCACAATTAATTATTGAATCAGGAATTGTTAAGGTAAAACATGGTGGATCTTGGACTATTGCTGAAAATGGGATGGATCTGTATGAGTCTGATTCTATTAGAACAGAGGATAATTCATCTGCATCAATTATTCTTTTTAAGTCAAGTGTAATTAGACTTGATAAAAATTCGGAAGTCACAATAAAAGAACTTATCAGAGATGAAGAAACAACAGTTACCATTCAACAGGATTCTGGAAGAACATGGAATGCAGTTACAAAAATAAGTGGTATTGATAATTATGAAGTTCAGACACCAACAACTATTGCAAGTGTTCGAGGGACTGCATTTGTTGTTATTGTTCAAGAAAATGGTTCTTCTTATTATGGTGTTAGCCATGGTGTATTAAATGTATCTGGTGTCAGCAAAGGCGTAATTAAAGGTTCTATTGATGTAAGTGGAAATGAATCAGTGTTTGTATTTATAGATTTGATAAATGAAACACTTAAGAAAAAACCATTTGAAATGGATGAGTGGGTAATCGAAAATTTACTAAAAGATAAACAATTCGTGGAAGATTTTAAACAGGAATTATATGCAAGAATTGAAGAATACATACCTGCGCTAAAAGCTGAATATGGAATAAGTGATCAAGAATTAGATACTCTCTTAGAAGGCTATATTCTTGGTTACTTTGATATTCCAGAAGATGCACCAAAATGGATCAAAGATTTATTCAAATTATCTTGAAACTGTGATTTTAAATGCCTAGCATACTAAAAAATAAGCTTGCAAAAACATTATTTGTATTACTAATTATTTCATCAGCAGTTTCTATTTTAATGGTTGTAGGTTTCTTAGGCACATGGGAGATAAAAATATCAGATGCTTTTTATTCACCCAGCAATACTCTTGATAATATTGTAATAGTTGCAATTGATGATGAAAGCTTAGAAGAACTAGGTTTATTACCCTGGCCAAGAGGTTATTATGCAAAAGTTATAAATCAAATCAATCAAAGTTCTGTGATTGGAATTGATATTATATTTGATTTAGAAACTAATGCTGAGAATGATAATGCTTTAGCTGATTCAATTAAAAATGCTAATGTTGTTTTAGGGATGGAATATACATCTTTTACTTTTATTGATGACAAACTTTATGGTGCAGGACTCTTAAAACCTAATACTACATTAGGTGCAATTGGCTCTGAATTTGAGGCAGGTTTTGTAAACTTGTATCAGGATTCAGATGGAGTGGTAAGGTCATTTACCCCCCATATAACCGGAATCGAAAGTTATGATCATTTCTCAAAAGTTATTGTTGAGAAGTATACAGGTATTTCTCAAGAATTCACTCAATCTAGAATTTTGATTAATTATTATGCTGAACCTGGAGGTTATAATTACATATCATTTTCAGATGTATATCTTAATAAAACAAATCCTGAATATTTTAAAGGAAAAATTGTATTAATTGGAGTTACTTCACCTGTCGAGCATGACGATTATACTGTTCCTATTTCAAACCAGGATATGCCTGGTGTTGAGATTCACGCAAATCTTGTTCAATCCATTCTTACTAAGGACTTCATCTATTATCAGGATGACATTTCTGCAATTGGAATAATATTTTTATTTGGAATTATCACAGGTCTTTTACTTTATAAATATAAAATATATATTGCAACTATTCTTTTGATAATTATTGCAATAATCTATGTCTTTTTGTCTATCTATATCTTTGATACTGGTATTATAATGAAGATACTTTATCCAATTTTATCAATTGTAATGGTTAGTTTTGCTCTTATAGTTGTATATTATCGCACTGAAGAAAGAAGTAGAAAGTGGATAACATCTATTTTTGGGAAATATGTTTCACCTATAGTAATTGATAATCTTATAAAAAATCCTGATTTGATAAACCTTGGAGGTGAAAAAAGAAACATTACTATTTTCTTTTCAGATATTCGGGGATTTACATCAATATCTGAAAAACTAATGCCGGAAGAGCTTGTTCATCTTTTAAATGAGTATCTCACCGAGATGACTACGATTATTATAAAAAACGATGGGCTTGTTGACAAATATATGGGTGATGCTATTATGGCTTTTTGGGGAGCTCCTCTAGAGCAACCAAATCATGCAGAGATGGCATGTTCAAGTAGCCTTGAGATGATTGAAAAACTAAGGAAACTTCAGGAAAAATGGAAAAAAGAAAACATCCCCTCTTTTGATATAGGAATAGGTCTGAACAGTGGTGATGCAATTGTTGGAAACATGGGCTCATCTAGTAGATTTGATTATACCGCAATGGGTGATAATGTTAACCTTGCCTCCAGAATGGAAGGGCTTAACAAGATTTATGGGACTAATATTATAATAACTGAAAAAACCCACAATGTTATCAAAGAAAAATTTGAAACAAGAAGGCTTGATGCCGTTAGAGTTAAAGGTAAAAAGAAGCCAATATTTGTTTTTGAGCTTGTTTCAACAAAAGATAATCTTAGCAAAAAACAAATTGATTTTATTAAGG
>WOR8_10007287_pt1 | contig 10541 bp, 8 predicted proteins | sample DeeMarSeWOR38_10_FD_19890 | JGI IMG/M metagenome (IMG submission 19890)
ATTTATTACCGTACTGCTTTTGCTATGGGAGCATAAGCAACATGTTTATGCACACGGATTTCTTCCAAACGCTGCTCCAGCCTTACTACCTCCGTTATGTTTCCGGTCTTGCGATGAAGCTGAACCAGCGTTTCCAGTACATCGGCCATACATGGGTGATATTTACCAAAAATATTCTCGATTATTTCCATTGCCCTTTCACAGAGATTTTGTGCTTTAGAATATTTGCCCTGATTTATATAAACCCTTGCAAGATTATTAAGAGCTATGGCGGTCCTATCACTATTAGTGCCTTGTGAGTTTTCCGAAATTTCCAATGCTTTTTGCAGAGCATCTTCGGCTTTGCTGTATTTTTTATTTAACAGATAAAATTCCCCAAACCGGCTCAAAACATCACACTCGATCATATACCCGGAGTCAGCCTGATTTTCAACCGCACTTTGAGATCTCTCAAGGAACACTTTTGCATTAACCATGTCCTCTTTAGCCTCGTATAGCTTTGATTTTACCAGCCAGGCAGGTATGAGAAGATGATGATTCGGGCCATGAACTCTTTCCTGTATCGGAAGTGCTTTGGCAATTAATTCTTCAGCTTCGGTATATCGTCCCTGCTGTGAATATAGTGACGCCATACTCGTGAATACCTTGGCCGTATAAAGGTGGTTAGCTCCATAGTTTTTTTCAATCAATGCTATTGCACTCTTAAAATAAGACTCGGCTTTTTCATAGTTACCCTGTGTTGCAAGCAAACGGGCCATATCTACCTTAAACGGAGCAAGCTCCTGATCGTCTTCAAGAGTAAACTCCCGCATGATAGTGAATGCCTGTTCCAGGATTTCTATAGCCTCGCGGTACCGGGCCTGTCTGCTGTAAATTTCACTAAGAATTCTCAGCGTGTATGCTACATAAGGATGGCTCCGGCCATTCACTTTTCGCTGTAGTTCCAAACCCTGAAGGCACATTGACTCGGCCTCAACCAGCTTTCCCTGGTTTTTATAAAGATACGCCAGGTCAATCAAACAAGCACACATTTCGGAATCAGAAGTGTTGGTATTTCTTGCAAGATTAAGTGCACTTTCCAAAAGAGGCTGGGCCTTTTGATAACTGCCGCAAGCCATGTAAACTCTTGCCATCGACCGCATCGAGCCTGAAGAAAAAGCACTTCTCGCCGGTGCTGCCGATGCATTAACAATGCCCAGAGAAAGCACAATAGAGATACAAAATATAACAAAAATACAGTTTGTTCTTTTTTGATTTACCAAAGGGGAAGTTGCTCCCACCATTATCTGACCCTCCACCCAATAATAACAACAATTGAGTACAATATTGCAATTCTCTGTTGTTCCATACTGAAACCGTGATGATTATTCGTAAGCACCCTATTAAAATATAGGATATACATTCATTAAGAACAAAATGTCATGTTTTAGGAAGCTTATGGGCTTTTTATGGTACGTTTATGGGAATTCTTATGAACTGTGAGGGTGTCGTCTTCTCATATTATATGATTCCACCAAAATACCTAATACCCTATAGGATATTTGCATGAAACACCAGGTTTCTAATACAAAAGCGTTTTCTACAAATTCCCAGATTGGTAAGCATATAACAGAACTTTCCTTGCAATTATTAGTAGAACTGAGTAAAATAATGTTTTATGCTTATTTCTTCCTATAGGTGGGAATATTAATAGCTGCAAATGACCTTTTTAATCCATTGTCAGTGCATAAATGAAAAAAAAGATATCTGATATCGAAAGAAAAATATTAGCTGCTCTTCAGGGAGGATTCCCAAGAAGCCAAACACCTTATAAAGATGTTGCTGAACGTGTAGGAATCGAAACAAAGCAACTTTTAGCAATTCTCAAGGATTGGAAACGCGAAGGGAAACTCCGAAGGATAGGATCGATAGTGGATCATTTCAAAGTCGGTATATCCGGAGGAGCAATGGTTGCCTGGCGGGTCGAGCCTGAGCTTGTTGAGCAGGTCGGCACAAAATTGGCAGGATTTAAGGAAGTCACCCACGCATATGAGCGAAAAATTGCTGAAAACTGGCCATTTAACATTTATACGATGGTCCATGGAGCCGATATCAAGGAAGTTGAGCAGATTGTTAAGCGTATGAGCCAGGCTTGCGGAATATCTGACTATCGAATACTGACAACCCAAAAGGAGCTCAAGAAGGTTCCCCCGACATATATAACCGAATCGAGTTCCGACAATATTATTAAGGAAGAAGGATAAATATGTTTAACCTGCCTTTCCCTGAGATGGCCGTATTTATTCTCGCTGTAATCATATGTTTAGCAGCAACTGTGGTCGGCGTTCTTCAGTTATTCAGCAGAGGCGAGAAACTCAGGCGGTCTTTGTTAGCCCTCGTAGCTCTGGTCATAACACTCGAAGCAGTTATTCTTATATTCCGTGCCATAGCGATAAAGGCTGTGCCGCTGACGGGACTGTTCGAGTCCATGATTGTTCTAACTATAGTATTTGGCCTGATATACCTCTTTTTAAGTATAGCAATCCATAGAGTGTGGTTTGCTTCCGTGATGGTTTGGGTAATGCTATTGCTTGTTTTAATGTCAGGAATAGTTGCCGAACCTCCTTCGCAAGCCCACGAAGCGGCTTCGACTCCCTGGGCGATTGCCCATGCTATAGCAATGATTCTTGGTGGCGCATCGGCTATGCTCGCAGCAGCAAGCGCAGTGCTATATCTCTATGCCCAGCGAAAGCTCAAGCAAAAGAAACTTCTACCTGTCCTTGGCAAGGTACCCAATATTGAGAAACTTGAACGTATGAATCTGTTGGGCCTTAAATCTTGCTTTGTTCTGATGACATTCGGCTTAGCAAGCGGTATCGGTTTGGCGGCCACTTCTTCCTCGCTCAATATGACAGCCATCGATTGGCTCACGGATGCGAAAATTGTCCTTATCGCAGTTGTCTGGCTGCTTTTAGGAACGATCATGGTACTGTGGAAAACAGTAAAATTAAAGAAAAAGACGATCGCCCAGGTTACTCTCGTCGCTTTTGCCTTAATTCTATTTGCTATAGTGGGCACTTCGATATTCTGTGGAACCGGGCATGACTTTGCCAGTCGTGATGTGGAGACTTCCGAACAGGCAAAATAAGAGTAAGAAATGAAAATTGTAGTATTAGGACTCAACCACAAAACTGCTCCGGTGGAGATTCGTGAGAAACTGGCTTTCGATACCGCCGAGACGAGCAGAGCCCTTTGCGAACTGAAACAAAAGTTCGGCCAGGCTGAGTTCGTACTTATATCGACCTGCAACCGCGTTGAGCTGTATTGTGCCGGCAAACACTGCCAGGGAGCCAATACGGATAAACTTGCAGAGTTCTTCTCTGAATTCCATGCTATTGAATTAGACAAGTTCCGCCAGTTTCTTTACGCCTACGAAGATAAAGATGCGGTCAGGCACCTGCTAACAGTCGCATCAAGCCTGGACAGCCTCGTGGTGGGAGAAGCTCAAATCATCGGTCAGGTCAAAGAAAGCTACAAACTTGCCTGTGCCGCAAAAACCACGGGCAAAATCCTGAATCGACTGTTTCATTGCGCCTTCACCACGAGTAAGAAAGTATATACGACGACCTCGATTTCGAGTGGTCGGGTAAGTGTTGCCGGAGTTGCAGTCGAATTGGCCAAGCAGCTCTTCGCGGATATCTCAACCGCAAAAGTAGTCGTTATTGGTGCCGGTGACACCGGCCAGTTGATTATTCAGCATCTGCTTCAGGTTGGAGCACGAAACATAACGGTCGTTAACCGCTCTTATGACAGAGGCCTGAAGGTAGCCGAACAATACGGTATCAATGTACAGAAATGGGAACAGCTTAACGAGCATTTAATTAGCTCGAATATAGCAATAGCTTCCGCTTCTGTGCAGGATTACCTGTTCAGAAAGGACTCATTCAAGGAAATAATAGCCCGACGTAAAAATGGGGCTCTGCTGATTATCGATATCGCAGTACCTCGAAACTTCGAACCTGCTGTAAATGAATTAGAAGGGCTTTATCTTTATAGCGTTGATGATCTTTCGACAGTTGTCGAGCAAAATCGTAAAGCCCGTGAGCGGGACATCGCCAAGGGCATGGAGATCGTTCTTGAAAACGTAACAGACTTCATTGAATGGTTCGGTTCCAAGGACATAGGGCCTCTGATAGGGCAAATGAAAAAGCAGTTCAAACAGATCAGCGAAAATGAAATGAAGCGTTTCTTCGTCGGAGCCAGGGAACAAGCCTCCTGCAAAGAAGTTATGGAGGACATGGTCAATCGTGTCGTTAATAAGTTGCTGCATTGCGTGATAAAAAATGTGAATATCGTGGCCAAAGAAAACGGCGCTACTGAGGCTGCAAAGCTGGTTGACAGCATTGTTAAACAGGCTGAAGAGATAATATCCGAACCGGGTGATAAGGAAGACACAAAACAGTGAAGGATTATTCGAAATCAAAGCAAATTCTAAGGCTGTTATTTTGGGAAAGCACGATACGCTGTAATTTGACCTGTGCACACTGCCGGCGTATAGAATCTGATGAACAAGCTTTCAGTGACCTTACAACAGCACAAGCAAAGACACTAATTGAGCAGTTAGCTGCACTGGGGCAAAGTCAGCCCATGATGCCTGTACTGGTTTTTTCAGGGGGCGAGCCACTCTGTCGCGAGGACCTGTTTGAGTTAGTCAGGCATGCTTTTTCATTGGGAATTACTCCAGCCCTTGCGACAAATGAGACATTGATAGATACAACTGTGGCTGAACAAATACGTGACAGTGGAATAGCAAGGGTATCAGTAAGTCTGGATGGAGCAACCGCTGAGGTCCATAATAAGCTGCGTCAGCTCGAAGGATCGTTCGAAAGAGCGATTGAAGGCATTGGATATCTTCGTGAACAAAATGTACCTTTCCAAATAAATATTACTCTGACGAAACACAATGCCGGGCAATTAGAAGAAGTTTATGAGCTTGCTAAATCACTCGGTGCAGTAGCAGTGCATATATTTATGCTTGTACCTGTCGGCTGCGGGCAGTCTCTGGCGGAAACTGATATGCTTTCACCAGAACAGTACGAGCAGAAATTGCTCGATATCTGCGAACTGGACAGCCGAGGTGAATTACAAATGAAAGTGACCTGTGGCCCCCATTATGAACGTGTCATAAGACAGGAGGGATTGTACAAATCCCGTATGCAAGCAGGTCATGGCCGAGGCGATGTTCCAGGCAGAAGTGGACACAGAGGACCGTCAAAAGGATGTCTGGCTGGTCTTGGTGTATTATTTGTTGGGCATCAGGGTGATGTTTTTCCATGCGGTTATCTGCCCGTCAATTGTGGCAATGTGCTTGAAAAGAAGCTTTCCGATATCTGGTACGGCAGTAAAGATCTTGCACGGATGCGAGACAGCGGTGAACTGGAAGGTAAATGTGGTGTCTGTGGTTACAAACAGGTATGTGGGGGCTGCCGGGGCAGGGCGTATGCCGGCACGGGTAATTATATGGCTGAAGAGCCTTTTTGTGCTTATGTGCCACCAGAAGTAACTCGTTAATCTCTATTAGGATTTTTTTACAGGTTGTTCTATGATAAATATCAGCAAACTATATTGTGACCAGGTTACCCCGGGTGATTGGCTTCGCTATGGAGCCAAAGGCTCGGGTGAACGTAAAGGTGAAATCGTACCAAAGAAAGCTTCCGAGAGACGCCCTATAGTCGTGTGGAACATCACCAGGTCATGCAATCTCAAGTGCGTGCATTGTTATAACGATAGTGGAGTATCAAAAGCCGATGATGAGCTATCGACTGACGAGGCTAAAAACGTGCTGGATGATCTTGTACAGTACGGCGTTCCATCGGTTTTGTTTTCCGGTGGTGAACCTCTGACACGCCCTGATCTGTTCGAATTAATAGAATATGCAGTCGAACGAGGTGTACGAACAGTCATTTCAACCAATGGAACACTTATAACGGCCGATATGGCAAAAAAGATAAAGCAGCATGGAGTATCGTACGTCGGCATCAGTCTTGACGGTATAGGTGAGATAAATGACAAATTCAGGGGTGTAAACGGCGCATTCGACAGAGCTGTACAGGGCATAAAAAATTGCCAGGACGCTGGAGTACGTATTGGCCTTAGATTAACTTTGACCAAGAAAAATGTTCAGGATCTGGAGAGTTTATTTGGTTTTTTCGAGACTGAGAATATTGAAAGGGCCTGCTTTTACCATTTTGTCCCAAGCGGCAGAGGAGGGACTATGGCGAGCGAAGATCTTACACACGCTCAAAGCAGAGAAGCTGTTGATATAATCTTAGCAAAAACGAGACAATATAAGCAGGAAGGCAAGACTACAGACATATTAACTGTCGATAATCATGTAGATGGAGTATATCTTTATCTGAAATTAAAACAGGAGGATCCCAAACGTGCGGAGGAGGTCTGGAGGCTACTGACCTGGAATGGCGGGGGTATGTATAGCAGTGGAGTGGGAATCGGGTGTATTGATTTTCACGGCAAAGTTCATCCGGACCAGTTCTGGTGGCATTACGACCTTGGTGATATACGACAAAGGCCTTTTAGCCAGATTTGGACCGATACGAGCGATCCTCTTATGAAAGGCTTGAAAGAACGCCGTCAGCATATTAAGGGAAGATGCAGGCTTTGTAAGTTTTTCGATGGCTGTGGCGGGAGCTTGCGGGTTCGGGCGGATTTGCATTTTGGTAACCCCTGGGCCCCGGACCCAGGGTGTTATTTAACAGATAGTGAAATCGGCATGGATGAGTGGAAAAAGGCAGAACTGGAATGTAAAGGAGAGATTTTCCAGATGCCTGAATAGTTTTTACATGTCTGTAGAGGGGAGGTGTTGCCATAAATTTTCAATCACTGGTCAGGGTATTTCATATTAAAAAATTCTCACATTAGAGAATTTAATGGATGTGTATTAATGTTGCTTATCGATTATTTTCTCTATTATGAGAACTTTTTCTTGTTTTCAGAGTAAAATATGTTAGAATATATATTGTCTGGAATATACCTCGGTGTAATTAATCAAGATTTCATACTTGAAAAACACCGATAGCAGGACAGAGATGGGTGAATTTACGATATGTTTGCCGAACCAGATTTATTAAATAATTGTATGGACAAATCAAGTCAGTGTACTCGTGAAGCTCTTGTTGAGCAGATACTTTGGCTAATCCGGCTTAGGTGGATCGCGGTTGTAGTGCTGATAGCCTCGGCTCTATTGGGTCGCTTTGTATTTCCTGTTCTTGCCGCCCCAACAATGATTTACATCTGCGCTGCAGTATTGTTAATCTGTAATATTTTCCACTTTCTGGCAGCAACAAAGAAACCGGACAATTCAGGGCCGAAAGATATATGGTCGGGAATGATTTTGGTTGAAGTAGACCTGATTATACTGACGGCAGTTTTACATTTCTCCGGCGGTGTTCTTAATCCGTGTTTTCTTTTCTATATATTTCACGTAATCATAGCTGCAATAATACTGCCCCGGAGATTATCATTTGTTGTAGGCCTGACAGCTATAATGCTATTTGGTCTCTTAGAAGTTAACGAACTGTATGGAGGTTCAATTTTAGGATATTATCCACTTCAACTTTCTACTTCAGGAGGTCCATGGAGAAATCCATTATATTCACTTGGTTTTTTTGCCGCATTCTCCTTTACTGTGATGCTGGCCCAGTACCTGACCAGGATGATAATTACACGGATGACCGCCAAAGAGCTTGAGGCAGCAAGAAACAGCGATGTCCTCCAGGCAATCATAAACGCAATGTCGGAAGGATTAATATTTGTTGCAAACGATGGAAATGTGGCGATTTGCAATCCAGCAGCAAATCTCTGGAAAAATGATGGAATTTCCATCAAAAAACAACATTCTTTCGAAGATTTCCCAAGTCCTATGGCCGAGATGTTGAGCAGTGTTATTTCTTCTGATGATAACAACGCTCCAACAGAAAAAGCAATTTCATTCGAGACCACCGGCCCGGCGAAAAGGTATGTGGAAACAAAGGGCTGCCCGGTCGTAGGTGTTGATGGAAAGACGTTGGGATACGTTATAGTAGGTCAGGACCTAACAGAGCATAAGAAGCTGGAGACTGATTTGCGGGAACGAACCGAAGAGATAACAAAAATAAACGAACTCCTGAGGGTCTCACGTATAGAAATGGCCCAAAGAGAAAAAATGGTGGCTATCGGTCAGATGGCAACGGGCATCGCACATGAAATTGGCAATCCCCTGACAAGTATTTCTTCTGTAGCACAATACCTTGTTAGGAGGCTTAAAGATAAAACCCAAAAGGAACAACTCCTCGTTATACAATATCATGTCAGCCGAATCTCTAACATTCTAAGACGAATGCTTAGTTTGTCACGGCCGGCTACAGGCGAGTACAAATGGACAGACATTAATTCTTTGATAGAAAATACTTTGTCACTCATCAACTTCGATAAGCGTGCAAATTCCGTCACTATTGACAATAATGCCACCATCGATCTACCGAGGTTATGGCTGAATCCACAACATTTTGAGCAGGTCTTCCTCAATATCTTTATCAACGCTTTAGATGCGATGAATGCCAAGCCATACGAGGGAGAGCACTTTCTTAGCATAACAAGAGCTTTGAAGGACGATATAATTGAGATTAGAATCAGCGATACGGGGATTGGAATGAGCCCTGAAGTCCGCAAACGCGCTTTTGATTCGTTCTTTACAACCAAGGAAATCGGCAAGGGCACAGGCCTGGGATTGTTTATAAGTCGAAATCTTGTCAGGGAAGTTGATGGTACTGTTGAGTTGGAATCAGAGCCGGGTAAAGGTACTACTGTAATAATCAGAATCCCCCTGAGAAGCAGGAAAGAAGCTATTAGAGGAGATGATCAGCAGGACGGATTCTTTGAAAGAGCTAAAGCTATATAAGTGGTCCAATAGTTGTAATGTTGTAACTGTTAGACACAAGGAAAATTCCGTACAAAGGTGGTAAAAAACAATGGATAGAAAAATATTATTGGCAGACGACGAAACAACTTTCAGGGAGACTTTCTCAAAGGTTCTTCAGGAAGAAGGCATGGCTGTCACTGCCGTAGGTAACGGTGTTGATGCTATTGAAGCAATCACAAAGGACATATTTTCGGTAGCTATACTGGATATCCGAATGCCCGGAGCGGACGGCATAAAAGTCCTGCGTCAGATTATGAAAATCAGGCCTCAGACGCGTGTCATAATGATTACAGCTTTCGGTACGGTTGAGATGGCCGTCGAAGCAATCAAGCTTGGTGCTTCTGATTATGTGGTCAAGCCGGTAGTAATGGACGATATATTGATGAAAATTCGTCAGAACCTGCGATATATTGAGTTAAATGAGGAAAATCAGCAACTTAAACAGGAACTGAACGGACGCTTCGATATCGGACAAATTGTTGGCAAGTCTCCGGCTATTGAAGAAGTCTTTGAGATGATTCGTAAGGTGGCGCCGACTAAGAGCAACGTATTGATCACAGGCGAAAGCGGCACCGGCAAAGAATTAGTCGCCCGCGCCATACATTCTCTGAGTTCTCAAAACAGCAAACGTTTCCTTGCAATTAATTGTAGTGCAATACCGGAAAGTCTGCTTGAAAGCGAATTATTTGGTCACGTCAAGGGCAGCTTCACCTCTGCCATTCAGGACAAGAAGGGATTATTCGAATGCGCTAGAGGAGGAACTCTGTTCCTGGACGAAATCGGCCATATGCCAATGAGCTGTGAGGTGAAGCTGCTGCGAGCAGTAGAACACAAGCAAATAATACCAGTCGGTTCAACGGAGCCTGTTGATATTGATACACGTCTAATCGCTGCCACAAACAAAGACTTGATAAAGGAAATCAAAGAAGGCCGCTTTCGAGAAGATTTGTATTACAGAATGAATGTCGTGGGTATCCATCTTCCCCCTTTACGTGAGAGAAAGGAAGACATTCCACTTTTAGTAGAACACATTATCAAGAAATATAACGCCGAGATGGGTAAGCACTGTACCGGAGTCTGCGACGAGGTTATGCGACTGTTTATGGATTACGAGTGGAAAGGCAATATAAGAGAGATGCAAAACGTAATTGAACGAGCAATTATATTTGCTGAAGATGATATCATAAGGATATCTGACATTGGATCGTTAGGTTACCATTCAGTCGCGTTGAGTGAAGAAAACCAAAACCTTCAGGCCGCCGTAAGAGCATATGAAAAAGAACATATCTGCCGGGTATTAAAAAAACACGGCTGGAATAAAGTTGAAACAGCCAAGGCTCTGAATGTTGGATTGTCGAGTTTGTACCGGAAAATCGATGAACTGGAAATTAACTCTCAAAAAGTAAGGTATAACAGGAAAGAAAAAGTTGCCAGTTAGATCAATCAGCAAAGAGCCTGTACTTTTCAATTGAAAAATCAAGCAAAGATACTGGAGATAAACAGATGAAAATCAAGAAGTCATCGGCTTATGCACTGCACGCATTGATGTATATGGTCCGCCATAGCACTCAATTACCGGCCACAA